>Ga0172367_10000301_pt1 | contig 75354 bp, 57 predicted proteins | sample Lak10m_FD_114542 | JGI IMG/M metagenome (GOLD analysis project Ga0172367, IMG submission 114542) | Freshwater microbial communities from Kabuno Bay, South-Kivu, Congo - kab_022012_10m | ecosystem: Environmental > Aquatic > Freshwater > Lake | place: Democratic Republic of the Congo: South-Kivu... | reverse complement strand
GATCAGAGCAGGTATCACTCTGAATTACTTATGCTTTCGATAATTGAGCAGCGTGCAGTAAAATCAGCAGAGGAAGTTGAAGAAATTGAAAAAGCTCTTGAAATAAGCTATCTGATGTATAGTCATGCAATGCACAGAATAAAACCGGGACTCGATGAACTTCAGTTATTTGGCGAATTGCAGGGCTTTACACAGTCTTACGGTAAAGGGGTTTCATTCGAGATGATATTATCTATCGATGGTGAAAGACTTCACAATCATAACCGGACAAATAAAATGAAATCCGGCGATTTGCTGCTTATTGATTCAGGTGCCGAATCGCTTAATTATTATGCAAGCGATATTACGAGGACATTTCCTGTGAAAGGAAAATTCTCAAAAAAACAGAAAGCTATTTATGAAACCGTATTAAGGGCGCAGATGGCTGCTATTGATGCAGCAAAGCCCGGAATTAAAATGAAAGATCTGCATCTGCTTGCTGCGGAAGTTATTACCGATGGGCTGAGATCAGAAGGCCTGATGAAAGGAAGCACAAAAGATGCAGTTAATGCCGGCGCTCATGCTCTGTTTTTCCCTCACGGACTTGGTCATATGATGGGATTGGACGTCCATGACATGGAAAACCTGAATGAAAATTACGTGGGATATGATAAAACCGTTAAAAGGAGTAAACAGTTCGGCTTAAATTATCTGAGGCTTGCCCGCGAATTAAAACCAGGATTTGTTTTTACAGTTGAGCCAGGCATATATTTTATTCCAATGCTGTTCGAAAACTGGAAGGCTTCAAATAAACATTCAGAGTTTATTAATTATGATAAAACAGCTGAGTACATGGGATTTGGTGGTATAAGGATCGAGGATGATGTTCTGATAACCAAGACCGGCAGAAAAGTACTTGGAAAGAAGCCGATACCCAAGAGTGCTGCTGAAATTGAAGAAATTATGGCTGCGAGGGTTTAATTTTGGCTTCAGCATCTCAATTCACGGAATTCAAGAACGGTCTCAGTTCATTTATACCTGATGAGCGGATAATATCGGACTATCTCCGCAGGCTTGCTTATGGGACTGATGCAAGTTTTTACAGGCTGACTCCTGAACTTGTGATTAAAGTAAGGGATGACAGGGAAATATCTGAGATCCTGAAAAAAGCTTCACTTTTAAGTATCCCTGTAACATTCAGGGGTGCCGGAACAAGCCTCTCCGGGCAAGCAGTCTCAGATTCGGTCCTGCTCAAACCCGAATCATGGGAAGGGCACGAGGTAATTGACGAAGGGATGCGTATCAGATTGCAGCCCGGGGTCATCGGCGGATATGCTAATCTCTATCTTGCCGGATTTCAAAGGAAACTGGGACCAGATCCTGCATCGATAAATTCTGCTACAATAGGAGGCATTGCGGCTAATAATGCCAGCGGAATGACAAGCGGTACAGCAAAGAATATCTATAATACCCTTCATTCAATGAAAATTGTTTTTGCAGATGGTTTTATTCTTGATACTGCTGATGAAAAAAGCAGGCAGAATTTCCTGGATAAAAAACCTGATCTTCTCAGAAAATTAAAGTTGATTACTGATTATGTGAATGGTAATACTGCTTTAAGGGATCGGATTATTTTCAAGTACAGGATGAAAAACACTACAGGCTATGGACTGAATTCATTGACTGATTTTACTGATCCTTTTGATATTATAATGCATCTGATGATAGGTTCAGAGGGGACACTCGGCTTTATCAGTGAACTGACATTGAATACTGTGCCGGACTTTCCTAACAAAGCCACATCGCTAATCCTGTTCCCGGATATTCATACAGCCTGTTCTGCAATCCCGATTTTCGAAAAGCTTTCTGTTGATGCAGCGGAGATAATGGATCGCGCCGCGTTGAAATCAGTCGAAGATAAACCGGGAATGCCGGATATTCTGAGAACTCTTCCCGAGGGTGTAACTGCTCTGCTGGTTGAAACTTCCGGAGAAAATTCCGGCGAATTGGATAAAAATATTACTGATATTATTCAAAGTCTCGAAAATCTGCCAAAAATATCACCAGTCTCTTTCACAAAAGATAAAAAAGAATATAAAAAATTATGGGATGTAAGGAAAGGACTGTTTCCATCGGTGTGTAAGTCAAGACCGCCTGGAACGAGCGTGATTATTGAAGACGTGAATTTTCCGCTTGATAAACTTGCCGATGCTGCACTTGATCTAAGGGAAATGTTTGCAAAATTTGATTATCCCGACACAATTATCTGGGGGCATTCACTATCAGGTAACCTGCATTTTGTTTTCAGCCCTGATTTTTCTTCACCGGAGGAAACAGAACGTTATAAGCTTTTTATGGAAGATCTTGCGAAACTTGTCATTGACAAATTTGACGGTTCCTTGAAAGCAGAACACGGAACAGGGCGAAACATGGCTCCATTTGTAAAATATGAATGGGGAGATGAACTTTACGAAATTATGCTTCGCATCAAAAATGCTTTCGATCCCCAAAATATTCTGAATCCAGGTGTTCTGATAAACAGCGATCCTGAAGTTCACCTCAGGAACCTGAAACCACTTCCTGTCGCTGATCCGATCGTTGATCAATGTATTGAATGTGGATTTTGTGAGGTCAATTGTCCTTCGAAGGAGCTAACACTTTCACCAAGGCAGAGGATTACAGTTTTTCGGGAGATTGTTACATTAGAACACCGCGGTTCGGATAATAAGGCATTAAAACAATTGTTCACCGGTTATGATTACCAAGGAGAACAAACCTGTGCAACAGACGGATTATGCGCTTTGAGCTGTCCGGTGGATATTGATACAGGTAAACTGATCAAAGAACTCAGGTACAAAAAGAATGGAATATTTGCTGATAAAATAGCCTGGCTGATTGTTGATAATTTTGCCGGAGTCACATCTGCAATGAAGGTTGGCATCGGATTAGGTCATAAGATTATCTCACTTACTGGTGAGAAATTCGTAAACAGGAGCCTTGATCTTGCCGGAAAAATTACCGGATTAAGAATGCCTGTCTGGAACAGTGAATTTCCATTACCAGGGGAAAAAATAAAAGGGATCATCCCTGCCGCAGGACTAAAAGAAGTTGTTTATTTCCCGGCTTGTATTAACAGATCACTTGGCAATGGGGATCGAAGAGCCGATGAAGCAGATATTAAAAGTGTTGTGATCAGGTTATTTAATAAAGCCGGATATAACGTTCTCCTGCCTGAAAAACTGGAAAGTTTATGCTGCGGTATGCCTTTTTCGAGCAAAGGATTCAAACATCAGGGCGATCAGATGTCCATGAGGCTCGCTGACCAATTGATGGACGTATCGGATAATGGACGTATCCCGGTGATTTTCGACATGAGTCCATGCCACAAACACTTTTTGTCATTCATTAAAAAAGGTCATACAGAGTACCGGAATTTAATAGTATATGACCAGATAGAAGGCGCGCTCGAATTGCTTTTGCCGAATCTGAAAATTGAAAAAACAACTAAAACGATAACTATACATACAACTTGCAGCAGCAGAAAAGAAGGACTGGACGATAAATTTAAACAACTGGCCCTTGCACTTTCAAACGATGTTATCATTCCGGCTGAAGTCGGCTGCTGCGGCTGGGCTGGCGACAGGGGATTTACATATCCGGAGCTAAACGCATCCGCTCTCAGAAAACTGAAACCTGCGCTCGCAGGAAGAGCTGAAGAGGGGTACTCCACAAGCCGTACCTGTGAGATAGGATTATCGCTGCATTCCGGAATAAGCTACAGATCAATTTTGTATTTATTGGATGAGGTATCCGGCTGAGGAAGGATAATATTTATCTTGCAAGTTAAAGGAAATTGCAGTCAATAATCAGGTTAGAGTACAAATTATTCGGCGGCTGGAAAAGCTGAATGAGTTACGATCGCAGTTTGAACAACTTCAAAGGAGTATCAATTCAGCGCCTCCTGTAAAAGCATATGCGATGAGAGAGCAAAGAAAGGAAATATTCGTTGAGATAGACGAGCCTGAGGCGATACGAATAGAAATGAAAAAAGCCACATAGAAAGCGGTTGATGACGTTGAAATCGGTATGACAAAAGATGATGTGTTGAAAGTAGCCGGAGAACCAAGATTAATAACCGAATCTGTCTATCAATCTTATTGGAATTATGGAAACATTTGGGTTTGTTTCAAAAGCTCAATTGTATATTTGCTTATAAACGCAAAAGAGTGGATCGGGGGTCCATACATTGAGTATTTCAAAGAGAAATCACGTAATAAAAATGACTAGCTTAGGAATTCAGGATATTTGGTTTAATTGAATTCTGATTATATTTAAATATGAAAACCCTTAAAATATATAACTTTAAATGTTTCAAACATTTGGAATTGAAGAATCCTGGAAGACTGAATCTAGTGACGGGGAGGAATAGTTGCGGAAAAACAAGCTTGCTCGAGGCAATAGCTATTTATTTATCGGGTATATACGATAGCGTAATTATTGATATTCTGTTTGAAAGGGGGGAGATTCGGAAAAAAGACATTCAGGGCAGATCACATCAGGATGTTAAAGACATTTTCTCCTCTTTTTTTTATGGCAGAAAATCCGATTTCTCAGAAAAGGACAGCATTAGGATAATTTCAGATAATACGGAAATGAGCCTGCGTTTTGTTTATTTTTTTTATGATGAAAAGATAAACAAAACCTCTGAAGGTGAAACCAAAATTCTTCAGAAAAAAATTATCTCAGAACAAGACCTCACAAAATATAGTAATGAGGTTTTGCAAGGGCTGGAATACAGTTCAGGTGATAAATATGAAATTATTCCGCTTCAAAGTTTTCTGAAGAAACCTCACAGCAATGGCAACATTAAGAACAAATTTATTTTCTATAATAAAGACACAGAAGATCTTGCCAGGTTATGGGATAAAATTATCCTTACTGATAAAGAAAAAATTATTCTGGAAGGTTTAAGAATAATTGAGCCTCAGATTGAAAAACTTGCTTTCATAGAAAGTGAACAAAATTCCGAAGGAAGATATCCTGTTGTCAGGGTTTCAGGTGATAGCAGGAAAATACCTCTTCAGTCTATGGGCGAAGGTTTAAATCGAATCCTTAGCATTCTGCTAAACATCGCAGGGATTGAAAGCAGCCCTCAGGAAGCCGGGGTTCTACTGATTGACGAATTTGAGAATGGTTTGCATTATTCAATACAGAAAAAACTTTGGGAAATATTATTCAGGATAGCGAGCGAGTTCAATATTCAGCTATTTGTTACTACGCACAGCAATGATACGATTAAAGCCTTTGCCGAAGCGATGATCTCAAATCCTCAAACGGATGGAAGGCTCTACAGATTAGATAATAAGTTAAAAAAGATAGTACCTTTTGAGTTTGCAAGGGAAGAGATTATTGAAGCAGCTTATGGATCGATCAATCTTAGGTAAAATGGATAACCTTCTGCTTGTGGAGGGCAAAGACGATTTGCATATAGTCCGTAATTTGATGTCAGTACATGATGTCCCCGAAACGTTTTCAATAATAGAAAGCGGGGGTGAATCGAGAATTTTTTCGAGAATCCCGATACTTGTAAAAACTGATATTACGATTTTTGGAATAATTCTTGACGCGGATATCCAACCGTGGAATAAATGGACGCGATTGAAAGCCCTCTTAGAAAATGCCGGTTATGGATTGCCTGATAAACCTGAACAGAATGGCACCATTGTGAAAGCTGAGGGTAAACCGATTGTTGGAATCTGGATGATGCCGGATAATATGGCACCCGGAAAAATAGAAGATTTTCTGCTTGCAGGTATTCCATCTGATGACCATTTAATCTTATATGCAAAAAATTCAGTGGCTCTCATCGAAACCAATAATGTCAATCTATACAAAAAGTCTGATCACTCAAAAGCACTATTACACACGTGGCTTGCCTGGCAGGAAAAGCCCGGATTGCCTCCGGGGACTGCTGTTATGAACTCTAAATTATTCGGCAATACACAATTTCAGCTCTCTCTTATTAATTGGATTAATAAACTATTCAATGAATCACTTGACCATTAATGTCAATTTTACAATTCTTTAAGCTCAACCCTTAATTTTGCCAATAAATTGTTACTTTCACCATAAATTTCGTCTTCAGGTTTCAGAAGATCTGCAAGAGTCATGCTAACTATTGCATCGTCCACTGCATTCTGTATTATTTTCCATAATGAGCGTACCGAGCAATCTGAAGTATTTGTGCATATTGCATTTGATCCGGAATGATCATTGCAGAAACTATCATCGAATAGCCTGCCACCCATTGCATTAAGGACATCACGGATGAGAATTTTTTCCGGGGATCGTGTTAGAGTATATCCGCCTGCCTGTCCTCTCTCACTTGCGACAAAACCTTCTATTCTTAATTTTCTGAGTAGTTTGGCAACATTATGCTGAGTAATTCCTTCATTATGACTGATCTCAGGGATAGTAAGCCCTTTATTCCTGGGGAATTCTTTTCCCAGGCTGAGCAGACATCTTAAACCGTATTCTTCCTGTGCGCTGAATTTCATAATAATGACGGGGCGGATTATTAATCCGCCCTCAATAATTTACTAATTCTCGTGAAGCGGAATTTTTGATCCGCATGCTCTGGCATGTACCAGTTTGGCATATGCCTCCTGTGATATTGCAGGTCCCTGCCGATCACAATGTTTATCGAAAGCTTTAATAAGATCGTCAGCAATCTCCTGCGGACCGCGTCCTTCAATCTGATACCGATGCATCATGTGCACAACTTCTCCGTCCTTAAATAAAGCGACAGACGGGCTTGAAGGCGGAAAGGCCGCCAGATATTTTGATCTGAGCAGATCAATAGAATCTCTGTCCTGCCCTGCAAAAACTGTATAAAGATTTCCCGGGATCGTTTTGTGCTGGAGAGCGAGAGTTACACCCGGGCGCGCACTACCTGCAGCACAGCCGCAAACGCTGTTAATTACAACGAGGGTAGATCCTGAAGTAATGGAATCCAATTTTTCTTCAAGTTTATCCGGAGTATTCAATTCCTCAAAGCCAACATATAGTAATTCATCCCTCATTGGCTGAACCGCAACCGGATCATACAGAGGTGGACGAAGATTTATTTTCATGATTTTTTTCCTTTTGTTATAAGAATCCTAATAATAATTTTGCTTCTTCTGACATCCTGTCTTTATCCCATGGCGGATTCCAGACAAGATCGAGATAAACATCTTTAACACCCTTAACTTTTTCAACTTTCTTTTTCACTTCGCCTGGAAGCGAACCAGCCACAGGACATGCCGGTGAAGTAAGAGTCATTTTTATATAAACCCTCCCTTCTGCATCGAGCTGAATCTCATATACAAGCCCGAGTTCGTAAATATCGACCGGAATTTCCGGATCATAACATGTTTTAAGCGCTGATATAATATCAGATTCTAATTTTTCTTTGTCGAACATTTAATTGAACATTTTTATTACTTTATGAATTCCTTTGATTAATGAATCAACTTCTTCGATTGTATTATAGAAGGCAAAAGATGCACGGGCAGTTGCAGGAAGACCGAAATGTTTCATAACCGGCTGAGTGCAATGGTGTCCGGTACGGAGGGCGATTCCGTCAGTATCTATTATTGTACCGATATCGTAAGGATGTATTCCCTCAATAATGAATGAAATAACAGAAGCCTTTGTCTTCGCGGTCCCGATAATTCTTAGCCCGCGAACGGAAAGAAGTTTTTCAGTCGCATAGTTAAGCAGGGCATCTTCATGTTGCAGCAATTCCAATCTGTCGAAAGAGTTCAGATAATCAATAGCCGAACCGAGGGCAATACCTCCGGCGATATTTGGTGTTCCCGCCTCAAATTTATGTGGAATATCTTCAAAAGTTGATTTTTCAAAAGATACAGTACGGATCATATCACCGCCACCCTGATAAGGCGGGAGTTTATCAAGATACAGAGTTTTTCCATAGAGAATACCGATACCGGTAGGGGCGAACATTTTATGTCCTGAAAAAACAAAAAAATCACAGTCTAGGTCCTGGACATCAACCGGCATATGAGGAACAGATTGTGAACCATCAACGAGCACCGGTATTGCATTTTCATGAGCGATCCTGATTATTTCCCGAACCGGGTTAATCGTGCCGAGCGCATTTGAAATGTGCACCACTGAAACAAGTTTTGTGTTTTTATTGATAAGCTCAGGCAATTTTTCAATCATAAGTTCACCATTCTCATTGAAAGGGATTACCCGCAATTTAATTCCTAAACTCTCTGCGGCAATCTGCCAGGGTACAATATTGGCATGATGTTCCATTTCAGAAACGATGATCTCGGAACCTTGAGTGAAAAATCCGCTTCTGGCAAAGGAGGTCGCAAGAAGATTTATTGCTTCAGTCGCTCCCCTGACGAAAATTATCTCAGAGGCGCTCATTGCATTAATAAATTCCTTTACTTTCAGTCTTGCACTTTCGTATGATTCGGTTGCGAGCTCGCTCAGGAAATATAAACCTCTGTGAATATTCGCATTCTCATAAGAATAATACTGATGCAGACTTTCAATTACCTGAGAAGGTTTTTGAGTAGTCGCAGCATTATCAAGATAGATCAAAGGTTTACCATTAACGAGCCGGGAGAGTATTGGGAAATCCTCCCTCACGCGATATACATCAAATTTCTTTTTAGCGGTTGAATCATTCAGTATTACAGCAGAGTCCGCAGTGTTTTTCATTTTAGTTTTTCGCTTAAAGTTAACAGATCACTTTTAATATGGAACATTTGATTAATCGTTCTTTATTATTTCCCTGTGTAAATGTTCAAAAATAAGAGTGTGAATCTGTTCACGAATTTCAGGAATTTTTACTGAATCGATTACATCGAAAGCAAAAGCCCTTATCAGCATCGATTTTGCAATCTCTGAAGAAATGCCTCTCGATCTCAGATAAAATAACGATGTTTCATCAAGCTGCCCTATTGTTGCTCCGTGTGTGCATCTTACATCATCGGCGTAAATTTCGAGCTGTGGTTTAGTATCAATTCGGGCAGTTCCAGAGAGCAATACTGATTTATTCGATTGATATGCGTTCGTTTTCTGAGCATCTTTCCTGACCATAATCTTTCCGTTAAAAACTCCGCGGGACTCATCATCAAGAATTCCTTTATAGAGTTCATTGCTGACGCAATTAGGTGAGGCATGGTCAACAAATGTATGGTTATCCATATGCTGTTGTTCATTTGCGAGATAGATGCCATATAAATTACATTCGCAATTAGTCCCCTTGAGAACCGAATTGATATCATTTCGGGCTATTTTGCTTCCGAAAGAGATGCTGTAATGCGAAAACACACTACCTCGCGACTGGAAAGCCTGTGTTTTATTTATATGAAAAGCATTGACGGATTCATTTTGGACTTTATAAAAATTGAGAACCGCTTCTTCACCAAGATAAATTTCAGTTACAATATTGGATAGATATTCATTAGAACCTAAACCCTGATAACTTGCGATTACTTTGGCCGAAGATCTGCCACCGAGAACTAAAAGATTTCTTGGCTGAGACAGCACTTTTACAGATGAATTTCCATTCAGGAAAAGAAGCTGAAAGGGCTTCTCCACGTGCTTGCCTTCGGGTACATAAAGTGCAAATCCATCATAGGTGCAGGCACTGTTCATAGCGTTAAAAAAGTTGTCATCATCTGAATTTTTATTCAAATATTCTTTAACGATTTCGGGATGTGAATGAATTAAGCTCCGGAGGTTACCTGCTGCGACTCCTGAAGGCAATTCACCGAGGGAAGAAAGATCACTATTAAATACACCATTCACAAAAACGATTTTGTGAAAATCAAAGTCTTTGAATAAATGTTTCGCGACTTCCTTCTCATCAGTTTCCTGCAAAGCAGTGAGCAGTGCAGGTTCAAAATTATGCTGCAGGATTGGAGAAATGTTCGTGTATTTCCATTCTTCATCTTTTAATGTGGGAAAATCAAGTTTATTCATTTTCTCTAATCCAAGATCTCTGAATTCCTTGACACAGGTATTTTTATCACCGTTCAAATGGTCCAGAAAAGGATCAATTATACTCAGGTACCACTTTTTTGATTCCTGTTGCTTTGTTAATGAGCTCATTGAATCTGTTTCCTCCTTAGACCGATTCGGTTTCTAATTCTGCTTTATTTATCCAATCGTAACCCTGATCTTCAAGTTTTAATGCGAGTTCTTTCCCTCCGGATTTGAGTATTTTCCCATTTGAAAGAACATGCACGAAATCCGGGACTATGTAATTTAGAAGCCGCTGATAATGGGTTACAAGCAAAACGGCGTTTTCAGAAGAACGAAAAGAATTGACACCGGTCGAGACTATCTTGAGGGCATCGATATCTAATCCTGAATCTGTTTCATCAAGCAGAGCAAGTTTGGGCTCAAGCATCAGGAGCTGTAGAATTTCGTTGCGTTTTTTCTCACCACCTGAAAATCCACTGTTGACCGAACGGTTAATCAGCGAATCGTTCATTCCAAGGATTTGTCCTTTTTCGCGCATTTTCGCAAGAAAATCCTTGGGTGATATATCATCCATTCCATTGTGTTTTCTAATCTCATTTATCGCTGTTTTTAGCAAAGTGGCATTAGAAATACCCGGAATTTCAACCGGATACTGAAAAGCCAGAAATACTCCTTCGCGTGCCCGGTCTTCCGGTGAAAGATCAAGCATATTGTGTCCCTCATACCAGATTTCCCCTTCGGTTACCTGATAATTCTCATTTCCGGACAAAACGTTTGCCAATGTACTTTTTCCTGAGCCATTTGGACCCATTATGGCGTGAACCTCGCCTTTATTAATTTCAAGATTGATTCCTTTGAGGATTGGCTTTCCTTCAACTTCAGCATGAAGATTAACTATCTTTAACATTATTTACCTCTTATTATTTTCAAATTTTTATTACCCGACGCTGCCTTCAAGGCTGACAGCGAGGAGTTTTTGTGCCTCAACTGCAAATTCCATCGGCAGAACATTAAAAACTTCCTTACAGAATCCATTGACAATCATGTTAACTGCATCCTCAGTATCAATTCCCCGTGAGTTCAGATAAAAAATCTGATCTTCTCCGACCTTGGAAGTTGTGGCCTCATGTTCCACTTTAGCGCTGGGATTTTCAACCTCTATATATGGAAATGTATGCGCACCGCATTTATCACCCATCAGCATCGAATCGCACTGCGAAAAATTCCGGGCATTCTCAGCTTTTTTCCCAATCTTGACAAGACCTCTGTATGAATTGTTGCTTTTTCCGGCGGAGATACCCTTAGAAATAATAGTGCTTCTCGTGTTTTTCCCGATATGTATCATCTTAGTGCCTGTATCGGCTTGCTGAAAATTATTGGTGACAGCAATCGAGTAAAATTCACCTATTGAATTCTCTCCCGCCAGCACACAACTCGGATATTTCCAGGTAATAGCTGATCCTGTCTCTACCTGTGTCCATGAAATTTTTGAATTTTTTCCTCTACACATACCTCGTTTGGTAACAAAATTATAAATACCGCCTTTTCCTTCTTTATCACCGGGGTACCAGTTTTGGACTGTTGAATATTTTATTTCAGCATTCTCAAGAGTAACAAGTTCCACAACCGCTGCATGAAGCTGATTGCTGTCTCTCATTGGGGCTGTACACCCTTCAAGATATGAAACATAACTGTCATCCTCTGCTACAATAAGAGTTCTTTCAAACTGTCCTGTGTTTTCAGCATTTATCCTGAAATAAGTAGAGAGTTCCATAGGACATCTGACGCCTTTAGGAATAAAAACAAACGAACCATCGGTAAAAACAGCCGAATTAAGTGCTGCAAAATAATTATCGGTAGCAGGTACAACCGAGCCCAAATATTTTTTGATCAGATCGGGATGATTTCGGATAGCCTCCGAAATGGAGCAGAAAATAATACCCTCTTTTGCAAGGGTCTCTCTGAAAGTTGTCGCAACCGAAACAGAATCGAAAACTGCATCAACCGCAACTCCGGCCAACCTCTGGCGTTCGGCAAGAGGAATGCCGAGTTTTTCAAAAGTTTCAAGCAGAGCGGGATCAACCTCGTCCATTGAATTCAACAGCGGCTTTTTTACCGGCGCTGCATAATAGCTTATCTCCTGAAAATCAATTTTGGGATAATTTATTTTTGCCCAGTCCGGCTCTGCCATTTTCAACCACGTCTTGTATGCCTTTAGTCTCAATTCGGTCATCCATTCTGGTTCATTCTTTTTCGCTGAAATAAATCTTATAATTTCTTCATTCAAGCCATTAGGGGCTTTATCCATCTCAATATCGGTGACGAAACCCCATTTATACTCAGATTGTGTGAGATCCTCAACAACCTTCATATCCTCACTCATTAAAACTCCTGAAAAATTTTGATACAAACCTATGTAATCTGGAAAAAAAAGTCAAGATTCAATTTAATAACAATTCTAAGTTCAGTAAAGTTTCCTGGAATGCTGAATATTATTGTTTATCGCTATCCCAATACTGTTTGGATATAGAAGAATGTTATACTGAGTTAATGTAATTAAATTCGAGGTGAAAAATTACTATCTAACGCGAAATCCGCTTTTTGTATATATCAAAAAGTATTACTCCGGCTGAAACAGAGACATTCAGGGAATCTATTTTTCCAGCCATAGGAATTTTCATAAGAAAATCGCATTTAGATCTCGCAAGACGAGACATTCCTTTTTCTTCGTTCCCGAATATTACTGCTGCTGCCTCGTCAAAATCCAAATCAGAATAGTATTTGGTGGCATTAAGATCGGTTCCGTAAATCCAGAATCCTTCCTGCTTCAGAATATCAATAGTTTGATTAATGTTATTAACCCTGCAGATATTAAGATAAGATACCGCGCCGGCGGATGTTTTAACAGCAGTCGGGCTTATTGGCGCTGAGTTATGATAAGAAATTATCACTCCGTCAATACCGGAGCATTCGGCTGTTCGCAGCAAGGCTCCCAAATTATGAGGATCCTGAATTTCCTCAAGTATCAACAGTTTAGGATTTTGAATCGAAATAACAGACTCGAGAAGCTCATTGAGGCTGAGCATTTTTATTTCAGGAGAAAACGCTATAACTCCCTGTGTATTTACTCCTTTTATGATCGACTCGAATTTTTGTGGCGGCAACTGTGATAACTTCACTTTATTCTGCTTGCAGTATTTTTCGATCTCCTGAATAAGCTCTCCGCGGGTACCCTTAAGCAAATATACCTGTTCGAGTCCTGCACCTGATTTCAGGGCTTCAAAAACCGGTTTTCTTCCATATATATATTTCATTTTGAGGCTGGAAAACTGTTCCGTCCGGGGCTCACCTTAAATTTGCAGAATAGTCTGTTATTGGTTTTTTGAGGGACGAATTCATTTAAAATATTAATCTCTTTATTGTAAATATTAAAACTTATTTCCGCCGAATTAATGCAGCCATCCTGCTTAACAACATTAACAATAAAATTTCCTGTCAGATTTTCAAGAAGCAGCTCGCATTCTGCAGGTTTAATTTCGGGAGCGACATTTATCTCAGGGGTTATTCCCATGATCACCAGATTAATTACATTTTTTTCTTTTATTACTTCCACATTAAGTTTATAAGAAAAACTTGTAAATTCGGCTACTGTCTGAATTGTGAGTGCATGTAATTGTTTTCTGCTTTCCCTATCGTATTTGAAGTAGGAAAGACAATAATACTCAATCTTATCCGGCTTTTTTTCGGGTATTGCTGTCAGGGCAGATTCAGCCTTCTTCTTTCTGGTTTTGGGAATTTTGGGAATATCTGTTGGTTTTTTTAGCGGCATTTAGTCCTTCCTTATAATTCTGATCAGAGATTCCATATCAGAACTCTTTACCTCAACTTCGGTACCAGATAGCATATCCTTGATCCGGATTTTTCCTTCCAAAAATTCAGTTCCGCCAATGAAAGCCACAAAACGTGAATTCAATCGGTTAGCTTCCCGCATCTGTGCTTTTACGCTTCTTTGGAGATAATCAATCTCTGCTGCAAAGCCGGCATCTCTGAGTTTGAGACAAATCTGGAAAGCATCATTTTTGAAATCATTATTTATTCGGCACACATAGACGTCCAGAGCATCCGGCGATACTGAAAATACATTCTCATTTTCACAGGCAAGTAATATTCTTTCCATCCCTGCAGCAAAACCAACACCTGGTGCATCTGTCCCGCCCAATTCGGCAACGAGTCCGTTATACCTGCCGCCTCCGCATAAAGCACTTTGCGAACCAACACTGTTACTTACAATTTCGAAAGTTGTATGGGTGTAATAATCCAGACCTCTAACCAATGCAGGATCAATTTCATAAGGAATTTCGGCAGCAATTAAAGTATTTTTAACAGTTTCGAAGTGCTGCAGACTGCTCTCACTCAAAAAATCAATAAGCTGCGGGGCAGAGCTCATTATCTTAATATCGCGTTCATCCTTGCTGTCAAATATTCTCAGGACATTGGAATCAAATCTTTTAATACTTTCCGCTGAGAGCTTCTCAAGAAATGGTTTCAGATACTCTCTGAGTTTTTCCCGGTAATAATCTCTTTCTGCAGGTAGTCCAAGGCTGTTTATTTTTACAGTTAGACTTTTCAATCCTAATGCGGAAATTATCCTGAAAGCCATAATGATCATTTCGGCATCGAGTGACGGATTCTCACACCCGATAGCTTCAGCGCCAAACTGATGAAATTGGCGCAGCCTTCCAGCCTGAGGTCTTTCCTGTCGGAAAGCCGGACCTATATAATAAAGTTTGGAGAGATTATAAATTTTATCGAATGAATGTTCAATAAATGCTCTGACAACAGATGCTGTGAGTTCAGGTCTGAGAGTGATATTCGTTTCACCGCGGTCGGTGAATGTGTACATCTCCTTGCTGACTATATCTGTATTTTCACCGATACTCCTTGAGAAAAGGGCTGTTTCTTCAAAAACAGGAGTTCTTATCTCCGAGTAATTATAAGCCTTCATCGTTTTTCGGATGATGCTTTCAAGGTTCAGCCACTGATGAATATTTGTTGGCAGAATATCCCTTGTACCGTAAATTGCTTTTATCATAACAGAGGTTAATCGTTTATGTCGAAGTACTGACTTTCTTCAGTTAAAAATATTTGATGAATTTCTTCTGGTGAATTTGCATTCAATAATTTTTGCCGGAAATCTTCATTATTAAGGAGCCTGGCTATTCTGCTCAGGAGTTTAAGATGCATCCCCACAGCATTTTCTCTTCCTACAAGCAGAAACAGCATATTTACCGGCTGGGCATCGAGGGCTTCAAAATCGATAGGTGCGGCCGTTTTTCCGAAAGCCGCGATCATATTATTGACACCGAGAGTTTTTCCATGGGGTATTGCAAAACCTTTACCGACACCTGTTGATAAGATTTTTTCTCTGTCTATAACAGCTTTCCTGACCATTTCAAGATCGTTGACCTCTGGATTAGATTCCAGAGAATCAATCAACTCATTAATGATCTCGTATTTTTCAGTTCCGGTAAAATGGGTAATGATAGAAACCGGGGATAAGATATCAGAAATTTTCATCGGCTTTATTAATTGGGTATTTTCTACATGAGCAATTTAACAAAGACCACTAAATTAAACAATTAAAAGAGATCGACCATGTTTTGACAATGACAAAAATAATGGGCAAACAGCCTGAAAATAAGGGCTTATTAAAAAGGTTATAAAAATCTTGTTTAATTTTTTTTATGTCCTTATTTTTAAGATATACCGATTAATATTTTACGGAGATAAAATGGATATTATCAACAAAACTGTGCTCGTTCTCGGCGGTTGGGGTTTAGTGGGGAATGCAGTAATTAGAAAGTTAGTACCTGAGAAACCTAAAAAAATTATTGTTACATCGCTATTCGAACATGAAGCAGTTGAAGAGTGTAAAAGATTACAAGAAGAGTTTTCGTGGCTGCCTGAAAAATACTTTATCCCTTGGTGGGGAAATATTTTTGTTCGTAATTCACTTAAAGATGAAGACCGGTTTGCGATACTTTCGGATCCGGCAAAAAGAAAAATAATGCTTGGCGATGTGCTTGACGAACTGAATGAAGAAGTCCTTCACAGTTCATCGATATTTATGCTTCTTGATAAGCATCGCCCTGATGTTATTATCGATTGTATTAACTCTGCGACTGCAATTGCATATCAGGACGTATATTCCACTTACAGGAATATTATGAAATTTATAAGTAACAAACCTTCAGCCGAAGATATGATTGCTGAAACCGAGAAATTACTCTGTACTCTTTATATTCCCCAGTTGATCAGGCATATTCAGATACTTTATGCTTCTATGAATCATGCTAATACAAAAATTTATGTTAAGATTGGCACAAGCGGAACCGGAGGAATGGGACTAAATATTCCATACACGCACAGCGAGGAAAAACCATCCCGTGTTCTTCTTTCGAAATCGGCAGTTGCCGGCGCTCACACTTTATTGCTCTTTCTTATGGGAAGAACCCCTGAAGGTGCAATCACAAAAGAGATAAAACCTACTGCGGCTATTGCCTGGAAAAAGATAACCTTTGGTGAAATAAAGAAAAAGGGTAAACCAATAAACCTGGTTGATGTTTCAGGAGATGATGCCATAGATTTAGATGATGTTTTGAAATTCAAACTTGAAAAACAATTTCCTTTGACCGGGGAAACTTTAAAATCTGTCTATATAGATACTGGTGAAAACGGCACATTCTCACGCGGAGAATTTGAGGCGATCACAGCACAAGGACAGATGGAATACGTTACTCCTGAAGAAATTGCAGTTGATGCGATCTATGAGATAAAAGGTGGTAATACCGGTCATGATATCATTAATGCACTGGATAATGCAACATTCGAACCGACCTACAGGGCAGGTTATATGCAGCATGGCGCGGTTGATAAACTCGAGGAACTCGAGGAGATCCATGGAATAGACAGCGTTGCTTTTGAATTGTTAGGACCGCCAAGACTCTCAAAACTTTTATTTGAAATTCACATACTTAAAAGTCTTTTTGGTACGATGCCTGCAATTCTCGAAAAAAGTCCTGAAGAATTAAGTAAAAGCGCTGAGGAATTTATTTATAGCAATCAGCAGCTTAGGACACAGATACTCTCAATTGGAATTCCTATACTTCTGGCTGATGCGAAGAAATTTTTACGTGGGAATGATATGAAAATTCCTCCATACCGTGGTGATGATGAATTACCTGTGACGCCTGCAAATATTAATGTCTGGACTCACGATGGATGGATCGATCTGCGGGTGAAAAATATGGCTGCTTGGCAGGCGAGAATATCTCAGATCATAAAGGACACAGAGAACATCTCTCCGGATGACACCAGCTCTATGCACGTTAGGACAAAGAAATATTGGAATAATTTCAAGAAAATTGATATTGGAAAAGTAGTTAGCTGGATTTTCATTAAGGAAGAGCGCGGCGAGCGAATGAAAGCCTAATGAATTTAATAAAATTGCCTGTCACAATTTTCTTTAACGGAAAAAGTGACAGGCTTTTTTTTACTTTCTGATATTATAATAAGGATAGCAATCAACTATCCGTTTTTTTTATCCTAAGTTTTACAATTACGGTTTCCAGGATTACATGGTTGAAATTGTTTATAAATGGAACAATTTCTGTGAATGAGACATAAGTGAATTGAAACTACTTCGGTTTAATTGTCTTTTGAAAAGGATAAAATCAATTATCGAATGAAAATAATGCATTACTTTTAATCGTAATTGGCAAACCAAAATTTATTGTTGCACACAAATCAGTTGCGGATTCGCTCAATCAGCATCCGGCAGTAATTATTCGAAAATAATGCTGCTATCCCCAAAAATATAAGGTAGTATATGAAAGCAATAATTTTCCTTTTTGTAATATTCTCAATAAATCTTTCTGCTCAAGGATTAAGTTTTCTTGATACTCAAAAAGGGTATGAAAGGGTTGGGAAGGCTTTCGACGAGAAGGATACGAAGATCAGGCGACAATTATCCGACCTGGGATTAAATCCCGGAGATCTAAATATTGTGATCTTAGCATATAAAGAGGAATCAACTCTGGAAATTTTTGGTAAAAATAGAAATGAGGAAAAATATAAGAAGATTATTGCTTACCCCATATGTGCGAAATCGGGAGAACCTGGTCCCAAGCGGCGGGAAGGTGACCTGCAGGTACCAGAAGGTTTTTATGAGATAATCGATTTTAACCCGTTAAGTAGTTATCACCTTTCGTTGGGTATAAATTACCCCAACAAATCAGATAAAATTAAAAGCGACCCTAAAAAACCAGGGGGTGACATTTATATTCATGGTGACTGTGTAACAGTTGGCTGCCTGCCTATGACAGATGATATAATCAAGGAAATTTATGTTTATGCCGTTAATGCCAGGTATAACACTCAGCAATCAATCCCGGTCTATATTTTCCCTTTTAGAATGACAGAAGCGAATATGAAAATTTATTCTGAAAGAAATAGTCAAAATACAGGTCTGATAGGGTTCTGGGAAAATTTGAAGCAAGGATATGACCAGTTTGATTCGACCAAAATTCCTTTCCCAGTTAGAATTGATTCAAAAGGAAATTATCTTTTCTGAACTCAGGTATTATAAATAATTCAGTGATGCTATATTTTTATTCCAGTGTTTTAATCCCCGGATTTTGAATTATATCAGTTCGAACCAATGAATAAAAGTGTAGTAAGTTTTTTGCCCGGATCATCACCACAAGGGGTACTGAGCCTTTTGACAAAGCACACAATGAAAGAATTATTATGTGAATCTTGTAGTTCCATAGTATCTTCTGAGGATGAATTTCTTTCGGACATTGAAAATGATTCCATAAAAAAACGCTTGATTTGAAAGGAATTCTTAAATTTATTACGGCAAAAATGCAGACTTTGAGAAATAAAACCGGACACCAGATTTGATGAGAAAAACAATACTCGCAACACTATGTTATGTGAAGAAAGCGAAAAAAACATTAATGCTGCACCGCACTAAAAAAGAAAATGATTATCACCTTGGAAAATGGAACGGGTTGGGTGGTAAATTCGAAACCGGTGAAACTCCCGAGGAATGTGCCGTCAGGGAAATTTATGAAGAGTCGGGTCTTTTGGTGAAAGATCCAGAGTTAAAAGGATTGATAGTATTTCCTCTTTTTGATAAAGTGAATGACTGGTATGTTTTTATCTTCAGAGCGGATAAATTCGAGGGGGAATTAATTGACTGTGCTGAGGGAAAACTTGAATGGATTGACGACGATAAACTGCTTGATCTGAATTTGTGGGATGGTGATAAAATATTTATTCCCTGGATGCTTGAGGATGGATTTTTTAGCTCGAAATTTATTTATGAGAATGGAGTATATAAAAGTCACACGGTTGTCAGATATTAGTTTCCTCACCATTTTTTTTTATCATTCTGCGGAAAATATTTTTTTTATTATGACGGAGTAAAAGTAAGCCAATCAGAATCCAGAAAAATTCTCTGATTCTCATAATTAGACTGACATATATTCCCGTAGCCGAAGTGATTTTTAGAATTTCAAAAACTATTACCATTCCTGCCTCCCTTGTCCCTAATTGCATCGGCATGAAGAAAATAATATTTACAATGAGCGTATAACCGGCATAGATATAAAAAGCCTGCAAGAGTGAAATGTCGAATCCTATCGAAAAAAGAATTATAAATATCTCAAAGGAAGAAAGGCAGCGCGTCAAAAAATCCAGCATCAATGCAGTATAAAAAACCTTGGGACGCTCATGAAAAAGCCCCTTAATTTCGTCATCAATAAGGTGCAATTTTTCTCTGTGTGATTCAAATTTTGCGGCAAGTCTCCATAGAAGTGGCAGATTCTGAAAAATATCGAGGAGTGAAACAAAAACCCCTTTTTGATGACGTTTAATGAATAACCAGGTAAAAAGCAGGAGAATGATAACAGTTACAGTCATGATACTTTTTACCAGCGATGGCATTTCTGAGGTAGTGCTCACTAATAAAATTGCCAGTATCCAGACTACAAAATGCGAAAGCCAGTGAATCATGGTATAAAGCGTTACCGAGGATACTGCCTTACTTGTACTTATTATATCCTTAAGGGAAAGTATTTTATAGGGTTCGCCTCCAAGATTAATTCCCGGGGTTATGTCATTTATGGCAAGTGCACTTACATTAATCTTGAACAGTTCATAATAACTGATACTATTCCCGTCATCATCAAGGATTATATACCAAATATAAGTGATTATGAAAAAAATTATAAGCCAAAGCAATAGAATCGGGAAAACATAGATTCCAGTTGTCTGGATATTAATAATAATTTTTTGAAAGCCGAATTCATAGAGCAGCCAAAAAAGTGCCGCAAATCCGATAAGTGTTAGAAAGGATGAAATAAGATTACGTTTTGTCATATTCGGGCCTGAGATCAGAAATTCTTAAAAAATTTCCTGACAATTTCGTTAAACTCAGTTCCTTTTTCAATTGGGGAAAGATGCCCCGAGTCAGGGATAATATTAAAACTGACATTTTTTATTGAGCCAAAAGTTTCTTCCATCATTGATGCCGGAGTAACCAGATCATCTGAACCTCCGATTACAAGTGTGGGAATGTCAATTGATTTCACAAACTCAGTAGTATCGGGTCGGCTTAGCATTGCGAAAAGTGCACCCGCAACTCCTGCCGGATCGCTATCCAGGTTACTCTCAATTAGTTTGTCAACGATATCGGGATTTAGAATTTTTGTCTTTTCGCAAAAACATGTTGGAATAAAATCTTTGATGAACTCTCTGGTCTTGCCTGATCTTATTAACCCTATTCCATTGCTCCTTCTAAGTTTTGCCACATTATCATCAGCATTGGCGCGCGTATTTGTTAGAATAATGCCTGAAGGTTTGAAATCATGGCGCATCAGAAATGCTTGCAAAATATAACCGCCCATCGAAAGTCCACCAATAATGGGTTCTTTCAGATCAAGTTCGCGGATAATGGTAAGGAGATCATCAGCATGATCGAACATAGTATAAGGGATTTGCGGAACCGGACTTTTCCCGAGTCCTCTGAGGTCATAAGTTACAACGAAAAAATCAGAGCTGAGTTCACGGGTTTGGTTTTCCCACATACCGGAATTGAGCGGGAAACCGTGCACAAAAATTAAAGGTCTGTTATTAAGATCTCCAAAAGTGCTGATGTTTAGGTCGTTAATATTCATAAGTAATTTATTTCCTTTTCAATCAAATACGAAATTAAGAAAAATAGCTGAATATAGAGTTAACTCTCAGATGATTAACAAACTCAACTGTTCATGTTTTGATAAAACATAATGCTGATAGTGAAATTGTCTGCGGAGGAGGGGAGTAAGTTAATATGGAAGCTATCCTTAAAGATGATTTTTGAAAACTATTATTGCTATTCAAATAATATATTTTATTCGAAAATCACTGGAATTTTATATTATTCAAGTTTAAATATTCTGCGCTAATTCGAAAATGACTGATAAAAATTATATTATAGTAAAAGGGGCGAGAGAACATAATCTCAAAAATATTGATATTGAGATTCCCCGAAATAAAATGATAGTGTTTACCGGCGTCAGCGGAAGCGGGAAATCTTCGCTCGTTTATGACACTATCTATGCTGAGGGGCAGAGACGTTATGTTGAAAGCCTGTCATCATATGCCCGCCAGTTTTTAGAAAGAATGAATAAACCAAATGTCGATTTTATTAAGGGTATCTCTCCTGCAGTAGCAATCGAACAAAAACAGGGCGGAAAAAACCCGAGATCGACTGTTGGCACATCGACTGAGTTATACGATTTTCTCAGACTCTTATTTGCCCGGATTGGAAAGACAATCTGTTTTAATTGCGGTAAAGAAGTAAAAAAGGATACCGTCAGTTCAGTGGTTCACTGGTTAATGAATGCTGAAGAAAAAGGCAAATTTTTACTTGGTTTTCCCATCCACCCGCATGAGGGGAGATCGCCTTCCGAAGAGATTGAACACCTTAAAAAAAGGGGATATTTCAGGATTTGGTATAAGAACGAAGTTTTTGATCTGGGGACTGATAAACCAAAAATAAAAGACAAAGAAATTGTAGTGATACTCGATAGATTTGTAAATGAAAGAGATTCGATAAGGGAGAGAATCGCAGAATCTATTGAGATCGGATTCAGAGAAGGTGAAGGTCATATTGTAATTGTAAATGCCGGGGATAACCTGGTTAAGAGTTTCTCTACATTCTATGAATGCTGCGGCATTAAATATGAGGAACCGGAACCACGATTCTTCTCATTTAATAATCCTTACGGAGCCTGTCCGGTTTGTCAGGGATTCGGCAGAACGATCGGATATGATATGAGTCTGATTATTCCGGACGAAAATATTTCAATACTGGATGGAGCGATTGCTCCGTGGCGGGGTGTAAAATTTAGTCAGGTAAACCGTGATCTTATAAGAAATGCGAAGTCTAAAGGAATACCCATAAACGTACCATTCAGAAGATTGACTGATGAACAGGTTGAATTGATTAAATCCGGTTTTGGGGATTTTGAAGGAATAAATAAATTTTTTGAAGCATTGGAATCACAGACCTATAAAATGCATATCCGGATTTTGCTTAGTAAGTACAGGGGATATACAACATGCTCTGCCTGCCGCGGGTCGAGAATCAGGAGGGAAGCGCTCCAGGTTAGAGTCGGTGGACTTTCAATAGCTGATATTGTTTCGATGCCAATCGAGCATTCGTTAAACTTTTTCACCTCGCTCCAGCTCACACAATATGAATTATCTGTCGGAGAAAGAATTCTTAAAGAGATCAACAGGAGACTGACTTTCCTCTACGATGTCGGACTGGGTTACCTTACACTCGAGCGGCTTTCAGCAACTCTTTCTGGCGGGGAGACCCAGAGGATCAATCTTGCAACTTCTCTCGGTTCAGCATTGATCGGTACTCTATATGTGCTTGATGAACCGAGTATTGGATTACATCCGAGGGACAACGCCCGGCTTATCAATATCCTGAAATCACTGCGCGATATTGGGAATACAGTCCTTGTTGTTGAGCATGACACAGATATGATGAAAGCGGCGGACCTGATTGTGGATATGGGACCCAGAGCAGGAGTCCATGGCGGTGAGATAATCGCCTATCAGAATTATAATGATCTATTACAGAACGATAAATCTCTAACAGGTAATTACCTCAGCGGTAAGAAATTCATTCCTTTACCTTCGAAGAGAAGAACTAATAATACTGATGTAATAAAGATTGAAGGAGCGAGGGAAAACAATCTTAAAAATATAGATGTTGAATTTCCGCTCAGAAAATTTGTGGCAGTAACAGGTGTGAGTGGTTCAGGAAAAAGTACACTTGTGCATGATATTCTCTATGGCGGCATAATAAAAAACAGAGGCGGCAGTTCTCAGAAAATTGGCAAATACGATTCAATAACTGGATATCATCTTATTGATGAGATAGAGATTGTTGATCAGTCGCCAATAGGTAAAAGTCCCCGATCAAATCCTATTAGCTACATCAAAGGATTTGAAATGATCAGGGAATTATTCTCGGATACTCATCTTGCCCGGTCGAGGGGGTACAAGCCTGGTTTCTTTTCTTTTAATGTTCCTGGCGGAAGATGCGAGAATTGCCAGGGTGAAGGGTTCGTTAAAATTGAGATGCAGTTCCTTGCTGATATTTATCTTGAATGTGAAGAATGTAAGGGAACAAGATTTAAGAAAGAAGTAAGAGAAGTGACCTGGCGTGGAAAAAACATTGTTGAAGTTCTTAATATGACAGTGGCAGAAGCGCTTGAATTCTTCAGCGGAATGAAAAAAATAGAATCAACAATCCGGACTTTAAATGATGTCGGCTTAGGTTATATAAAACTGGGTCAGCCGTCAAATACACTCTCCGGAGGAGAGGCGCAGAGAATAAAACTGGCTCTGAACCTGTCGCTCCAAAAAGCCGGAAAACATTCACTTTTTATTTTTGATGAGCCGACAACCGGACTTCATTTTGATGACATCGGAAAATTGCTTGATTGCTTTAATATGCTGCTTGAAAGCGGAAATTCAATTGTGATAATTGAACATAATCTTGATATAATCAAATGTGCGGATTATGTTATTGAAATGGGCCCCGAGGCTGGTGAGAAAGGCGGGGTTGTTGTGGTGACAGGCACACCTGAAGAGGTTGCTGCACATCCGGATTCGCACACCGGCAGATTTCTCAAGGATGTGCTAAAATAGGAGTGGAGCTAAGCGGGATCGAACCGCTGACCTTCTCATTGCGAACGAGACGCTCTCCCAGCTGAGCTATAGCCCCAAATTCCGTTTGAAAATATAATGAATTATCATTTTCCGGAAAAATCACAATTGACCTCCAGGGCATCTGTCAGGAAAAATACTGCAAGTTTCTTTTTCTCAGAGTTTAGATTGGTTTGTTTATATTATCAATTCTGCTTAAGTTTTTATGCATAATTGTATTATTAAACCTGACTATGTACGAATTCGAATTTAAGCCTTTCAACAAAATGACCCGTGCCGATTATGAAACAGTCGGCTTCAAATCCGGACTGGAAATTCACCAGCAGCTATTAACCGAAAAAAAACTTTTCTGCCGCTGCCCGGCAGGAAAATACTCCACCGAGTATGATGCCGAGATACTGCGCCATATGAGACCAACACTTTCGGAACTTGGAGAATATGATGGTACGGCTCTGATGGAATTCAAAACCCGGAAGAATATCACCTACCGCATTAAGCGAGAAACCGTATGCACCTATGAGATGGACGATACGCCGCCTTTCCTTATCAATGATGAGGCGCTCGATGCTGCTTTATCTATCGGTCTGCTTTATGACTGCAATCTCGTGGATGAACTTCATATTATCCGAAAACAATATCTGGATGGCAGTATTCCTACAGGATTTCAGCGAACTGCTATTTTTGCACTGAATGGGAAAGTTCCTTATAAAGGCAGGGAAATAAATGTTATGCAGATGTCTATTGAAGAAGATTCCTGCCGCGAAGTTTCGGATAAAGGACATGACAGAATTTATCTTACCGACAGACTTGGAATGCCGCTTATTGAGACCGTAACAGCGCCTGAGATGTTTGAACCAATAGAGGTTGCCGAGGTTGCTGCTATTTGTTCAAGACTGGTAAGAAGTTCCGGAAGGGTGAGAAGGGGAATTGGAGCGGCAAGGCAGGATGTAAATGTGAGCGTAACCGGTGGGACGAGGATAGAGATCAAGGGAGTGCCAAGGATTGGATTAATTCCTCTGCTTACGTATAATGAGGCGCGCCGGCAATGGAATCTGCTCCGGCTCAGGGCTGAACTGCACCGGAGGAATATCACCCGCGAAACTTTCTCTTCCAGGATAGTTGATATCACCCGATACCTCAGCAGATTTGCCTATCTTCCTCTGAAAGAGGCGGCAGAAAAAGGACAAAAAGCAAGCTGCGTGATTCTAAAAGGTTATGCCGGTCTGCTTCATTGGGAGACTCAGACAGGCACATATTTTGCCAGAGAAATATCGGACAGGATACGCGTGATAGCATGTCTTACTGATCTTCCGAATATTGTACATTCTGACAGTAAAGGCGAAAATTTATCGGCGCCTGATTGGAGTTTTCTAAACAAAACCCTCGAAGCCACTTCCGATGATACGCTGGTTTTAGTCTGGGGCGACGAGAATGACGTAAAAACGGCTTGTTCCGAAATAATTATCAGGGCTAAAGAAGCCACCATCGGAATACCTTCGGAAACCAGACAGGCTCTTGAGGATGGTACAAACGGATTTGAGAGGATTTTACCAGGCGCTGAGAGAATGTATCCTGATACAGATCTTCCGCCAATCCGTGTTACTCTGGATAGGAAAAAAAGACTGGAGCAAAATCTTCCGGAAAAATTCTGGGAGACGGAAAAAAAACTTTGTGACGCCGGGGTTCCTGCGGATTTGATCAGGGAAATGTCCAATCCGGCGAAATCAGCTCTTTTCTTCGAATTTTTCCCCAATCGGATAAGTGATGCAAAACTCATCTCTAAAATTCTCGCAAATTATCCAAAAAGATTAAAAAAGAAATTTCGTTCCGGCATTCAGCCTGAGACTGAGATTTACAAGATTATTCTCGAAAATTTAGCGGATGGAAAAATAATCCCATCGACAGTATTCACGATTCTTGCAAATTATTCAATTAATGGTGAATTAATTCTGACCGGACCTCTGGATAATTCGGCGATAGAAGATATAATCAGGGAAAAAGCTGACGAATTCAGGGAGATAATTTTCAGAAATCCGGAGAAAAAGACCGAAGTGATTTCCGGTAAAATCTTAGCCGGGCTGAATTTCAGGGTGGCTTTTTCAAGAGTTATTCAGTCTGTGGAAGGATTTAAGGGAATATGATTATGGCAGAAAATGACATCTACAAAGGGTATAAAGGGGTTGCGCTCTCCGTATTAAAAAATTTTGGCGCAAGAGTTTGGAATGATGTTATCATACACACTGCCAATGGTAAATTCATTGGACTGATATTGCCGAGATCGGAAACCGCAGATGACCTGCATATCGTTCTTAAGATACCGGTAGGTTATAATATTGGAATTTCTGCTGAATCTATAATTGGAATTGACATAAACGGTTATAAAGAAGCTAAATATAAAATACCTGAAAAAGAATTTCCTTATGACCCGCTGAAACCACGGGTTAAACTTCTTGGCACTGGCGGAACAATTGCAAGCAGGCTTGATTACCGGACAGGAGCCGTTATTCCGGCATTCTCTCCCGGTGAGCTTTACGGATCCGTGCCGGAACTTGCTGATTACTGCAATCTTGAGACTGAAAAATTATACGGAGTATTCTCTGAGAATATGGGGCCAGAGCAGTGGAAAGGCACTGCCGAGGCTATCGGAAAGGAGATTGAAAAAGGTGTGCAGGGCATTGTTATCGGGCATGGAACTGACGTTATGCATCATACTGCCGCTATTCTTTCGTTTATGGTGCAGAACAGCCCTGTTCCCATAGTGATGGTTGGTTCGCAGCGTTCGAGCGACAGACCTTCCTCGGATGCAGCGCTTAATCTTATCCACGCTATTAAAACGGCTTCGGAGAGCGATATTGCCGAGGTTATGGTCTGTATGTTCGGACCTACCTCCGATGAATATGGTCTGCTGCATAGGGGAACCCGGGTAAGGAAAATGCATTCAAGTTACCGTTCCACATTCCGGACGATTGGGGATATTCCAATAGCAAAAGTGAACAGAGAAAATATCACTCCACTAAGGACTGATTATAAAAAACGGCGTGCTGATAATAATGTCATCATAAATACCTCTTTCGAAGAAAAAGTTAGCATCGTTTATTATTATCCCAATATGAAACCGGATATTATCGATTCGCTTATTGATAATGGTTACAGGGGAATTGTGATTGCAGGAACGGGATTAGGTCACGTAAATAAACCGCTTTATCCTGCTCTGCGCCGTGCAAGAGAGAAAAATATTGCCGTATATATGACCGTTCAGACGCTCTGGGGATTTGTACAGATGTACGTTTACGATACCGGGCGGGATATTATGGAGATGGGCGTTGTGCCCGCTGCAAATATGCTTCCGGAAGTCGCTTACGTAAAACTCTGCTGGGCTCTTGGGCAGACCGATGACCTTAAGGAAGTGGAAAAAATTATGATGACTCCTATCGCCGGAGAAATCACTGAACGCGAACCGAGTAACGGCTATTTGATTTATCAGGGCGGGCTGCCGGAAGTGGAGGAGTTCATTTCGAAATACAGGAAGTGACAGAAGCAAGATCGGTAATGTATTTATGAGGCTTTCACGTTTAAATTGTCCACCCCTCAGTTTGTCTAAAAACACATTTAGAGATGCGGGAATAAATCAGCATCCGTTATTGAGATGTAATTCATTCTTCTGACTTGTCAGTTGCTGACTCTAAAAACCCCCTCTGCTATGTATTGCTGAGGATTGGCGGATCCCGGCAGATAAATCCTTTTTTGATTGAGTTGCGGATAGATCTTATAGCATATTATTCCGGATTCTGATTGGAGTTTTCGTTGAAGCTGAAGAGAACGCAATTTATGTTAAGAACAGTAGAAAAGTCTGATTCTTGCAGTAATTGACCGTCAGCGTATCTAAAATTTACTCTACATTAAAAAACCTTATTTTTCAAGTTATTTCTGCAACTTTTATTATTTTTATTCGTCAAACCTAATTTATCAGATACCGGAGAAAATAATGATCAAAAAACTCTTAATTCTAATATTTTTTACGTCAGCAATTCTTGTATCAGGGCAGAATCTTTACAGGTTCCCGGCTCTTAACAGCGATGGTTCGAAAGCAGCCTTCTCCTGGCAGGGAGATATCTGGGTTGCTCCGGTTAATGGGGGACAGGCTATCAGACTTACGGTTCATGATGGTTACGAAGGAAACCCAAGGTGGAGCCCCGATGATAAATACATCGCTTTTTCCGGAGACAGGTTCGGGAATGATGATGTTTACAAAATTCCGGCAGATGGCGGCACTCCTGAGCGACTCACATACCGTTCTTCGGGAGATGTGCTTTTCGACTGGGCAGACGACGGAAGGCTTCTTTTCACAACAGCCCGCGATTACAGGCAGGTGGAGTGGGAAAGTGAAATTTATTCCGTTGATGCAGACGGCGGCACCCCTAAGAGGATTATGAATTCCTTTGGCGATATGCCCGCAACTTCACCCGATGGCAGATTTATTGCTTTTACGATTGGAGCCTGCCGTATTACAAGAGAAGAATATACCGGACCGGCAAACCGTAATGTGTGGGTTTATGACACAAAGGCTGATTCCTATACTCAGATCAGCAATTCACAGGGTATGGAGCTATATCCGCAGTGGGCAGATAACAGCACTCTGTATTTTCTTTCAGCCGAAGGTAAAAAATACAATCTCAACAGAGTTAAGATTTCCGCTGATGGTAAAGCTGCAGGTAAACACGAAAAACTGACGAACTACAACGATTGGGGAATTCTTTATTTTTCACTTTCGGGCGATGGGAAAAAGGCGGTTTTCGAACGTGACAATAAATTATTTTTATATACCGCTGCGGATAATTCCGTTAAAGAACTAAACATTTCAATATCTGCCGACAGTAAATTTGATCCTTATGAACATAAAACTCTTAATTCGGGGGCAACTCATTATTCAATTTCTCCGAATGGTAAATATTACACTTTTTCAACACGGGGTGAAATTTTCATTTCCGAAAACGAAAAAGAAAAAACTCGTTCGGTAAATGTTTCCAATCATCCATTCAGAGATATTTCGCCGCTTTGGTTAAACGACACAACCCTGATTTTTAATTCCGACAGGAACGGTCAGTATGATCTTTATCTCGTGAGATCAAAGGACGAGAAGCAGAGCAATATCTTTAAATCGTTTAAGCATGAAGTTATCAGGTTGACTGATACCGATGAAGATGAATCGGATCCGGTGCTTTCGAATGATGGTAAAAAAATTGCTTTTAACCGCGGCAGAGCCGATCTGATAGTCGCTGAGATTGATAAGGACGGGAAAATAAGCAATGAATTATTGATGGTAACCGGCTGGGCGCCCGCTTCCGGAGTGCAGTTCAGTCCGGACGATAAATGGCTTGCTTATTCAAGGACTGATCTGGATTTTAATGATGAGATATTCATTCATAAAATAGAAAAAAATGCTGAGCCTGTAAATATTTCTATGCATCCGAAAGTTGACGGCAGCCCTTTCTGGAGCAAGGACGGCTCGAAATTAGGTTTTGCTTCCGAGCGGAGCAGCAGGAACAATGATATCTGGTTTGTCTGGCTTAATAAAAAGGACTGGGAAAAAACAAAAGCAGACTGGGATGAAAAAGAGGAAGAACCGGCAGCCAAAGGCAAGGATAAAAAGGATAAGGACAGCAAGGATAGCACAAAGGTAAAAGAAATCGTAATTGATATCGGGAATATTCATGAAAGACTTGTACAGGTAACTAATTCTCCGAATGAGGAAACGCAGCCCGTGATATCCAGCGACGGCGAAACTTTTTATTTTGTCACAAACAGTTCACCCGGAAACAGAGACCGTGATCTTTTCAGCATTAAATGGGATGGTAAAGATCTTAAACAATTAACAAAAGGCGGAGCGGGTCCATCGCAGATAACATTGGATAAGGACGGGAAAAACCTGTATTATCTGAAATCAATGGGCAAACTGGCAAAATTGGATGTTAAGAGTGAAAAGGAAGAATCACTCCCATTCAGCGCTAAGATGAAAGTCGATTTTGCACAGGAAAAAGAGCAGATATTTGAAGAAGCCTGGAGAGCTTTAAACAATAATTTCTATGATCCCGATTTCCATGGCAAAAACTGGGATAAACTTAAAAAACTGTATAAACCTAAAGCAATGATGGCATCAACTATTACTGATTTCAGGTCTGTATTCAATTGGATGTTGGGCGAGATAAATGCCAGCCACATGGGAATGTATGGTTCAGATATCTATGATACACAGAAAGAAAATACCGGATTGCTCGGTGTTGAGATTGAGCCATTAAAAGAAGGCGTAAAAGTTAGCAGGGTTATTCCGGAATCGCCGGCGTCAAAATCCGAAAGCAAACTGGAAACGGATGATATTATCCTTGCCGTTAACGGCAATAAAATAACGAATAATGTTAATTTTTATTCTCTCTTCGTGAATACAGCTGGTGAAAAAGTTCTTCTTAATGTAAAAAATAAGTCGGGAGATGATAGAGAAGTCGTTATACGCCCGGTTTCATCGGTAAGGGATAATCTATATGAGGAATGGGTCAGCGACAGGAGCGCACTTGTCGAAAAATATTCAAACGGAAAACTCGGCTACCTGCATATTCAGGGAATGGATATGCCGAGTTTTGAAAAATTTGAAAGAGACCTGACAGCAGCCGGGTATGGTAAAGACGGTATTGTTATTGATGTGAGATATAATGGTGGCGGCTGGACAACAGATTATCTTATGACTGTTCTTAATGTGAGACAACACGCTTACACTATACCAAGAGGGGCAAGCGGTAATCTCGAAAAAGATAATCAAAAGTACAGGGAAAATTACCCTTACGGAGAAAGGCTTCCTTATGCTGCATGGACAAAACCTTCTGTTGCCATGTGTAATTCAATGAGTTATTCCAATGCCGAGATATTTTCTCATGCTTATAAAACGCTCGGATTAGGTAAATTGGTTGGTGAGGCGACATTTGGTGCGGTGATATCCACAGGCGGGCAGGGACTTTTAGACGGATCTTATGTTAGAATTCCGTTCAGAGCCTGGTATGTTAAAGCAACAGGGATGAATATGGAAAATGGGCCGGCAGTGCCTGATATTATTGTTGATAACGCTCCCGACTCAAAAGCAAGAGGTGAAGATCCACAGTTAAAAAGAGCAGTTGAAGAATTGCTTAAGGACATAAAATAATTTTCTTATTTGAAGGGGCGGATACATTCCGCCTCTTTTTTTAATCTTTTTTACCTTTTTTCTTTGCCTCTTAAAACTGCGTTATTATCTTTATTAATCAGATTAATAAGAGTCCCGTTATGAAGAAATTTCTTTTAGTATCACTTATTTCAATCAGCGCTGCTTTATACGCTCAGCGCGATTACCCTCTGATCCCCCGTCCGGCTGAAGTTCTTTCCGGCGAAGGGCATTTTTTCATGCGGAACGATACAAAAATAAGTTATAATAGAGATACCACAGGCGCAATCGCTGAATTTCTGGCTGAGAAACTCAGCGTGCCAACAGGTTATTCGATTGCCAGATCGAAAGGGGACGGCGGTGTAATAAGATTATTGATCACTGATAAATATGATAATTTGCTTGGCAAGGAAGGATACAGACTTAATTCGAATCCTTCCGGGGTGAAAATAGAAGCCAATACATGCGCAGGTTTATTCTACGGATGTAATACACTGTTACAATTATTTCCTGCGGTTATTATGAAAAACTCTGCAACCGAGACTGATTGGAAAATTCCGGCGCTTGAGATAACTGATTACCCAAGATTTCGATGGCGTGGAATAATGCTGGATGTAGCAAGGAATTTTTTCAATGTTCAGGAGGTAAAACGATTCATTGACCAGATTGCTGCGCTTAAGTTCAACAGGTTTCACTGGCATCTGACCGATGATGAAGGTTGGCGAATCGAGATCAAATCTTTACCCAGGTTAACAGAAATAGGTGCATGCAGAGTTAAACGATATGGGGTTTTTGGGAGAAGGGATGCCCCAAAGCCCGGTGAAAAAGCTGTTGATTGTAATTACTATACACATGAAGATATTCGTGATATAGTGAAGTATGCCTCTGAAAAGTATATAACTATTGTACCGGAGATTGATGTACCCGGACACAGCATGGCAGCAGTCGCTTCATATCCTGAACTGAGCTGCACTCAGGACACGAGCATTAAAGTGAGTCCGGGCATGGAATTTGCCAAGTGGTTTGGTGATGGAACTTTCAAAATGTTTGTTGATAACACTCTTGACCCCTCAAACGAAAAGGTTTACGAATTCCTCGATAAGGTTTTTGGTGAAATTGCGGAATTATTCCCCGGACCTTATATCCATGTTGGCGGAGATGAATGTTATAAAGGATTCTGGGAGAAAGATTCCGGTTGTATTGCATTGATGGAAGAAAAAGGATATGAGGATGTCGAACAGCTCCAGGGATATTTTATGAGCAGAGTTGATAAAATACTTAGCTCAAAGGGCAAAAAACTAATTGGATGGGATGAAATACTTGATGTCGGAATTTCCGAGGGTGCAACTGTCATGAGCTGGAGGGGTATCGAGGGCGGCAAAAAAGCCGCGGAAATGGGCCACGATGTGATAATGACGCCTACATCCCATTGTTATCTGGATTATAATCAGGGTGATCAGTCAATTGATCCACAGATATATGCAGGTTTAAGGGTAAGCAAAACCTATAGCTTTGAACCAGTTCCTGAAGGCGCAGATACAAAATATATTCTTGGTGGTCAGGGCAATCTATGGAGCGAGCAAGTTCCGCATTTCAGGCACATTGAATATATGCTTTATCCGCGTGCCTGGGCTCTTTCAGAGATTTTCTGGTCAAAGGCAGAATCGAAGGATTGGGAAAGTTTCAGTGACAGAATGCTTCATTTCTTTGAAAGATATGATTCCGCTCAGATCAATTACTCAAAAGCTGTTTATGATCCGATTGTGAAGGTATCTTCCGATGATGGACAACTTTTCTTACAGTTATTTTCTGAATTATCGGATATTGACATTTATTATACGCTGGATAATACAATGCCCGACAATCACTCACCACTTTACTCAGTTCCCGTGCCGATACCTGATGGTCCGGTCATACTCAGAACCCGTGCTTACAGGGAAGGAAAACCGGTGAGCCATATGCTAAAACTTGAAAAAAAGGAATTGTTGAAAAGAGCCGGGATATTCCAATAGAACAAAAAATTCAACACTAAATTTTACGGATACAAAATGAAAAAGACAGTAAAAACATTGATAATCTTACTGATGGTGGTATTCTTAAAATGCAGCACAGGAGATGTGGGTACAAATACTACGGGCAATAATTTACCTGCCGATTCTCTTGAGAGTAAATCATCATGTACTGATGGTGCGGAGATAACTTACGAAAACTATCGTTTATCAAATAATGTTTGGGGAAAAGGGGAGATTACGGATTACCAGCAGTGTATCTCAGTCGGCGGATTGAAATCAAATCCTGAATTCAAATGGGAATGGAGATGGCCCACAGGAGTTAATAATGCTGTAAAATCATATCCGGAAATAATTTATGGCTGGAAACCCTGGAGCGGGGCATCTACTTCCAATAGCCTTCCTGCAAAGATTTCTGACAGTAAAAAATATGCTATTACATGGAAATCACTTACAACCCAGATGACCGGTATTGGTAATCTGGCATTTGATATCTGGCTAACTTCGGATAAAACTCCTTCCAGCAGCAATATCACAAGAGAAATAATGATCTGGCTTTTTAATTCAGGACAGCAGGCTGGCGGTTCCCGAATCGATACGGTAGAAATTGATGGTTCGGTTTATTACCTCTATCGCGCAGACTGGGACTGGACTTATCTTGCATTTGTGAAAATTTCCACCGCCGAAGTCAATCAAATTAATCTTGATAAATTCCTCGCCATCCTTTTGCAAAAAGGGCATATTACTGATGCGGAATATGTTGCTGCTATTGAATTTGGAAATGAGGTTATTGAAGGCAGCGGTAAAACTGAAGTAAAAGGGTATAACATACTAATCCAATAGTTTTAGCTTTTATACGTGAGCGGGTGACATTAAATGCTGATCGAATAATAGTATTCCGGAAAAATAACTTATATTCATGAGGATTCAAGCCACTCGCCCATCTTTTCAACGGCAAGTATTACATTTGTGCAATATTTTAGTAAAAATCCTTCCGGCAGCAGTCCGTTGATTTCTTCGTGCAAAAGAGTCTGGAGTGCCGCATAGCCGTCGAAATCCACCAAAGCGAGTCTGGCAGTAAATTCCTCGGGATTTCTTCCAAATGACATTCCCGGAAGTATTGCCACACCGGTATCCTTCAGAAGTTGATTTGTAAACTGGAGAGAGTTTTTTATTCCCTTTGCTTTGAATCTTTCTGCGAATGCATCAAATGACGGGAAAATGTAAAAAGCGCCTTCCGGGACGGGGATTCTTACACCTCGTGCAGAAAGCTGGCGCGTGACTGTTTTCGTGAGAGTACGCAGTATCAGTCTGGATGCATTCAAATATCGGTTGATATAGCCACCCTTATTAAAAGCTGTCACTGCAGCATACTGAATTGGTGCACTTGTGGAGGTAAAAGTCTCGCTTGCAACAGCAGCCATTCCATCCCTAAGCCATCTTAAAGATTCAGGAAAAGTAAATGTAACAAACCTCCAGCCTCCGGCACCACACCACTTGTTGAGACCGGAACTTATAATTGTTCCTTCAGGGTAAAATCTTGATATTGACACATGCTGTCCTCTGAAGTGTAATTCTCCGTAAATTTCATCTGAAAGAAGTATAACCCGGTATTTTCTTGCAATTCGGGCAAGTTCTTTTAATTCATCTGTTTTATATGTTGTGCCGGCAGGATTGGATGGATAATTCAATATCAGTATTCTGGGTCGACTCGGATCATCCCGGCAAATAGCGTCAAGTTCTTCGGGCATGAGCCGCCAGCCATTTTCGATCGTCGTTCCTGCCCATCGAATGTTGCCGCCCGATAATATGCGCCTGGGGAGCATAAGAAACCCAGCTTGGGGTTGGAATAACAAGATCGCCGTAATAAACAAACTGAAGTAAAAACATTAGTACTTTTGAGCCGGGACCGATAAGCACGTCATCAGCTTTGTGCTCAAGTCCTTCTTAAAGATTATGATACCTTGCCACAGCCTCTCTCAATTCAGGCAACCCCATTACCTGAAGATAATCTTTCTGAAATGCATTCTGCCTTAACGATTCAACTACAGGATCCGGTACAGGAAACGGGGATTGACCAAGCCCAAGGCGGAAAACGGTTCTGCCTTCCCTTTTTAACTTTGCCGATAATTCATTGATGGCAAGTGTAGCAGCTACCGGGATTCCCCGAACGTTAAGATTCAATTGTTTTTCAGGAGGAAGGTTATGTTTTCTCATTTTTTATTTTGAGTCATTTAATAGATGATAAAAATATTCAGGATTACCGGCACATCGATTTGTTATTCAAACTATGCTGATCAGAAAGAAAAATCAGTGAGAATTTTTATCTTTTGCAGATGCCGGGAAAATTATTTCCCGGCAATCTCAGGTCACAATAATTCTTTTCCGAACAGAGTGTAATACATTAATCTGTAAATATCTGTGTTGTCAATATTACCCTTTAACCTGTCGGAATTGAGTCCGGATGCCTTAAAAACTACTGATCCGTAGGTATCGTAAAGACTTGACCAGGCAAGAAAGAAAGGAAATGATTTTCCTGACTTATCCGGGGCAGAATAAAAAGGTTTTCCATCCTGACCATTAGGTCCATCCCAGGGAGCGCCGTTTGGATCGTTTTGCAGAGGTTTATCCTGTTTCCGCAACATTTCTTCTGTGAAACCAACTATTTCCATACCGCCGGCCTCGCTGTCCGATCCAACAATCAGCATAGTATTCGGATTATGCTCAATAAAATTATTTGTTTCCGCAATTGCTGCATCTGAGCGGCGAAGCGCTTCCAAAACCCCGGAAGCATTATTTTTGTTCGAAAAGTTGTCTGTGCCTTCTTCTTCAACAACGAGAAGGAATTGCTTTCCAATTGCTTTGAAGTATTTCAGTGCCGCTGCTGTCATTTCAGCGACAGTTGGAGCTTCGGGATTGTAATTCTCTAATTTTAATTCCTGGAGCTCTTCTTCCGGTTTATCATTAAATGTGGAACTTGATCCGAAAACACCAAGCACTTTTGTCCCAAGCTTTTCAATGTTTTCGAGTTCTGTTTTATTATAAATTACCTTATAACCATTTTCCGTTGCCCATTTAATAAGGTTTATTCCATCCTTTCTGGTGCCGGATGATGTAAACCTGCCTTCTGTACCTTCAGGAAGCAATTGATTTTCACCTCCGAAGAACATCAGATCACAGCCGGACTGGATAATTTTTTTAGCAATATCATCATCATTTTTTCTACTTGAAGAAGCCGCAACAAAAACTCCGGTTCCCGGCTCTACCAATTCTCCGGAATTTATTATCCCGACTGCTATTCCTTTTTCAATCGCTTCAAGACCGAGCGGCATTGATTCGCCGGAAAGTGCGACAATCTGTCCTCCATCTTCCTGACCATAAGAGTCATAATTTGTTTTCACTCCATAGGCGTGTGCAACAGCGCCTGCATTGGATGAAGTTGAAAGTGTGTTTTTGATATGGCTTCTGTATAACGCCATATGTGAAAGTTTATCCCAATTCAGGTTATTATCCGGTCCTTTATCAAGAATTCGCAGTGCGTTCCATGTCGCCAATCCACAGCCATCAGGATGAATAAAAATCACATTTCCTGTTCTGATTTTACCTCCGATATTCCTCTCTGCCGGTTTGGTGCAGGAGATAACGAGTAGTAAAACAAATAAAATTGATGCTTTTACAACTATTCTCATCTTAACCTCAATTATTCATAATAAAATCTTTATCCAAAAGTTTCTTAAACCAGAAATTCATTTCCTCCTGGTATGAATGAGCCCTTTTACTGAATGAAAAGCCATGCCTTGATCCAGGATAAATCATGAGTTCGAACGACTTATTCTCATCCTGAAGTTTGTCAATAAGCCACATCGTGTTCTGCACATGCACGTTATCGTCAATTGTTCCATGCCTTATCAGCAGTCCGCCCTTATATTTTTCGGTGTGAGTCAATACTGAGCCGGCTTTGTATCCTTCAGGATTTTCAGCCGGAGTATCCATATAACGTTCTGTATAAACATTATCATAGAGCAGCCAATCTGTAACGGGAAAATCTGATATCCCGCAGGTGAAAAAATCGGAACCATAGGTCAGCGCCATTGCAACGACATATCCGCCATAACTGCCGCCGGTGATCCCAATTTTATCCGGGATGATATACGGCAGAGTTTGAAGCCATTTTGCAGTGAAAATATAATCTTCCATTTCCCATTTCCCAAGCTGTCTGTGCATCAGAGCCATTCCTTCTTTCCCAAAATGTCCTGATCCGCGGTGATCAACTTCAACGAAGATAATCCCGTTTTGTGCCATAAAAAATGACATCAACCACATTGGGTATGAGTTTCTGACTGTTGCAGCCCCCGGACCGCCGTAAATGGAAATGACCGCAGGGTATTTTTTTGACTCATCAAAATCTGCAGGTCTCGTGATTTTTACAGGAAGGTCATAACCATCAGGTGTTTTTATTCTTGTGAGTTCTATTTCAGGCAGCACATATTGATCCATTATTTCACTTTTTCTGTTGCCGAGTTCCCTGACCAGCCCTTTTTCAATATGCATCAGATTAATAACGGTTGGTGTATTTATATTGCTGTAACTATCTATAAAATAAGTTCCGGCAGTTGAAAAATTTGGTGAATGGGTTCCGGATATTTCTGAAATTCTTGTAACTTCACCTCCGTCTAAACCTACAGAATATATATCCCGGTCTGTCGAGCTCTCTTTATAGGCTGTGAAGAAAATCTGCTCTTTGTCCTCATTTACAAGTGCGAAATCATTTACACTCCAATTACCCTCTGTCAGATAACTTTCTTTGCCTGAATTCAGATCGACTTTCAGAATGTGTTTCCACCCTGATTTATCAGAAAGAATTAGAATTTCTTCGCCATTCTTTAAAAATATTATGTTTTCAAAAAATTCAACCCAGGAATTCTGATTTTCGGAATAAAGGACTAGAGACTTGCCTGATTGAATTCCATAACCAAATATCTGCAGTTGATCCTGTGCGCGATTCATAACCTGATAAAGTAGTGTGTTTCCATCAGGAGACCAGAAGGGCCAGGCTATATAAATATCTGCGGATAAATTATCATGAATCCATGTAGTATTTCCATTGTTTAACTGAGCGATACCGATTTTTACACCCGGATTCGTGTCGCCAGCTTTGGGGTATCTTGTACTTTCCAGTTTACCGTGCTGTCCGCGAAATTGGGTTATGTGGAATTCGGGAACCGGATTATCATCGAATCTTAAATATGCGATCCGATCAGAGTTGGGAGACCACCAGAATGCAGCATATTGAGACGATCTTCCTAAAATTTCCTCATAATAGACCCACGAAGCATAACCGTTTAGTATAAGTTCGCTGCCGTCTGAAGTGAGCCTGAATTCTTCCCCGGTTTCAATATTGTAATAGTATAAATCATTATTTTTTGTATAAGCCAGTTTAGAAAAATCAGGTGAAAATTTCAGATTTACAGGTTCTCCGGATAGTCCTTCCAATTGCTTTAAAGTATTCTCATTTCTGTCGAAGTAAAAATAATTGCCGTCATTCTGTATAATGAAATGATTGTTGAAATCATCTTTTACCTCTGCAGATTCGAGTTTAATTCCTTCGGGAAATTCAGAGTTGATCCGGTTATAATCCAAATAAACCGCTGATTCGCCGCTTTGGGCATTTACAGAGATTATTTGATTTATACCTGAACTTCGCTCAGATTTCTGCTCCAGATAATTATTGTCATCGAGCCAGCCTGAAATTCTCGGTGTTCTGTTAAACAGAGAAGGGCTTCCTCCTGTGAAGGTCTGATCAAATGTGATCTTTTTATTTTGCCCGAAAGAAAGAGCAGTAATAACCAGCAATAAAATTAACCAGTTAATTTTTTTTTCTGTCATTATTTTCACCTGTTGAACGAATTTTTGAGATTAAAAAACAAATATATAAAAATTTAAAAATGTAACTTTAATTAGTAAATTCCGGATATTGTTTTAGGATTTTCCATAGTCAGGAATTACCTTGAAAATTAAAATGCTTCAGCCGTTTATTCTCAAAATTAATGATTATCTGGGGTATTTTCTTTTTTTCATTCTGTTATTATACCTCAGCATTGGTTCAGCAAATAATCAGGGACTGGGAAATCATTTTTTAATTTTCAACAAACTGTCGATTATTCTTATTACCGCAGGTATTATATTTTCCTGGTTCAGGAGGTTAACAGGGGGAATAATCGAAGTTATGGGTTTTATGATAATTCTCGGGATAACATTATTACAGGAAACAGCAGAATTACCGGATTTGCAATTATTTGTTTTTCTCATTCATGGAATGCTGAATATTGTTTTTAACAGACCATAATAGTATAGCACAATATAAATTATTCCTATAATTCTTAATATTGAATAAAAACTCTAAGAGGCTGAATTTTAGTAATTATTCCAAGCCAATATTTAAGGGGAACAGATGCAAAAATTTATTTTTTATATGATTTTCCTTCTTTCTGTTGTAAGTGCGCAAAATACTCTGACTTATTTTCCATCCGAACCCGGAATGAAATGGTTTTTTGAGAATACACCGCTCGATTCTCTGAACCAGCCAGTTGATGAACTTTCATTTGTCCGTGCTGATTCTTTCGGGATTTCAGGGTCATTTTATGGCAGAGATGCTAAAGTTATTCTTTCAAAAACCGGTCCCGCAAATTCAATTTTCACGCTTCCTTATATCGATTCTACCCATTACAATTTTGCGGATGATATTGTTAGCCAGTATTTTAAATTTACATCACTGATAGATTCTTCCGTAATACCTGATACCGGGATAATTCACCTTCTCAATAGTCTTGCAAAATGGTATGGGCTATACAAGTTCAATTCAAATGTTAACACCACTTACCAGATATTTCAGAAAGATACAACGGTTACTTTTAACGATCAGGACATACCAATCAGGATTGAGGTTACCGGGAAAAGGCTGTCGGACGAATTAATTTCGGATGAAACTGGAGAATATAATTGTAAAAAATTCACCCTGACTCTGAAACTTTCTTATCTGATTATCCTTCCGCCTCCTTTACCTTCAATTCCTGTGCAGATTTTTGCAATTCCCGTCAACCAATGGATTGCACCCGATAATTGGATTGTCAGGCAATATATCCCATCAGTATCTGTTGATCTATCTTTCATAAATCTGCCATCGTTCTTTATTCCGGGACTGGAGACTTATCGAATTAATGAGCCGGAAGGAATTCTCTTACTCAATCCGAATGGCGGCACAGTTTATCTTGAAAACGATTCTGTAAATATTCGTTGGCTTTCTGTAAACGTAAATGAAGTCAATCTTGAGTGGAGTCCAGATTCAGGCAGGTCGTGGGATATGGTTGCAGCCGGTTTGAATCCTGTTCCGGGCAGTTTCAATTGGACTATTCCCGGGATAAGAACCGATAGTGCACTTTTTAGAATAAGATCCGCTGAGGACTCAACGGTTATTGATGAATCCGACACAGTTTTCTCAATCCGGCGTGCTCCTGAATTATTGCTTATTTCCCCGAACGGTGGCGAGATATTTTTCCAGAATGATCCGGTATCAATCTCCTGGAGTAGTTTTTTCAGTGACAGTCTTGATATTTCCTTCAGTTCTGATGGCGGTTCTTCATGGATTTTGGTGGTCAGAGGTCATCCTTCAGATTCTTCAAAATATTTTTGGAATCTGCCGGTTCTTGTTGCTGAAACTTGCCTTTTCCGGATCAACGATTCTCGCTGGACTGATTTTTTCGATGAAAGCGATTCTGTTTTTACCGTCACTACATCGGTTAACATCTTAGCAGATAAAAATCTGCCGCTATCCTACAAACTGGGAAACGTCTATCCTAATCCATTCAATCCTACGGCGAAATTTGCTTTTGAGCTTCCCGAAGATTCAAGGGTAACTATCCGGATGTATGATATTCTCGGAAGTGTTGTCCGAACAGTTGTCGATGATTTCTTCTCTGCAGGCAGCTATAATTATAGAATAGATGGCAGTGGATTAAGCAGTGGTGTTTATTTTATCAGAATGAAATCAGGAAATTTTGAGCAATCATTAAAAATGATTATTTCGAAATAATTTCCGTATTTTTGTTCTGCTTTTTTGGGTTCCGCAGATTCAGTTTCGTATTATATAAATCATAGTAATTAAATAACTTAAGGAACGCCAGATGTTGTTGAACAAAAAAATATCAACCAAAATTATACTGGTTTTAATTATGTACGTCATCTCACAACCATTTTTATTTGAAAGTGTTTTAGCGCAGGGACAGGATGGCGCATTACCATCACGGGATCAGATCGAAGCAAAATACAAATGGGATCTGACACCTGTTTATGAGAGCATCGATCTTTGGGAACAAGATTTTGCCTGGGTAAAAGGGAAAACTGCTGGTTACGCTGCTTTTCAGGGCAAATTGGGATCGTCTGCCAGGAGTTTGCTCGAATTTCTGAAGTATGATGAAGAAATCGGCATTAAATTCGGCAGAGTTCATTTATATGCATTCTTATCGAAAGATCTTGATCTTGCAGATACAAAGTATCAGGCTTTGTACGACAGAACAATGGGGCTTGCAACACAACTTTCTGAAGCATCAGCTTTCTTCAGGCCGGAACTACTTTCAATACCGGAAGCAAAACTCAAAGATTATTTATCTGAAGAAAAAGGGCTTGCGGTTTACGAGCATATGCTGAACGAATTGCTGAGATCTAAAGATCATACTCTCGATAAAGAGAAAGAAGAACTGCTGGCTATGGCTTCGCAGGTCACAAGGGTACCATACGATGTATTCGGAATGTTTAAGAATGCGGATATACAGTTCCCGACTGTTGCAGATGAGAACGGACAGGAAATTCAGGTTTCTGACGGTCGTTATTACGCGGCTCTTTACTCAAATGACCGTTCGTACAGGGAGAGGGTTTACAGGGCGTATTATAAGCCTTTCAACGATTATAAAAACACCCTTACAGCAATGTTTAACGGAAATCTAAAGTCATTGAATTTTAGTGCAAAAGCACGAAAATATTCAAGTGACCGCGCAGCCGCATTGGATGAGAATAACATCCCTCTTTCGGTATATGATAATCTTGTGAATTCGGCTTATAATAATACATCTCCGCTTCACAGGTGGTGCGAGATGAAGAAAAAGGTTCTGGGTTTACCTGATATGCATGCATATGACACTTATGTCACGCTTTTCCCTTCAGTTTCAAAAGATTATTCGTATGATGAGGGCGTTGAACTTGTTCTGAAAGCCCTCGCTCCGCTTGGTGAAGATTATATTAAAAGTCTTAAAACTGCATTTGATAATCGTTGGATTGATGTTTATGAAACAAAAGGAAAACGATCGGGTGCATATTCTTCAGGCACCACTTTTGGAGTGCATCCGTATGTTCTGCTGAACTGGAATAATCAGTTGAATGACGTTTTCACACTTGCCCATGAAATGGGGCATAATATGCATTCTTATTATACCGGATTGAATCAGCCTTATCCATATGCAAACTATTCCATTTTTGTCGCTGAAGTTGCTTCCACAATGAATGAAGCGTTATTGCTTGATTATCTTATTGAACATGCTTCTACTAAGGAAGAAAAACTATCACTGATTGAGAAGAATCTTAACAATATTACCACAACATTCTACAGGCAGACAAGATTTGCCCAATACGAGCAGATGGTTCATGAAAAAACAGAAAAAGGTGAACCGCTTACTGCAGACCTCCTTTCAGATATGTACGGTGAATTGTATCAGGCATACTGGGGACCCGGAATGACAGTGGATGAAGAAGAAAAACTTACCTGGACCCGTATTCCGCATTTTTATTACAATTTTTATGTTTATCAGTATGCAACAAGTTTTGCCGCATCACAGGCTCTCGCTGAAAAGGTTAAAATAGAAGGTAAACCTGCCATCGAAAAGTATTTGAAATTTCTTCAATCAGGAAGCTCTGTTTATCCTATTGATGTGTTGCAGATTACAGGTGTTGACATGACATCTGAAGAAACAATTATGGCAGTTGTTAAAAAAATGAATTCACTTCTCGATCAGATGGAACAACTACTCAATGAATAAGAGTAAGTAAAAAATAATAATTTATTTTTTTTATCAGAGCTCTGAATTCGCAATTCAGGGCTCTTCTTTTGTTATGCTAACGGGGATGATTTATGAAACTTTACACACGCGAAGAACTTAATACTTATCCACTGTCACTCACTTATGATGATTTGAGTCTTGTCCCGACAGAAATCTCCCGAATTAAATCGAGGACTGAACCGGTCACAAAAGTTAGATTTCTTGGATATGATCTCGGACTTCCTGTCATCTCAAGCCCGATGGATACTGTTTCGGGAATAAATATGTGCAATGAACTCGATCGTCTTGGATGCCTTGGAATACTTAACCGGTTCGACTCTTCTCTAAAAGAATTCAGTTCAACTTCCCTAAAGGATAACAAAATTAAAGCAGCAGCCGTCAGTCTTAAAACTGACGAAGAATTACTCTCAGGGATCAGGGAAAAGTGTGATATTATCTGTATTGATACTGCGAATGCCAGCAACAATGAAGTTTTGTCGAAATGTGAGGAAATTAAAAGCCGGTTCGATTTTAAGGTAATAGTTGGCAATATTGCCAATGGACTTATGCTTCAGCAGCTTGTTGATGCGGGAGCGGATGCTGTGCGTGTCGGCATAGGCGGTGGCAGCGTGTGTACCACTTCGATCCAGACTGGAATCGGCATCGGACAGGCATCATCAGTTCTGGATGTTGTTCAGCAAAGGCAGGAAAAGAAAATAAATATTTCTGTTATTGCAGACGGTGGAATTAAAAGTCCCGGCGATGCGGCAAAAGCTTTAGCGCTTGGCGCTGATGTTGTTATGCTTGGGAGAATGCTTGCAGGTACAAAAGAAACGCCTGGTGAAATTATTAAATATAATGACCAGCTCTGGAAAAAATACCGCGGATCAGCTTCATTTGGCGTGAAAATGAAAGGCGAATTTATCGAAGGCGAAGAAACTATGGTCGCTTATAAGGGAGCAGTCGGAAATGTAATAAATTCGATATCTGATGGACTCCGAAGCGCTTTAAGTTACATGAACTGCATGACGATTGCAGAATTGCAGCAAAAAGCTGCCTTTGCAGTGTTAAGCAATAGCTCTTTTCTGGAAAGGCTGCCTAAAAAATAAGCTGTCCATATTTAGATTTTTCAAATAAGTTTTATTTCGATTCTCTGTGTACCCGGTCAACGGAGAAAGCAGGAATACAGACCGACACATATTCGCATTTTTCATGAAAGGGATTAGAGTATCTGACTCTTGTCCCTTTTTTTATACAGATTGACTGACCTGCTTCCAGCATAATAATACCGCCATCAATCTCGAACTGTTTTTTTCCTGAAATGATAAATGTGATCTCATCAAATTCAGGAACCTGAGCTGGTTCTGACCAGCCTGAGGGGGCAACCATATGAGCAAAACTAAAATCACCGCAGAATATACTTGCCAGACCAAAGTGTTCACGGATAATTTTATCATCGGGCACAGGAATCGAAAAGGGCTTTTTTTGAATATAGTAATTATTCATATTATCGGAAGGAGATTTTTTTTAACCTTAGTGAATTACTTACCACTGATACTGAACTTAGCGACATCGCAAGGGCAGCGAGCATAGGATTGAGCATTCCGAGAGCGGCGAGCGGAATCCCAATAATATTATAGAAAAAAGCCCAGAAAAGGTTCTCTTTAATAGTTTTTATTGTAATGTTAGAAAGTTTTATAGCTTTTAATACTGCCTCGAGATCGCCATTGATTAATGTAATCTGTGCCGTTTCCATAGCAATATCAGTGCCTTTGCCAATTGCAAAACTGACATCCGAAGTTGCAAGCGCAGGCGCGTCATTGATTCCGTCTCCAACCATACCAACAATAAACCCCTGCTTTTGATACTTTTTGACTTCGAATGCTTTCTCCTGCGGAAGAACATTTGCATGGGTTTCATCCAAACCTGCAAGTTTCGAAATATTTTCGGCGACAATTTCATTATCGCCTGTCAGCATCACCGTTCGAATATTTAATTTTTTCAGTGCCGCAATTACTTGAGGAGAATTTTGTTTCAAACGGTCGGCGATACCGAAAATTCCGATTATCCTTTTGTTCTCTGCCGCAAAAATTACGGTTTTACCTTCGTCAAAAAGTTTTTTAATGTCAGATGAGAAATCATTTGTAGGAATACCATTATCGGTCATTAGTTCTTTTTTTCCAATCAGATATTCATTCTCATTCAGAACAGCACCAATACCAAAACCAGCGAAATTGTCAAACCGTTCCGGCTCTGAAAGTTTTAGCTGTTTTTCCTCAGCGAATTTATGAAAAGCTCTTGCAATAGGGTGTTCCGACCTGCTTTCAAGGGAAGCTGTGATTTTGATAAGTTCGTTTTCATCAAAATTGTAAGTTTTTATATCAGTAACGAAAGGGGTACCTTGAGTAAGTGTTCCGGTTTTATCAAAGATTAGAAGATTAAGTTTATGCGCAATCTCCAACGCTTCACCACTTTTTATCAGAATCCCATTCGACGCACCAAGTCCTGTTCCAACCATAATTGCAGTTGGAGTTGCAAGGCCGAGAGCGCAGGGACATGCAATTATGAGTACTGCTATAAAATATTTTAGCGCAGATGTAAAATCAGCACCCGTGAGGTACCAGCCGGCAAAAGTGACAAATGCGATCAACACAACAGCCGGAACAAACACAGCGGAAATTTGATCTGCCATTCTTTGTATAGGGGCTTTTGTTGTTTGTGCTTCTTCAACAATTCTGATTATTTTCCCCAGCACTGAAGATTCACCCAACGCATTTATTGTGAAAGTGAAACTCCCGCTGATATTTATAGTCCCGGAGAGCACTTTAGACCCCCGTAATTTTTCAGTAGGCAGACTTTCACCAGTGATCGCAGCTTCATCGACCGAGGAATAGCCGCTGATAATAACACCGTCTGCGGGAATTCTTTCCCCCGGCTTCACTATAACCTGATCTCCGATTCTTAATTCTGAAACCGGAATTAACTTCTCAATTCCATCACTTAGGATAAGTGCCGTTTCCGGTCTGAGCTCCATCAGTTTTTGGATAGCAGCAGAAGTTCTTGTTTTTGCCCTGTACTCAAGCAGCCTTCCCAAAAGGATGAGTGTTATTATTACTGCCGCAGTCTCAAAATAGACGTGATGATCTATACCTGTAAGAAATTGAGGAAACAGAGTGACAAAAAGGCTGTAAATAAATGCGGAACCTGTTCCTATTGCAACAAGTGAATTCATGTCTGCGGAAAAGCGGAGAAGATTTTTCCAAAATAACACAAAGAATCTGCTCCCGGCATAAAAAATAACGGGAAGACTAAGGACAAGTAGGATCAGATTTGTATGAGAGAGGGAAAATTTCCAGTAATATTTAAAAAAATCAAACTCTAAAAACATACTGATAACAAATACGGGAACAGTAAATATAAGCGAAACAATAAATTGCAGCTTTATCTTACTGAAATGTGATTTTGTTTCAGTTGTTTCATTTTTCTCTGCAGGAATAATTAGTTTATATCCCTGATCGCGGATGGCATCCTGAATGTTTTTTATTGAAACTTTAGTGTTTTCTAATTCAAAAGAAATTTTTTCTGTTGCAAAATTGACATTAACATTCTTTACCCCATCAATTTTTGATACAGTTTTCTCAACACGCGCCACACATGCAGCGCATGTCATACCCTCAACGGGTAGAGTTATTTTTTTTTGCATCTTATTCTAAAACTGAATAACCGGCTTCCAAAATTGCATTTTTAGTTTTTTCTATGCTGGTTTTGTCATCGGTTGCTAATATCACCGATCCAATTTCGACTGAAAAACCGGAAACACCTGATTTTGTTAATTCCTTTTCAACAGCCTTGACGCAATGTCCACAGGACATTCCGCCCACTTTTATATTTATTTTGCTCATTGTTTTCCTTTAATCGAACTTAATCCGATCATCATCCTTATCCTTTTTTTTATCCTTTATCTCAGATCCGGGATTGATGATCTTTATTCTTTTATCCCTTCCGGGAATTCTTTTTGATCGTTTAAATACTTCTCTTTCCTTCTCAGTTGCCTCTCGCCGGATATTTTCTTCTTTACCGTCGCTTGAAAGAACCTTGAAGCGATCGCCTGATTTGTCGGATGATCTGTTTTTCTGAGCATCCCTATCATTCATGCGGCTTTTTTCACGTTCACGCTCTTTTTGCCTCTCATATTCTTTTCTGCGTTCCCGGTCTCTGTTTTCCTGATTCGATTTATCGTTTCCTGAATCTCTTCTATCATCATTTCTCCTCCTATTTTTATCTTCATCACCTGAGGGTTTTGAGCGACTGACATCCGAACCTGAACCGGAAGAATGCTGCGGTTGGGATCCTCTTTCCGGGGAACTTGATTTTTCAGATTCCCTCTGTGGTCTTTTATCTCTTTCCTGACTTTGCTTTTCCGATCCACTTTTTACCGCATTACTTTTATCCTTCGATGAAGAAGCAGAGGGGACAGGTTTTTCTGCAGGTTTATTTGTCTCCTTTTTAGCCGGTGCAACTTCAGATTTTTTGGGCTCTGGAGTATCGTAAGGTCTTCGCCCACCGCTTTTTTTGACTCTTATTTTATAAGTAATATATGAAAACACCAATAATCCGGTAATAAATATTGTACCAAAAAACAGGGCATCGTATATGAGAGAAGTCGTATCCATTTATTTCCTGAAATAATTAATCAAAGATAATATTTTTTTTAGCCTAAAAAAATAAATATTTAGCCTAACTTCATAAATCAGAATACTTTAACAAAATATTGTTATTAGTATTACGATTGGTCGGGGATGTTCGAGTTCAAATTCTAAAAATCCTTGCTGAAATGCGGTGCTCTTTTTTTTCCCCGGTTATAAATCATATTATTTTCTGTTTAAAGTTCCATTGGCTAAACACGATTAATTTTAATAATTTGGCTTTAGTTCTCAATTAATTTTTATCTCATAAAAAGGGATATGATTGAAATCCTGGATATTAATATTTTGCCTCACTATTATCTTTTTCTCCTGTAAGATTTCCAGGAGTGTGCCGGGTGAATCGGAACAATTTTCCAATATCTGGTACAAACAGATACCTGTTGATCTTGGTTCAAGGATTTCAATGCACTCATCCACTTCAGGATTTGCTGTCTCAAGAGGAAAGGGAGAAGATAAAAATGGTAAAATATATGAATTTAACGGCAGAGGATGGCGTGCATTAGCCGAATATCCATATAGTGATTTTCCATTGGTTGCCCGTTACAATAAAAAGTCAATTTGGTTCATTCATCATGAGAGCCACCATAATAATTATAAACCCAGATTATATAAACTGACTTCATCACAAAAAGAAGAAATTTCACTTCCCTCAATTATGTGGGATGAAACAGACTATGTTATGTGGAAAGATCTGAGTATTCTTGAGGATGGTACAGCATGGATGGTGGGTCAGCAGGGATATATTCTGCATTATGACGGAAAATCATGGAGTGAGTTTCCAAGTCCTATGAGAAAAATTGAGTATAATAATCTTGCTGATGGAGATTTGAATTCTATATGCATGGTGAATGAAAAGGAAGGTTGGGCTGTCGGCTGGAAAGGCACGATCTTAAAGTACGATGGAGAACGGTGGGAGAAGTTTGAAAGCCCGACAGATGTGAATCTCAATAAAGTGAAGTTTGATACAAATGGGAACGGCTGGGCAGTCGGCGGCAGGGGTACCATTGTTCGATACATTAATGGTAAATGGGAAAATTTTCCTTCTAATACCCGATCTGTTTTACATTCTTTGGAGTTCTCCGGAGATAAAACTTATATAGCCGGAAGCCGATCGACTTTTCTCGTAATTTCTGAGAGGGGACTGCAGATAGTACCCGAAATTAGTTTTATTAATGATGATTTTTATGATATTTCAGTCATTAACGTAAACGAGAACAATGAAAATGTCTGGCTGGTTGGAGCCGATGGAATATATTCAAATTCTCAGTCTCTCGGCTTTTCATTTACCGACGTGACAGCGCAGGTCAATCTGAGAACTCAATCTTTTGCCGGTTCATTTTTCGACAAGAACAATGATAATTATCCGGATTTAATAACACGGGTGGAAGAAGCTCCCGGGCAACTTTCAATTAATATTGATGGTAAATTTTTTGGAGAATTAACAACGCCTGGTGATGACCAATATATAATAGAATCGAGGACTATTGCTATCGGAGATGTAAATAACGATGGTTTTACTGATCTTCTGCAGATCCTGAATGATGCGTACTTTAGATTTTTTCTTGGAGGCAGCGATCAAAGTCTCGTCGATTTCACAGAAAAAAGTCTTCTTAAACTTCCGCATATTGATGATCAGGCTAATATTTCCGCCAAATTTATTGATCTGGATTCGGATGGGAATCTCGATCTGTTCCTTTCAAATAATAACCTCCCGGATGCGATCTTCAGAGGCAATGGCAGCGGACAATTTTTCCCATTGACAAAGAAAGTGATGTCAGAAAAATTAATGTATCGTGATTCATATGGCGCTACATTTACTGACCTAAATAAGGACGGATTTGCCGATATAATTATTCCATACAAATTTGCAGAAAACGGGAAGTATTTTCAGATATTCGAAAATACGGGCAATTTCAATTTCTCACCAATATCTTTGCCCGCTTCGGAAAGCAGATCGACACTGCTTACTTATGCAATTTGTTCTGAAGATGTTAATCAGGACGGATTTCCCGATATCTTTGTTATAAATAATCGCGAAGCGAATAAGTTGTTCATAAATGAAGGGGGATTCGAGTTCACTGACCGGTCAATTGAATACGGCTTCGATTTTATTCTTACACATAACGATCCGTCAAATGGAATAGCAAATTTTGCTGATATCAATAACGATAATTATCCTGATCTTTTCATTGGGTCAAGGGTGCTCTTGAATGAAAACGGCATTAAATTTACTGATGTTACAAATCAGACAGGAATCGACTTTACCGGCAATCCTGTTTTTGAAGATTATGATCTTGATGGAGATCAGGATATCTTTATTGCTGCAACTCGAAATAGTTTCGGCGAAGGTAAAAGAGCAGCTCTTTTTCGAAATAATTTATCCCCCAAAGCTTTCGTTGGGTTTCGTTTATCCGGGGATATTTCAAACCGGGATGCTATTGGTTCGGTGATATATCTTTATTCGGATTCGGCTGGAATTCGAACAAATATTGCCTTCAAAGAAACGGGCATGGGTGAAAATCCGATGTCTCAGAATTCGAAAAAAAACACATTTTTCGGGCTTCCAGAGGGAGCAAGTATTCATGCCGAAATCAGATTCCCTTCAGGTAATATTGTAAAAGTTGAAAATCTTAAGAAAAACACAATCTATGATATTAATGAATCTTCACTGCTAAGGAGTTATCTGATATTTATAAAGAAGGATATACTTCGCACATATACATTATATGAGGCGAAAACACATATTCCATTACTTTTATTTTTTCTTGGCTTACTCATTCTGATAAGCATTTTTGTCCGGAAGAGCCAGTATGAGCCATGGGTTATTAACTGGTATTTCATTCCTTTGAATATTTTTATTTATCATATCATTTTTCATTTTCTGATATTAAAAAACCCATATTTCCAGGCGGTCACGACAATTACAATACCGCTCGCCTTAAGTTTTCTGGCAGTCAGAACCGGGGTTTATATATCAGAGAAAAGGAAAAGTTCTTATATCTCACACTATAAAATTTTAGAACTGATCGGCAGTGGGGGAATGGGCAAAGTTTACAAAGTAAAAAGTACACTGCATAACAATATTGCAGCCCTTAAAGTTATTAATACCGATCTTGTTAAAGACGCAGAAAATAAACGAAGACTTAAATCTGAAGCTGATCTTTTAGCAGGTCTTGAGCACCCAAATATTGTAAAACTTTTTGAACTGGGGGAAGAAAAAAATCGGGCTTATTTTGCGATGGAGTATCTGCCAAATGGCACTTTAGCAGATTATATTGAGAAAAGATACCCAATTCCTCTTCCTGAAGTTATTAATATTCTGATTCAGATCTCAGATGCTTTGAATTTTATTCACTCAAAAGGAATTATCCACCGTGATATGAAAAGCGGAAACCTGATGTTTGATTCTGAAATGAATATTAAATTAATGGATTTTGGACTATCCAAATCATTCTATGTTTCGAAAATGACAACAATCGGCACGGTGATCGGAACACTGGGTTTTGTATCACCTGAACAGATAACGAATTCAGAGATAGACAACCGAAGCGATATTTTTTCTTTTGGAGTCATTATTTATCAGATGCTTACAAATCGTTTGCCTTTTACCGGAGACAATGAAATTGCTTTGATACATTCGATCTTTAATGATGAGCCAATTCCTCCATCAGAGATAGTTGAGAATCTTAGTCCGGTATGGGATAGGATAATTGCAAAATGTCTCATGAAGGAAAAAAATAATAGATATAGTTACATTTACGAAGTAAAAAAAGATTTGGATAGTATAAAATAATTATGACTCAGTCTCAAACGGACAAAGTTCCGGTTTCTAAAAAAATTGATGAAATTATCTCTGCATTCACAAAGGACTTCCTTGAACTTGCAAATCACACAAAAAATGATCCAGCATTAGCTTCAAGGGTTCAGAAGGTTTTTATATCAATTTTGGGCTATTTCAGAGGGCTTCAGGCAGATTTTGTTATTATGGAAAAAAATCACCCATCTGAAAACAGACAGTTGGAAATCCTGCTTGAAGAAAAAAGAAGACTTGAAACTTTATACACTACCGGTATCTATTTTCTTTCAGAGATGGAGATGAAAAAATTGCTCGAAAAGGCTTTGGATACAGTTGTAAATGAGTTAAAAGCAGATGAAGGATTCATTGTACTCACAGATGACCAGCTTAATTTTGAGAATATTGTCACAAAAAACATGGACGACAATGTTCATCACAGTGCCAAAGAAATGAGTACGAGTGTGATAAAAAATGCTCTCCAAAGGCTGAAACCAGTAAAATTTGATGATCTTAAGACAGAAAATGATTTTGCACAGCAAAATAGTGTGATCAGTCTCGGACTCAAATCAACTATCTGCGTCCCGCTTATTTCAGGCAAGGTAGTTTTTGGAGCAGTTTACCTTGATAGGAGACAGAAAGAAAATCCCTTTACAGAATCAGATCTTAAATATCTTATCTCTTTTGCAAAACAGATAGTTAAAGGTATTGAGATTTCGGAGGAAATTCAAACTTTAGAAAACGAACTACAATCCGATTTAACAGTTAAATTCAAAGAATTGCGGAATTCTTTTTTTTCCGGAGACATTATCGGGCGAAGCCGAAAACTTTATGAAGTTCTGAGAGTTTCTGAAAAAGTTTCCAAAACAAACGTCAATTTACTTATCCTTGGCGAGAATGGAACCGGCAAAGATTTACTGGCGCAGGCAATCCATTTAAATAGTCCGAGGAAAAGCAAACCATTTATTGCAATTAACTGCGGTGCGATTCCGGCAGATCTGCTGGAATCAGAATTATTTGGCTATGAAAGCGGTGCTTTTACTGGAGCCACCAAAAGTAAACCGGGTCGTCTTGAATTAGCTGAGGGCGGCACTATTTTTCTCGATGAAATTGGAGAGATGTCACAGAATCTCCAGGCAAAGCTGTTAAGGGTTATACAGACGCATGAGATTGAACGTCTGGGTTCCACAAATACCAGAAAAATTGATGTACGTTTCATTTCTGCAACAAATAAAAATCTCACTGAAATGATTGAAAATCGTGAATTCAGAGAAGACCTTTATTACCGCTTAAAAGTGATTGAAATTAAGTTATCGCCTCTTCGGGAAAGGAAAGAGGACATTGAATTACTCGTTGAGTATTTTATGGAGAAATATTCACTGGATGATGAGCAACATTTTTTCACAGCCGAAGCAATGAATGTACTTGAAGAATATGGCTGGCCAGGTAACATCCGCGAATTGGAAAATGTGGTCCAGAGATGTATAGTTCTCGCAAAAGCTAAAGAAATTGATGTGGATGATCTGCCGCCGGAAATTATTGAAGTCAGATCTGAAGAAGTAGCAATTAAACCTGGTTTGACCCTTCAGGAGGCTGAACATGAATTTCGGAAAATGTACGTACTCAAAACACTCAGAAAATTCAGCACTAAATCTGAAGCAGCAAAAGCACTCGGAGTTAACAGAACACATTTTTATAAATTATTGAGTCAATTGGATATTCCTTATTGAGTGATTAATAATTACAAAGGCTGGGTTGGCATTAAATTTGAATTAATTTAATAAACAATCAAAAGTCAAATGAAAAAAAGTCAGCCTATAGATTTTCTGATCATAGATAACAATACAAATGAATTAAGAAAATTACGTGAATTACTCGTTAAAGAGGGTTACAGTATATTAACGGCAACAAGCAGATCGACTGCAAGAGATTTGATTGGGAAAATTAAAATCAGGTATCTGCTTGACAAGATTGAGGAGGATTCAGAATCAACTGTTGATCCAATGAATCAGGGTGATGATGCTTGTTAATCAGAAAACGCAGTATTGTGTTTGCAAATCCCGAAAATATCTTGCAGTTTTCCCTCCACCTCAATACTCATTTATTATTGAAAATATTTAAAGCATCATGTTGCTTTCAGGCGACATAAATTCTCCTTGTTGTATTCCAATTACGACATTATTTTTGGAAAGTCGCCTTCAAACAGAGGCTTTGTTCTGCCCTGTTTTGTGCCAGGCAAATCAAATACGATAATTGGTAGTCAACTTGCCTTCTTTGGAATTTGTGCTGTTGGAATTATTTCCTCTTGAGATTTTCATTATCGCATAAATATTAAACACCAAAATTGAAATATTTAATTCTTACTCTCTGGTGGAAATGTGATCTGCTTTTGCACATATTGTACAATGCAGGATTTTAATCTTCACTTAAATTAATTATATTGCACTCAGGTTCATTTCACTTTATGATTGTTAATTTTTTTTTCAATCTTTTTTGTTTGAAGCAGGCGGACGGCATTTATTATTACAATAATTGCATTTGGCGCAACAAACTAAGCACAGGAATTACGAAATTAACAGAATTTCATTGCTCATTAAATTATTTTATTTCCTGCGTGAGTAGCTGAATACTCTGAACAAACTGTGATTTAGTAATGTGCATTGGCTGTATAAATGTCCGAAAATGATTCCATCCAATATGGGGGTAACAGGGTGAAATTTGATATATATCTTCAGGTGATAGTTCCAATCATTGAGGAACTTAAACCGCTTGCAAATACTCGCTCGATATCAATCCATTTAATAAACGATACAAAAGAATCTTCGCTTGAAGGCGATAAGGTATCAATCGAAGAAATTGTGCGGAAACTGATTGAGAATGCCATAAAATTTTCTTCAGATCGTTCAATTGAAATCAGTCTTTCTAAGAATTTCTCAGGAAGTCTTATTTTTAGAATTAAAGACTTTGGACAGGGACTGACACAGGAATTTATTGAGGATATGTTCCTGCCTTTCTTTAATAATAATTCAAGCAGCAATAGCAATGAAAAAAAATTATCAGACGTTAAACGATGCTGTAATATCAGCAACGCATTACTTGTTGTCGAGACAAATAAAAAATCCGGGTTTAAGTTTACGGTTATTTTCCCGGATGATTCCGAAAAGTCGGTTTAATAACGATCAATTGTAAGTTTTGATACACCGCCGTTTATTTCCAAATTGATTTTATTTTTTGCTGTAGCGTAATCAGGAGTTATAAAGTTATCATCTTCATCCCTGATAAAACCGTCGAGTTCCCTGTCAACCATAAAGACACTGCCGGAGACTCTGCATCCTGAATCCATCGGTATTCTAACGACCAGATCAGAAGCGCCGAGATCAATCCTAACATCACTATTTAATTGTTTATTTCCCAATTTCAGATCGATTTCTGCTGCCCCTGCATCAAGGCTGAGTTTTGAGACTTTATTCTCAGAAAGGTCTATCTTACCCTGAACTGCTCCTAATTCAAATTTTAACTGCCAATCAGGATTTTGATTTAAATTAAGTTCAAGTTTTGGTGATACCTGTTTACCAAAAACTTTAAATCTTAAGTTTGTGTCCATATCTATTCTGACCTGAGCAGTTGAATCGCGGTCGTCCGACTCATAATTGAAATTTGATCCAAGAATAACCCCCCTTGCACTAAACAGCTTATCTGTCTCGCCGTTGATCTTCAGTTTTCCAAGACCACCTTCCAGTTTAAGCTTGACACTCTTAATATTTCCTTCATAATTCTCTTCAAAAGTTGAGATCGTTCCTATACCGGGGAAATCAGTTTCAAAATCACATATACTATGAGTTGCTCTGAAAGCAAAACCATAAATAAGTAAACCTGCAAGAATCCCAAGTCCCGCTGCTGCAAAAGGGCGTACAAATGTTTCCTTCAGTAATACCAGAGCACCCCAGAAGATAAAGAAGACTGGCCAGATATCCCAGACAAAACCAAAGCCGGAGGTGACTATAGATGCTTTTGTTAATAAATAAATAACACCGAGCGAGATTAATAAGAAACCCCAAAATAATTTTCCGTTCTGCATTTTATTTTCTCATTTTAATTTATTTGCAAAAATTAGCCCAAGTCCCCCGATGATCAAAAGCACTGGCATGATATCGAAGAAATCAAATTCAGGCATCAGTCGCGCGATCAGGAAGATGGAACCTAAAACAATAAGAAAAATACCAAAAACAGTATGTCCTTTCGATTCAGGTTTTGAATAAGCAGGACCAGAGAATTTTGAATCTTCTTCAGTTTTCTGTTCACCCTTGTTCTCATTTGTGAACGCTGATTCGCCCGGATTAGGCGAGGAAAATGATAGCTCATAAGGCTCCTGTGGCACTATTGCCCACATTACCAGGTAGATTATTAATCCGGTCCCATTTATGAGAGTGAGAATTACGAAGATGATTCTAAGAATGACGGGATCTATATTCAAATAGAATCCGAGTCCGGAAGCAACTCCGCTTATCATTTTTTCCTTTCGCGATCGATAAAGTCTTTTTTCCATATTTTCCTCCAGAATTGAATTTTTAGACGAGACAATTGAAAAAAAGTTTTTAGGGTTTGGAGTTCGTCTGAAGAGGTATTCAGCAAGAACGAAAAGTTCAGTCAAGAACACAAAAAAAATCTGCCATACACTCGGGTTCGATATTTCGACGAGAATCTATATATTTGCAGTATTTAACCAAGGCTTCATGAATGATGAGAAAAATTTTAATTCTATTATTTGCATTTTATAGTATTTATCTGGCTCAGGATTTAAAACCGAAACAGAATCCTCCAATATATATTGCATTTCTTTGGCATATGCATCAACCAATATATTGGCCTTACGAAAATCCGATACAGTCGGATCAGAATGGAAGATTTCCTTTCTCAGTTGTTGACATCCACAATCAGAGGCTGGGACCTTATAATGCCTGGCCCAAAATAGCTGTTGAGAAAGGGATCGCCGCAGGATTAGCAAATTTCGGAGCGCAGGTTAGTTTTTCCGGATCACTCGTCGAAAATCTGAATGCGCTTGAAAATGGAGGTAATAATAATTTCCAAAATTGGAAATCCCATTGGAACAGTGTTAAGGTTAAAAACACATCACTTGGGAATCCCAGACTAGATATGGTCGGATTCGGCTACCACCATCCTCTTATGGGACTAATTGATAATGATGATATCAGGAAACAGATTCAAGCTCATAAATTGATATTCTCGGAAAATTTTAGCGGAACATATTCAAAAGGAATATTCCCTCCTGAAAATGCATATGTTGACCGTATGATACCTGCTTTAAAATCTGAAGGCATCAACTGGGTTCTTGTTGATAATGTACATTTTGAAAGGGCAGCGGAAGGATATCCATTCAGTACTTCCGGCAATTTATGGGAGCCGAATAAATCTGATATCCGGAATTCGGATCCTGGTGATTGGATGCAGTTGAACAATCTCTGGGCACCGACAAAAGTTTCGGCTCTTTGGTCCCGGCAGCCAAGGTATGTCTCATATGTCGATCCGGCCACCGGAACAGAATCCAAAATGATTGCAGTACCTGCTGATCGCTATCTGGGCAATGAAGACGGCAGAGGAGGATTTGGCGCATTACAATACGAAAGTGTAATGAGCCAGCTCGAAGCTTACAATACTGATCCTGCTAAGCCAATGCTGATTGTTCTCGCACATGATGGCGATAATTACGGTGGTGGCAGTGAAGGATATTATAATGGAAATTTTCAGGGATTTGTTGACTGGGTGAAGTCTGATCCCACGCGATTTGTCTGCACTACTATTGAGGATTACCTTGAAATGTATCCGCCTGATCCGAACGACGTTATTCACATAGAACCGGGCAGCTGGTCAGGTGCAGATAACGGTGATCCGGAATTCAAAAAATGGCTTGGTGATCCCGGAAATGATGGTTATAGCCCGGACAGACACAGTTGGTCAGTTCTGACGGCAGCCGGAAATTTTGTTAAAACTGCTGAACTTCTTGACCCCAATAACAACAATACCAAAGAAGCCCGGCGGTATTATATGAATGCACAGGCATCCGATTACTGGTACTGGGATGGGTCGCTTGGCGGAATTTGGGATTCTAATCCAACAAGAGCATCAAATTATGTTTTTCAACATGCCGGTACAGTGATAGCTCCGGGTGTAAATGAAACAGTTGGTCCTACGATTTTTGAACCTCAGAGAGAGCCTTACAATCCTGGAGGAAAGGAATGGATGCAGCAGATGCCCTCAAATTTCAAAGTCTGGACTTACGTTTATGATGTAAACGGTGTATCGAGTGTGAAACTTAAATATCGCACCGATTTGGACGGCATTAATGCTTGGGATAATATTCATAACGAAACTTATTCTGGCGGCAGCGATGTGTCATCTTGGAACGAAATTATTATGACGGGTACACTTCAAGCTTCAAATACTGATCCGCAACCACTTCATAAAGCAATGTATTATGAAGGCGAGATTTCGGGTTTAAATGATGTGCTTGTTGATTATTATGTTGAAGCTACCGATGATAAGGGCAATATCAGTAAATCGACAATAAAGCACGTCTGGGTTGGAGAAAGCAGCGGCGGAAGTGGTACCGGAGGTCTTTCATGGGATCCGGTGCAGGCAACTATCAACGATACTATTACTATCACAATTGCAAATTCTGTTATCGGGGCAAAACTGCATTGGGGTGTAAATAATTCGGGATCAAGCTGGCAAACTCCGAATCAGGCTTATTGGCCTGAAGGCACGGTACTTTTTAATAATTCCGGTCCTTCTGTCGAAAGTCCTTTTTCCAATCCGGATAACGATGGTAATCTAATTATCAAAATTGGTCCATTCAACAATCCAGTTCAAACTGTGAACCGGATCGCTTTTGTTATTCACTATAATGATGACACCTGGGATAACAATAATGGTCAGGATTACAGCATAGTTTTCGATGACGGTGGAACAGGAAATTTCATTATGGATGGCTCACTTGATCCCGGCGCTGTTAATGTTGCAACCTCAGGCGGTGATGATTTATGGCTCAAATGGAGTCCGCCGGTTTTGTATTTCGCCACACAATCCGCACAATCGCAGAGTGGAGATAAATTCATTTTCCTGAGTAATCAGGTAGGAACCCAGGTTGGCTCACCATGGGGGAAAGCTGGTCAGGTACCTGAGTGGGCAGCGTTTATTGGAAATGAGAGTACTAATAATTGGGCAGGCTGGTTTGACCAATCCGGCAGTGTTGAAGTTTCGGCGGGACAAGTTGTTGAGGGCACAATAAATCTCGAGGAAGAGTTTGGTCAGATTCCTCTCAATCTATTTTTGTGGGTTGGAAAATATAATACGGCAGATGGCGGATCCCTGAATGGGCAGGCTCCTGCAGGAAACGGGGATGGCGATATCACATCGGAAGAAGTTTATGAATTCGATTTTGTGGTTACAGGAAATAACGATAAAGCGGAATTATTCTCTTCATTCTCACTCTCACAGAATTATCCTAATCCTTTTAATCCAGCAACAATTATCAATTATTCATTGGCTGAATCAGGCGTAATCAGTCTGAAGGTCTATGATTTGCTTGGGAATGAGGTGGCGACTCTTGTTTCGGGAGAAAAAACGGCTGGAAATTATTCTGTTCGATTTGATGCCAATCAAGTTGGAAAAGGCCTTGCCAGTGGTATATATTTTTATTCTTTGCGATCTTCCTCTGGTTTCAGTGAAACGAAGAAACTTATTCTAATGAAATAAAATTTCAGAGGCGGCAGAGTTTACACTGCCGCCTCTGTATTTGTGATAATTGCAGTTTCAATTATTGTAACTTTGGGCAGATTATAATCAAAGCAGATGTTTTATCGGATTAATTTTGTTTTTCCCTCTTCCATAAATTCGATGACAGATTTGGGCAGCAGATCATTCACAGACTTAAAATCCATATCACCCTGTAGTTTAAATTTCATATCCGAATTACCGCTGATTATATCCGAAACTGATCTGCCTATCTCGGCAAAATTTAATTTGATCGGAATTGCTACCTCTGAGATGCTTTTTGCGCCTACTTCAATTGAATTATTACTAAGACTGCTCACCCATGGACGATCGTTAACATTTAATGCATAAGCAATTTTATCGATCGAAATTCCTAAGGGATTTTTATTCTCAACTTTCAAACTCAGATTTATTTCAGCGCCTGTAAATGAGATCGAATTAAGTTTTATTGAACCGAAACTTATCGCCGGAAGTCTGAAAACGGGAAGTTTTCCGGTTGTTGAATAAGGCATTTTAAGAGCTCCTAATATTGGGAGATCGAACTCAAGATTTCCGGCAAGTTTATACCCAGCACTATCGCTTGTTGTAAGAGTTTTTATCGTTGAAAACAATTCTTTAAATCCTAGGGATATTGGAATTTTGACGACAGAAGAAGCATTGGGATCAATAGAAAATCCATTATTCTGGTTCCCTTTCACGAAGGAATTATCCTCAATCTTCAAATCATAATCAAAGGATAACAATTTTATTGCAACAGGATTAGGATTATCAATTTTTATTTCGAAAAGCAGATCGATCGAGGAAAATGTGAGTGCCTGCACTTTAACATTTTCAAGTTTTGCAGAGGGTTTGGACATGTTTGCAGTTTGTATAAGCTCTTTCAGTCCACAGGAGTTAAACGATAATAATAACAATACAGACATTATTACTTTGGTTCTCATATAAAACCTTATCTTTTATTAAAGTTTGGCAAATAAATAATCGAGAGGTGGTTTATGATTTTCCATAAAAATTTCAAAAACCGCCTGATTTCGTAAAAGTTCCTTAACACCTGACTTGTCAATTACAGTTTTAAATGTCGTATAACAATCCAGCGCTGCCTTACACTTCCGAATATCCTCATCCTCAGTAATGACGACACAATCGATTTCTTCTTCAGTTGAGTAGTGCAGCCGGAAATGTTTGTTTTGTTCTGCTGTCTTCTTGTCCAGAGTTATAAATGCCAGTCTTTTAGGATAAGGATAGTTAATTCTGATCCTGCAAAATGCACTTTTTACTACTGCGTGGGAAATAAGGTGATCGTGAAAACCACTTATTCCATGAACGGCATAAGTCAGTACTACATCAGGTTTGATTGTATGAATATATTCCTCAATTACTTTTTCCATTTCTGACGGATCAGGTTCTTTGAGTCCGCTATCTGGTAAGTCCAGCACGGTCATCCCGGTCAGCTGAAGTGTCTTTGCAACATTCAACATCTCATTATACCGGATTTCTCCCATTTCAGAAATACTCTTATTGTAAATAAATCTTTGTTTTGTGGCACCTCCGCGTGTCAATGTGAGCAGGAATACTTCATGCCCCTCTCTTAATTGTTTTGCCATGACATGGGCAGGTCCGAATGATTCATCATCGGGATGTGGGTAAATATACAAAGCTCTCATAATGTAATTACAACCTGTACAGATGTTCTCATTTATCAACCCCCAAATAAATCTGAGAAATACTTAATTGTTGTTTTTAATCCATGTATCAGATCGAAAGAAGGTTTAAACCCAAGAATCTCCTCAGTATCTTTTATATCGGCGACACTATGCTTGATATCTCCTGTCCTTGCAGGTGCAAATATTATCTTGCTTTTACTACCGGTTTCACTAATAACTAATTTTGCAATATCCGATATAGTTATAGAACTTCCTGTAGCAATATTAAAAATCCCTGAGTGGATGTCGGAATCGGCTGAAATAATGTTAGCATTCACTACATCTTTTACGAAGATGAAATCCCTCGTTTGTTGTCCATCACCGTATATTGTAATCGGCTGGTTCTTTAGTGCGTGACTTACGAATATTGAAATAGCTGCTGCATAGGCTCCTTCAGGTTCCTGTCTTGGACCAAAAACATTAAAATACCTCAGCGATACTGATTTTAAACCATACTGTTCATAGTACATTTTCAGATAGAATTCACCATCAACTTTAGTTATTCCATATGGCGATTTCGGCGCTAAAGGAAGATCTACTTTTTTAGGTGAGATAGGATTATCCCCGTAAACTGCCGAGGATGAACTGAATATAACCTTTTTTACACCGCAATCTCTTGCAGCGTTGAGCACATTTGTTAAACCAAAGACATTTATCTGAAGACATTCATCAAATCTCACAAAAGACTGGGGTACGGAAACAAGTGCTGCAAGATGGAAAACAAAATCTGCATCAGTCAGAACTTCGTAAACTTTTTCTTTTTCGGTTATGCAAAAATTATGAAAGGTGTATCCTTCAAAATCGTTTAGATTTTCAATTTTGCCTGTGCGTAAGTTATCAATAATGTGAACATCGTAACCAATTTTTGTGTATTCTTCGGCAATGTGGCTCCCGATAAATCCGGCACCTCCGGTAACCACAATTTTTTTCTTAATCATCAAATCTCCAAAGGCAGGGGAATAATAATGCCCGGTGTTAAATAATTTTTAAACAATCTTACAAACCTATAATTTTTCATGAATTTATGAAACGAAATAATTATATCACTTGATAACTCAGATCAAAAAATGACTGTTTTAATTGCCATAGACAACAAACCTGACATTGTTTAACAGATAGGGAATATTTCTCTATAAGAATATACGAAATTGACTTTCCGGGAATATTTTTTATCTCAACTATTTGCAAACTTGATGAATATAGTTGATATTTCTATTGTGGTCGCACTTTTTTTTTGGAGAAACATGGATATTGAACCGAGGTCCCAGATTGATTCTCTTTTAGCCCAATCAAGGCAAAATCATTACCGGCTCACACAACTTACTGATACGAAAGCACATATCCTCATAGTCATCTCTGCCTTCACGCTAAATCTTTCTGTAAGCGTGATTGGGAAAGAACTTTACCAGATATCAGCAATTATTACCATCATTCAATCGTTATTAGTTATCATTTTTTCTTCAGTTACAATTATGCCAAAATTCAGCGGTACAAAACCGCAGCATCTTGAAGTGACTGATGATAAGTTTATTGATTCAAGTTTTGCAACCGGATTTATCCGGTACGATTACTCCACCTACCTTAAACTGATGATGAATACCTTCGCCGACCCGATGAAGACATATGAAATGCAGCTCAGGGAAATATACGATTCGGGATGTATTCTCGTGAATAAAAAATTCCGTTACCTAAGGTATGCGTTTCTAACTTTTATGATTGGAACAGGCATTGCTATAGCGATCGTTATTTTAAGGATTATTTTTGGCGGTATTACTGAATAATACAGATACTTGAGTATCTTCTATCTCATCCGGAATTTCTGCAAACGGGGAAATAAAAATATTTTCATTTTGAATAAAAATTTCCTATATTTCATGTCTGTAAATTTCTTAGGAGATAAAATGTCGAGAGTATGTCAGGTAACCGGTGCAAAGCCTACGAGCGGTAATAGTGTTTCACATGCGCATAATAAATCAAAGAGAAGATTTCTTCCCAATTTACAGAAAAAACGTCTTTGGGTCAGTGAATTAAATAAATTTGTGACAGTAAAACTGACAACACGCGCACTTAGGACTATTGCAAAAAACGGAACATCCGAGATTGCTAAATTGGTTAATGAGGGTGCTATCAAATCGAGATAAATAAATTTTTTTAATTTGCAAAAAAAAGCTCAATTTTATTGGGCTTTTTTTGTTTTAAATTGGGAATCCATATGAAATCAGTCCTTATCACAATCCTGGCAACATTTTCTTTTTTTCCGGCACAGACTTTAGATAGTCTGATAAATAAGAAAGCCGATATGATAATAAAATCTGCACTGACTGAACAGATAGGCTATCAACTTCTCGGAGAACTGACCGAATTAGGGGGGAGAGTTAGTGGAAGTGCTTCATCCTTGACAGTAATAAACTGGGCGAAATTAAAAATGGAAGAACTCGGTTTAGCGAATGTTTATCTGCAGGAAGCAATGGTTCCGCATTGGGTAAGAAATGACATCGAATCCGCGGAGATACGATTTAAGAAAATAAGAATGGCAAACAGATCACTGAACATTGCCGCTCTTGGAGGGAGTATAGGCACACCGGCTGAAGGTATCGTCGGGAATGTTTTAGAAGTTAAAAATTTTAAAGAATTAGAGACCAAGAAAGCGGAAGCAAAGGGAAAAATAATATTTTACAATAGAGCTTTCGATAATACCAATGTGAATCCCTTCATTTCTTATGGAATGGCCGTTGATCAAAGAGTATTCGGTGCAATTGAGGCATCAAAATATGGTGCAAAGGCAGTGATCGTAAGATCGGTTACGTCGAAACCGGATAATACTCCGCACGTCGGGGTTATGAGATACGCTGATTCTCTCGCACAAATTCCTGCCTGTGCAATCGGAGTCCAGGATGCAGATTTTCTTAGTGGGATGCTGAAAACTGACCCCGATCTTCAGATAAGTATTAAGTTGAATTGTGAAAATCTGCCTGAAATAATGTCCTATAATGTAATCGGAGAAATCGAAGGCTCTGAATACCCAGATGAAATAATAGTAATTGGCGGGCATCTGGATGCCTGGGACAAAGGTTCAGGAGCACATGATGATGGAGGCGGATGTATGCAGAGTATTGATGCACTTCTGCTGTTAAAAGCAGTCGGATATACGCCTAAACGGACAATCCGCTGTGTTTTATTTACAAATGAGGAGAATGGTTCAGGAGGAGCAGAGGCTTACGCTGATTCGGCGTTCAAATCAGGTGAAAAACATATCGCAGGAATTGAGTCTGACAGGGGACTTGGCACACCGCGAGGATTCAGTGTTACTGCAGATTCGCTCACATTAAAAAAAATGAATAGCTGGCTGCCGCTGCTTAACAAATCACTTATAGACTGGATTCGGCCTGGTGGATCAGGAGCCGACATTGGTAAGATAAAAAATATGCAGGCATACATTGGCTATGTACCTGATTCGCAAAGGTACTTCGATTATCATCATTCCGCCAATGATACATTTGATGTTGTTCATCCGCGAGAAATGCAGCTTGGCTCCGCTTCAATGGCTATTTTGCTGATGCTGATTTCGGAATATGGTATTTAAACAGTTTTTTTAAGGAAGCATTTTTTTATAATTTACTTCTTTACAAATAAAGCGCATTCTATGGGAGATATTTATGAAATTTAAAGGTTTAATTGTTTTCTCAATCTTTTTTTACTTTTTCACTGTGCTCTCTGCACAGGAAGATGAAGGGATCAAAATGTTAAATGAAAAAATCGCGAAATTCGCCGAAGTCGAGATAGGATATGATAATTCAATTTTAAGTGAAAATGAAAAAAAGACTCTCATGAAAATTTATGAAGCTGCAAAAGTGATAGATGAAATATTTCTTGAACAGGTTTATGAGAAGAATTCCGAAATCAGAAATAAATTAATTTCAGGGAATTCAGAAAAAGAGAAACTAAATCTAAAGTACTTTGAAATAATGTTTGGACCATTTGACAGGCTTGATGCAAATAAACCTTTTTATGGCACAACCGCTAAACCGCTTGGAGCGAATTTCTATCCTGCAGATATGTCCAAAGATGAATTTGAAAAATATATTCAGGACAATCCTTCATCAGAGAAAGTATTTACAAGTGAATTTACAATGATAAGAAGGAAAGCCGGTCAGTTAACTGCTATACCTTACAGCGAATACTTTAAGGATAAACTCAAAAAAGCATCTGCATATTTAAGGGAAGCCGCTACTTTTACTGAAAACAGTACTTTGTCAGAATACTTAAATAAAAGGGCTCTTGCTTTCGAAACGAATGATTATTATGAGAGCGATATGGCATGGATGGATCTGAAAAATCATGTTATCGAAGTAATAATAGGACCCTACGAAGTATATGAAGATGAATTATTCAATTATAAGGCATCGTTCGAATGTTTCCTCACTCTTGTTGATCCTATCGAGACTAAAAAACTTGAAATTTTTGCTTCATATTTAGATGATATGGAAGCGAACCTGCCGCTCGCAGATAAGCACAAACAATATAAAAGGGGGTCAGAATCCCCGATAGTTGTTGCAAATGAGGTGTTTACTGCAGGTGATACAAAAGCCGGTGTTCAGACTCTCGCATTCAACTTGCCGAACGATGAGAGAGTCAGGGCTGCAAAAGGTTCAAAAAAAGTGATGTTAAAAAATGTTCATGAGGCAAAATTTGAGAAACTTCTTAAACCAATTGCCGGAAAAATTTTAGATGAATCTTATCTGAAGTATGTTACTTTTGATGCATTTTTTAACCACACTCTTATGCATGAAATGTCGCACGGTATTGGTCCCGGGGTCATAAAGATTGATGGAAAGGATACGGAAGTAAAAAAAGAACTTAAAGAAATGTACTCGATTTTTGAGGAATGCAAAGCTGATATCCTTGGATTATTTAACAATATTTACCTTACGAATAAAAATGTTTTTGCAAAAGAATTTGAGAAAGAATTATGGACAACATTTGCAACTGGTATTTTCCGTTCTGTTCGCTTCGGAATATCTTCTGCCCATGGCGGCGGTAATGCAATAATTTATAATTACCTCTCATCGGAAAACGCACTGTACTTTGATCCTTCTGATCAAAAGCTAAAGATTAATTATGAAAAAATGTTTCCGGCAGTTAAAGATCTTGCAGCTCAAATACTTTTGATTCAAGCTACTGGTGACTATCAGGGTGCTAAGGATTTTTATGCCAAATACGGCAGGTTATCAGAGTCAATGAAAATATTGATTGGAAAATTGAATGATCTGCCAGTTGATATCAAGCCAATATTTGCTATTCAGAGCGAGCTTAATTAGGAAATGGTTTTATTGACAAAACAAGGTTCGCATCTATATAAGCAGAATATTTATGCTTCTTGCTTCAGGTTATTTTTTAATATGGAAATATGGATTTTGGATTCATACAAAATCCGGTAATAGTCATAAATAATATAATTCTTAAATATCAACAAAACACCAGGGTGATAATTTGAACAATCACAAAATCTCCTCAGCTTTGATCTTTTTCTTTCTATTAATTACCAGTGTATTTGCCCAGCAAGAATTTAAACTTGAGTATGAAAAATATGAGCTGGATAATGGTCTGGATGTTATCCTCCATCAGGATAAATCAGATCCGATTGTTGCAGTTTCAATTCAGTACCATGTTGGTTCTAACAGGGAAAATCCTGGAAAAACAGGATTTGCACATCTGTTCGAACATATTATGTTCCAGGAATCCCAGCATGTTGGTCAGGATCAGTTCTTTAAACTGATACAGGGAAATGGCGGAACACTTAACGGCGGGACATGGCAGGACGGTACCATGTATTACGAAATTTTACCCAAAGACGCTTTGGAACTGGCATTATGGCTTGAATCGGACAGAATGGGCTATCTTCTCCCAACTGTGACTTATGAAGCATTTCTAAATCAGCAAAATGTTGTGCAGAATGAAAAACGGCAGAATTATGACAACAAACCATATGGTCATTCTTCCTATGTTAATTCAACATTACTTTATCCAAAGGGACATCCTTACAGTTGGACAGTAATTGGTTCGCTGGAAGATCTTCAGAATGCAACTCTTAAAGATGTTCACGATTTTTATAAAAAATGGTACGGTCCTAATAATGCTACTCTTGTTATTGCAGGTGATTTTGATTTTGACCAAACCCGAAAATTAGTGGAAAAATATTTTGGGGGACTAAAAGCTTCCGCCCCTGTAAAACCTTTGGACCCAATGCCTGTAACTCTGGAATCAAGTAAACGGGCTTATGTCGAAGATAATTTTGCACAGTCACCTGAACTTACTATGATATTTCCCACTGTTCAGGAATTCCATAAGGATGGATACGCACTCAATGTCCTGGCAGATTTGCTTGGGAGAGGAAAAAAATCTCCATTATATAAGATTATTGTTGAAGAGAAAAAGCTTGCACCTTCCCTGCGTATTTATAACAGCGGCAGTGAGCTCGCCGGGGAATTTTCGATTAGAATAAGAACCTTCCCGAACAAAAAACTTTCAGAGGTTGAAGATGCCATCAACGAAGCTTTTGCAAGGTTTGAGGAGGAGAAATTTACTGATAAAGATGTTGAACGCTCTAAAGCAGATACTGAAACAGGTTTCTACAATGCAATTGCAAGTGTGCTTGGAAAATCACGTCAGTTGGCAAATTATAATATTTTCGCAGGGTCACCTAATTATATTACTACGGATTTGGATAATATCCTTAAAGTATCCTCGGAGGATATCTGGGAGGTTTATAATAAATATATTAAAGGCAAAAATTCGGTGCTTGTGAGCTTTGTGCCAAAAGGGAAAGCTGAACTGGCTGCGATTAATTCAGAGCTTTTTGAAGTACCGGGTGATAAAGTTAAAACATATACCGATGAGGAAAAAACTGTTCTCAGAAATTTGCCCGAAAATTCTGTTGTTGCTGAGAATGTGAATTCTTCTTTCGACCGTACAAAAACACCTCTCAATGGACCGGAACCATTATTGAAACAGCAGCAAATATGGACTAAAACATTTTCAAACGGTCTTAGACTATACGGCATTGAATACGATGAATTACCGCTGGCTGAATTCAGGATAATTGTTCGTGGCGGGATGATCCTTGACGAGGATACCAAAACGGGGACTGCAAATCTTGTTGCAAGTATGCTGAATCAGGGGACAAAAAACAAGACAGCCTTAGAACTGGAACAAGCTATTGAAGATCTCGGATCAAGAATTAGTGTGATGGCATCCAATGAATTGATTATGCTGAGGGCTAATTGCCTGACTAAAAATTTCAAGGAGACTTTTGCACTTGCAAAGGAAATATTGCTTGAACCACGTTGGGACGAAAAAGAATTCGAAAGGGTTAAATCGGATATTCTTGAGGGTATTAAACGAAGCAAGTCCTCAGCAAACAATGTTGCATCGAACGTTTTCAGAAAACTTGTTTATGGAAATAATAATAAACTCTCAAGGAGTGCGGTTGGAGATGAAGAGAGTGTTGCAAACATAACTCTTGATGATCTTAAAGAATGGTATTCAAAAAACCTTTCATCAGATCTTGCTCTGGCTTTGTTTGCCGGAAATCTTGATGCTGCTGATGTGGCAGAAGTATTTGAAGATCTGAATGATGACTGGAAAAATTTCCAGGTCAATTTCCCTGAAATTGCGCCAGCGGAGCCTATCTCTTCATCACAGATATATTTCGTTGATTTCCCGGGTGCAAGACAATCCGAGATCAGGATAGGTAATCCTGCCGTTTCTGTAAACGATCCTGATTATTTCAAACTTGGCGTGATGAATTATGCATTAGGAGGGAGTTTTAACGGGAGAGTTAACATGATACTCCGGGAAGAGAAAGGATATACCTATGGTGCAAGGACAGGATTTATGGGCACGGAATATCCAGGTTATTTCCTGGCTTCATCGAGTGTTCAGAGCAATGCTACTTTCGAATCAACGCAAATATTTAAAGATGAGATGGAAAAATATTCTATTCCGGGTATTACAACTGAAGAACTTGAGTTTACGAAGAGTGCTCTTATTAAATCAAACGCACTTAAATTTGAAACTCTTGAGGCACTTTTGGGTATGCTATACAGAATAGGCTGGTATAATGCAGAGCCCGATTATGTGAAAAAAGAGGAGCAGCAAATAACAGAAATGACTCTTGATTCGCATAAATCTCTTGCCCAAAAGTACATTAAACCTGCAAATATGATTTATCTTATTGCCGGAGATAAAAATACTCAGATGGAAAAACTGAAAGAACTTGGTTTTGGTGATCCTGTATTACTTGATAAGGATGGTAACAGGCTCTGAGTTTTTTTAGCAAGATTATTAAACTGCCGGTTTTTGCCGGCAGTTTTTTATTCAAAATTTACCACCAAAGAGAGCACCGAATAAGCATTTATTGAGATGCTGATTGAATTTGAGTCGTTTTTCACTTCGCACTTTTTGTTTTCTGAAAAATCAGAAATAAAAGCCGCCCTTATTTTTCTTTTTGACAAAAGTTCGAATTCGATAGTTTTACCCTCCGTTTCATACATCTGTATGAAATAACCTTTACCATTCTCACATTTTTTTAGGATCGTAATAATTACATTTGTTGCCGAAACGCCAATTGCCGGCTCCGAGAGCTTCTTTAGCTTCGAGTCCTGCAATTTTGAGAAATATAGAGGAGGATTATTAAATTCGTATCCTAGCCGCGGGAGGTTATTTCCAGAATGTTCGGGATTTCCCGTTAACAAAGCATACCGTATCATGTGTTTTCCCCTGTCGGCTGTGGGATCTGGCCATTTCGGTGAGCGCAGCATTGAAATCCTGAGGGCATTTTCTTTTATATCATATCCATATTTAAGATCAGAGAGCAGTGTGAAATTGTATTCGCCGTCTGAGCAATGCACCCATTTTAATCCACAAACTTCTGAGACCGCTTTCTCTGCATCCGTTTCTTTTCTGTTGGACCTGTTTATTGAGCCATAGGGGGCATCAAATTTCGTGTCTGCTGCAGAAAAGTTGAGCGGGAATGCAATCTTAAGCATTGTATTCGTTTCCCACCAGTCTGCATATAGTTCAAAATCTATTCTTTGATAATTTTTATAAAGCGTAATTCTTCTTTTGAAAAAGGAATTAGGAAAATCCGGTGTTGGGTAGGCTTTTTTTATTTCCGGATTCAGGAAGTCCGAAAAAATATCAATGCTGATCCGGAATTTATCGTGATGACTGACCTCAATTCTATCGAGCCTGATAGGGTACTGCCGCCCGGTGAGACCCAGATTCCATGCATCCCAGTCTGAAGGCTTATCCTCAAGAAGTTGTATCTGATTTGCTGCTCCGCAGAAATATTCACGACCATCCCTTTTATCTCTCAGACTGATAATATCTCCGCTTACAGAATCAATTTCGATTCTATAAAAGGCATTTTCCAGATGTGTTTGACTAACGGATAAATCACTTTCAATCTCATTATTTCCTTCAAATAAATAAAATTTTGATACAGCGCCTGCTTTTAAGAGATTGGCTCGGAATGAGATTTCAGCTTCATATTTTGAAATCTGGTTAAAGCTGCTGTCAATACTTTCCCCCTCTGTATCCGTAAGTGAGAAACGTGTTCCATCAGGGTTACTGAATCTAATATTTACAACATCATTTCTGTCAAAAAACAGAGGATTAAATAAGTATAATATTTTTTTATTTTCCGACTTTATTGTCGCGGTATCATAAAATTGATTCATTAGCAATGAAATTTCAGTTTCAATATTACTTAACAATTCAGCCAGAGATTCGGAAGCATCAATGTGAACTTCCCTTAAACTGGTACCGGGCAGAATATCATGGAATTGATGGAATAGAAACCGTTTCCAAAATTCCTTCAGATCGGGATTTGTTGTTTTATATCCATTTATTTCAAGAATGCTGATCAGTTTTTCAAGTGCCAAAAGTTTGCTTTCAATTACACGGTTGTAAAATTTCATTCTTGACTGGGTTGTCAGAACAGCCCTGTGATATTCGAGGTACAATTCTGTTTTCCAAACTGGCAGATGAGTGAGATCCTTTTCTAACTGCCGATTCATATATTTTTCAACTGTCCCAAATTCAATTGAGGGATAGAAATCAAGAGATTTCAATTTCTCAATTCTTTGAAGCATATCAATGGTAGGACCGCCTCCATGATCTCCAACGCCAAAAAGAACCATCATATCCTGCTCACCTGTGTTTGCTTCGTATTGGCGCAGCCAGTCAATTAGTTGGAAACCCTGCAGCATGGTATTTACATAATCGAAAGGAAAATAAACGAGTACTCTCGAATTGTCAGGGGAAGTCCACCAAAACATTCTGTGAGGAAAAACTGTTGTATCATTCCATCCGATTTTCTGTGTTATAAAGCCATCAATGCCTGCATTTTTGAATAATGACGGCATATTCAGATTATACCCGAAGGAATCGGGATTCCAGCCAATTTTAACAGGTTTCCCCGTTTTTTCAATAAAATACTTCTGTCCATAAAGAAGCTGACGATACCATGATTCACCGCTGATCAGATTGCAATCCGGTTCAATCCACATTCCTCCGATCGTTTCCCATCTTCCTTCAGATATTTTTTCATTGATTCTACAAAAAATGCCGGGATAGAGTTTTTCCATCCATTCATAATATTGTGCCGAACTCTGTGAAAAAACAAAATCCGGATGTTCATCCATTATTCTGAATACCGATTCAAAAGTATTTTTTGCTACTGCAATTGTCTCAATTTCCCGCCAGAGCCAGGCAGCGTCAATGTGTGCGTTTGCCACAAAATAGAGAGAGAATTGTTTTATAAAAGACTTGATCTCAGGGAGGGACTCAAGAAAATCTTTTATTGCAGTTTCTGTTTTATGAACTTCATTTGTGTGAAAGTTTAAATAAAATGATTTGCTTTTTTCTTCAAGTTTTGCAGCGAGCTCCAGTTTCAGGTTTGTATCCATTCTGCTCAGATCCGTTCCGGGATCAGTCCTGACTCTCGAATTTGTCTGATAAGTATCAAATCCCAGAAGCTTAACTGCTGTTTTCAAATTCAGAGAGAAATCATCAATTAGTTCTCCAAGCTTTTTTGTGTTTTGGCAGACAAGTTCAGATGAAAGAATTCTCAGCATCCCGGTCTTATTAAAAATTTTCAGGGCAATTGTAATTGATTTTCCCTGCTCATACTTACCGAGAGAAATTACTGAATCCCAGCTAAAGTAACCTTTCGCTTCACCGTCTATCCAGGCATAAAAATGATCGTCAACCGAAATTTTCAGTAATAATTCACCAGATGGCTCTATGCCCATTATATTTTCAGGCATAACAAATGAATATCTTACCCAGATAGATTCAAAAGTACTCCAGTCCTCTAAGCGAAAATTTTTCCAATCTTTATCATCGAAATGTGGAGACCAGGGTTCACCCTCCATTTCAATCCCTCTCGGCAGGTTTTCACTTCGTTTCCAGATCGTTATCTTATTATCACGGATTTTCTCGAGTTTTGCAATCAGATTATTTGTTTGTGGAAAATTCACAAGAACCCCAGGATTATTGAGTTTGAAAAAATGTCTAAACTTAGCATTTTAAACTGAAAGTAAAAACCAATTAGCATTCTGACATTCTTTTGAACTGTATTCAGCGGTTTTTTTGTTGTAATATAAATATCAAATATTATTAAAACCCGCTAATTAACGGATTACTATGGAAAACAAGATAGAGCGATTAAAAATCTGGTTTAATTCCGGAATAACATATGAAGCATTTTCTGAGTTTATCAATGAGGGATTAATAAACCCGGCAATTTTTGATGAGACTGCTTTAAAATATTCTGATTATATAAAGATGAACAAACAGCGGTCATCCAGAATCGAAAAAACATTCATACCAGATCAGGATTTAGTCCAAATTGCCCAAGGTATTTCCGGAGAGCAGTATTGGCTTATAATTACTGAAGAATGGTGCGGAGATTCTGCTCAAAATCTGTCCTATATTGCTAAAATTGCTGCCCTTAATAAAAATATTAAACTGAAAATTGTTTTCAGGGATGAAAATATTGAATTGATGGATATGTACCTTACTAATGGGAAATCGAGGAGCATCCCCAAACTCGTGGTTTTTAATAACAACCGAGAATTATTTACCTGGGGACCTCGTCCGGGAGCGCTTCAAAAATATATTTCGGAGATTTCTTCCAGCCGTTCCAAAGAAGAAATTCTGAATGATATTCATCTCTGGTACGGTAGGAATAAAGGAATAGAACTGATAAAAGAGTTTAAAGAACTGCTTTTGAAAAGCAGTTCATGATACGGAAATATGAACTGAAAACGCCAAATTTGATTAAAAATATTGGGGTTTGGCTGATACTTCAAGGAGAACCAATAATTGAAAATCGTTACCTGATTTCTTCTACAATCAGCAAAAAATCTATCTTAGCTGTTGCTCCCATAAGCTGAAAAGTTGGCCTTACATTTGGGACAATCGATATGACTTTGCCTTCAAGTCTATCAAGAAAAGATTGTAATTTTTCTTGCATATTCTGATTATAAACATCCAGTTTGTGAACTTTGTAATTCATAAGTCTTTCCATTAGAATCAGGATAAAACATAGGGAAAATTTTACATAAAGGAAAGCAAACGGAAGTAAATTTGTGCTTTTTACAATTTTTGCAGAAGCAGAAAGTGGTTAAGATCAATCCTTAATAAGAGGTACAATTATTATTACAGAAGCATCTACTGCTATACCTTTTTTGAGGGCAGGCTTGAATTCAGTTTCAAGAATAGCCATCTCGGCTGCATTGTTAATGGTCGCGTTAATACCTTCAAGAACATCTGTGTTGAGTACATTTCCATACTCGTCAATCTGTGCCGAAATTTTCACATGAGCTCTTGGATCAGAAGGCCGGAATTTCTCAGGAATACGTATTTTGTCGATAATAGATTTTAGTCCACCCACGGGTTCCGGGCAAATATCAGCATCACACTCGAAGTTTTTTATGGGTTTTTCTGCCTGTACGCCAGTATTATTATCAGAAGACTCAGTAATTGCGGGTTCATTACCATTCAATTTTTTATAATCAACCGCTGCCAGTTTTGCAGCACCGCTTAGTCGAAATTCAACTCTGAAAGTAACCTGAGAATGAACAGGTACTTCCTTATTAATGCCCGGTAAAAACCGCACCTTTTTTACTGCTTCTTCTGCTGCCTCATCACAACCCAGACCGATACCCCGGACGATTTCGGTTTTCAATACATTCCCCTCACGGTCAACTGTGGCTGTTACTAATACAGACCCCTCCAATCCATATAGTCGGGCATGTTCGGGATATGCAATCAACCTCTGTACCGCATCCAACCCTCCGATAGGTTCAGCACAAATATCAATGTCGCAGAGGAATGATTCTCTTTTCATCCGCAATTCATACTGTTTTTTTGTGCCTTTGAATTCATTTATCGATGGTACATAACCAGGATCGTTAGCAAATTCCGACCGGCTGACAAGTTTGCCAAATGAATAGTTTCTAAGTTCTTTCAGGCTGCCGCTGTGATAGAATGATTTGTAAAATCCATCAATGATCCCATCATCAATGTAATACTCAGTTTTTACTAATCCATTCTCATAGTATTCTCTTACCCAACCCTTTTGTTTCCCTTTCTCATAGTTTTTTTCTTCCATAAGATTACCGTTTTGATAATAACGGAAACTTGTACCATCAAGTATCTCATCGATATAGGAAATTTCTGATTGAATTATTCCTTTTGAATAATATGAGCGGACAATACCATTC
>Ga0172367_10000300_pt1 | contig 75371 bp, 70 predicted proteins | sample Lak10m_FD_114542 | JGI IMG/M metagenome (GOLD analysis project Ga0172367, IMG submission 114542) | Freshwater microbial communities from Kabuno Bay, South-Kivu, Congo - kab_022012_10m | ecosystem: Environmental > Aquatic > Freshwater > Lake | place: Democratic Republic of the Congo: South-Kivu... | reverse complement strand
CAATTATTATAATAATGAACGGCCTCAATTGGGGCTTAAAAAAATGCCCCCGAGTGAATATCGGAGGCATTGTGTAAAGTAGGCTTTTTATTTTTTGTCCCAAAAATGGGGTACAGATCATTTAGAGGGCTTTTTTTATGACTTAAATTGTGCAAGATTTTCTTTTAGGCTTTCTATTTTTTCCCTAAGGAGTTGTTCATTTGTTTGAACTTCAGCGCGTACTTCTTCGGGTGCATTTTTCATAAAATTTTCATTTTTTATTTTTGCTTCATATTTTTGATATTCTTTCGTTGTTTTATCTAAATCTCTTTGAAGTCGATTTACTTGTTCAGTTAAATCAATAATACCTTCTAAAGGTAAAAATATTTCTGCAAAGGTAGTGGCCAGCATGATTGATTTGGCTGGTCTGTTGAGATCCTTACTTCCAACTTTGAGTGTTTTTACTCGCGCAAGTTCAAAAAAGTTAACGGAGTTTTCTCTAAAGTAAGCAACTAAGTCCAAATTATCTGTAAATATTTCAGCCGTAACTTCATCTTTTGGTTTGATGTTTACACTTTGACGTAGGTTTCGAATACCAGTTACAGTTTCAACAAATTTATTCATTCGATCTTGATCTACTTTAAATTCTAATTTTGAATCGAATTCTGGATAATCAGTTGAAATTAACAATTCTTCACTGCTTTCTTTTAAGTATCCCCAAAGCTCTTCTGTTATGTAAGGAGTTATTGGGTGCATAAGTGCCAGCATTTTTCTCATAACGAACTTTAATACTGAAACTCTGATAGCCTTTCGTTCTTCATCTGAGCTATTTAAAATATTTTTTGAGAGTTCAATAAACCATGAGCAATATTTATCGTAAACAAATGAGTAAATGGCACTCGAAGCATCATCGTAACGATATACTTCAAAAGAATCATTCATTATTTTGGTAGTTGTATTTAATTCTGCCAAAATCCATCTCTCGTGATGATCAAGTTTATCAAAGTTACTGATTGTGCTCGAACCTTTTTCTAGATGAGGATAAATGAATCGAAATGCATTCCAAACTTTGTTAACAAAATTTCTAAAGCCCTGGATGCGATCAGGGTCTAGATTGATTGTACGATTGTATCCAGATCCAGCTGCAAGAGTGAATCGGAATGCATCTGCACCATATAGATCAATCATATCAATTGGATCAATACCATTTCCAAGCGACTTGCTCATTTTTCTGCCCAACTTATCGCGAACAATGGCGTGGATATAGACGTGATCAAATGGAACTTTATTAGTCATTTTTAATGACATCATCATCATTCTGGCAACCCAGAAGAATATAATATCAAATCCAGTAACGAGTACGGAATTAGGATAGAAAGTATCGAACTTTCTCTTTTTCATCTCGTCGACATTTGGCCAACCTAAAGTAGATAAAGGCCATAGACCTGATGAAAACCACGTATCCAATACATCTGGATCTTGATGAATATGAGAGTCACCACATTTAGTACATTTCATTTCTTGATTTTCTGAAGCCCATTGATGGCCACATTTATTACAGTAGAAGACAGGTATTTGATGTCCCCACCAAAGCTGTCGAGAGATACACCAATCTTTTGGTTCTCGAAGCCAAGCAAAATACGTATTCTCCCACTCTTTAGGAAAAAATTTAGTTGAATCGTTTTCAACCATTGATACAGCTTGTTTTGCCATTTCAGTTACATTTACAAACCATTGCTTTGATACCATTGGCTCTATAACTACGCCTGATCTTTCACCGTGACCAACTTGATGAACGTGTTTTTTTTCATCAACGAATAATTCTAATTCTTTTAATTTCTCAACAACTTTTTTACGTGCTTGTTTTACGTTTAGTCCTTTATATTCACCACCAACATCATTAAGAGTCCCATCTTTATTTAGCATGCAAATAATAGGCAGTTTATGGCGCTTTCCAATCTCAAAATCATTAAAGTCGTGTCCTGGAGTTACTTTTAAACAACCAGTTCCTTTTTCAAGATCAACATGCTCATCGCCAATAATAGGAACTTCTCTGTTGCAAATTGGAATGATGGCAGTCTTGCCAATATAGTGTTTAAAGCGATCATCATTTGGATTTACGGCTACTGCAGTGTCAGCAAGAAGAGTTTCAGGCCTAGTCGTCGCCACTTCTAGGTAATCATTGGTTCCTTTGACTAAATATTTAATGTGATAAAATGCACCATGTACTTCTTTATGATCAACTTCAGCTTCTGAAATTGCCGATTGTAATTGAGGATCCCAGTTTACAATATAATCACTTTGATAGATTAATCCTTCATTAAAGAGCTGACAGAAAAATTTTTTAACAGCTTGATTTGGAATAGGATCTAAAGTGAAAGTAAGATAATCCCAGTCGCAACTAGCACCCATAGCACGTTGCTGATCAAGGATGAAGTTTCCATATTGTTCTTTCCATGACCAAATTTTTTTAACAAATTCTTCGCGAGTAAAATCATGACGTGTTTTTTTCTCTTGTTCAAAGACTTGTTTTTCGACCACTGATTGAGTTGCAATACCTGCATGATCCAAACCTGGAAGAAAAAGTGTTTCATATCCTTTCATTCTTTTGAAACGTATGAGTGCATCTTGTGTAGTTATATCCAGTGCATGACCAGCATGTAATTTTCCTGTAACATTGGGTGGTGGGACAATAATTGTAAAAGCTTTTTGGGTCTTTCCTTTTTTGGGCTTAAAGTATCCACCTTGCTCCCAGGTCTTGTACCATTTTGATTCAACGTCTTTAGAAGAATAGGTTGTAGAAATTTCTGTCGTCATATTGTTATGCCTTTAATATTTTCACAATAGATGAAATGTCATCAAGGGAAATTAAATGTTGCTCTTTAGTGTTCATGTTTTTTATTTGAATTTGGTTTTGAGATAACTCATTACTACCGATTATACCAACAAAATTTGCCCCTCTTTTTTCAGCAAAGGGAAATACTTTTTTAAAATTTAAAGTTTCTAAGCTACTCACTACTTTTATATTTTCTTCGCGAAGCTTTGTTCCTAGCTCAAAAATTTTAACTAATGCAGAGTCATCACTAAAAGTTAATGCAATATCATTTTCAGCTAAATCAAAATTAGGAAGTAACTTATGAGTTTCTAGAAAATCTTGAAGGGTGACATCTCCTAATCCAAATCCTACGCCAGAAAGAGGTTCTTCATTGAAAATTTGAAGAAGATTAGCATAAGCGCCACCTCCACATAATGCTCGACGATTATCTGGATGTTTGTCAAAAACTTCAAAAACGATTCCAGTGTAGTAATCTAATCCTCGAACGATTGTTGGGTCATAAGTTAAGTAATCAATTATTTGAGCCTGTTTAGCCGCTTTTACAAAGTTAAAAAAATTATCAGCAATTTCATTTTGATTATTTAAATTTAAAAAAGATAGTACCTCATCAAAAGATTTTAATTGTAGATAACTGTAAAAAATATTTTGTGCTTCTGATGAAAGCCCAACTTCTCCAACCATTTTAGCAATCGCCGCATGATCAACTTTTTTTGCCTTATCAACTATTTTATATAAACGATATGTTTGTTCATTTGTAGCTTTCATGAGTAGCTTAAAAACAGAATCAACTATAGCACGGTCATTGATTAATATTTCAAATTGAGAAGAATTTGCACCAAAATTTTTCATCAAAGAGGTGACGACTTGAAGAATTTCAAGTTCACCAAGTCTTCCTGGTGCACCAAAGATATCAACATTAAATTGCCAGTGCTCACGTACTCTACCTCGTTGAGGTTTTTCATATCTCATAAGGTTAGGTATTGCGTACCAGCGAATTGGCTTAGGAGTTTCGCGATGACACTTGGCGATCATTCGAGCAAGTGTTGGAGTCATTTCAGGTCTGATGGCAACGAAGCGCTCACCTCTATCTGTGAATGAGTAAATCTGCTCGTTAATTAATTCTTCACCAGACTTTGCTTTATAAAGTTCAACTTCTTCTAAAAGAGGGCCATCGTAGGATTCATATCCAAAACTTTCAGCGGTTTTATTCATTATAGAAAAAAGGTAATCGCGAATGCGTTTAGCTTTTGGAAAAAAATCTCGAGTTCCTCGATAAGGTTCTTTATTTAATGTCATAAAATCATCCTCTAAATGAAGGAAAATATAACACATTAAATGTTAAAAGTCTTGAAGCCAATCCGCGTCATTTGTAGGCATTGGTAGTGGGGGGCCAATTGGACCTTGTTCTTGTTTTGTTGCTTGGTCGCTTTCTAATATTTCTTCAACCGATCGCGATTTTTTAGTTTTCTCTGTAGAAACTGGCATTGCGGGCATATATTCAAAATATTGTAATTTACTCAGAGAATCAACCAATTCAACTTTCTCACTTTTTTCACTTTGTAAAACCAGAATAAAGTGAATATTTTTAAAAATCTCAATGAGTGTATCTTTAAGCTTTAGTTCAAGCTGGTTAGACTCAACAGGAAAATAGGAAAAAAGGCGATTAAGAATCTGGATTTTCTTACTGACAAGTTTTGCACTAGGGCTTTTTAATTCACCTTCAGATTTCTGAATTAAATAGTCTTTATAGGCACTACTTGAAAAAAGAAGATCGACATCCTTAAAAAGGGAAGAAGTTATCCACTTCGAAAAATCTGTGTTTAGTTTTTTATAATTTTCTTGGAGGGTTTTAAAATTTGAAGCGTCTAAAAACGTATTTTTATTATAAGGAACCCTTAAAAGAGATTTGTAAATTGAGGATTTAATTAGCAAAGATAGTTCAGAGTTATTATATTTAGAAAAGTGAAAGTCAAAACTTTTTATCAAATCCGCTAGCTCAATGCTTTCTTCTTTTGATAAATCATTTGATTGGTATGCCTCGAGAATTAATTCAAACTCTAACGGGAGCTTTGCCTTAGGTTTGAAATATTCCTTGGCCACTACAATCGGACTAGCGATAAATAAAATTAAAATCGCAACAGAAAACTTCATTTGAAACTATCCACGTTTTTATAAAGGTTTTCACCTTTAATGATTAAAATCTTTCCTTTGTCAAAAGTAAGCAGAGAGCCATCCATGTTTTGAATTGAACTGACAGTTTTTAGCTCAGTAATTAAGTTTATTTCTTTACTAGTTAAATTCATTTCAGCAATCTCTGTATAGGTATTAATGGAATCGTTTGAGACATTTTTAATAAAAAACAAACTTTTTTGATCAAAGGAGCACGTTAATTGTCCCACATCATCTTTTGAAGAAGTGTAAATAGGCCGATCTAGTTTTCCAAATTCTACTTTAGGGTCAATTTCAAAAATTTTAGTTCCACTATCTACTTTGTTTATACCTGAAGACAGCAAATATATTTTTGAGTTGCAGATTGCGAGCTCTATTTTTTGCGAGGGAGATTTTTCTGAGTGTAAGACCTCAACTTTTGAAGTACTTCTTGTGAATTTAAGTAAACCATAAACACCGGATGTATTCATATCAACATAGTATATAGTGTTGTCGTTTGACATAACGACAGATGGAAAGAAATATGGATTTATTTTAGGAGAAGTTTTAATTTTAAATTTTAAAGCACTATTTATAGTGTGTTCAAAATACAAAGTTTTTTCAGGGAAATTGTAATATGAAATCCAATTGTCGCCCATGTGAAGTTGCGGGTTGGTTCCAAGGCCAATTTCTTTTGGAGTATATTCTCCAAAATTAACAGTGTAAATTTTCTCAAGTTTTCTCAGCGAAAGATAATTGTTAAAGTTATTATATTCTGAAATGGCTATTTTCTTTCTATTTTGAGTTGAGTAAAGGGTGTATTGAGTATTTGCTGTCGATTTTAAAAACTCATAGACTTTGTAATTTGTCGAAAACAACAATCCACCAGATCGTTTTTGGTAATAAGTAAATTTTCCATCTGAACTTAACAAACGAATGTTTTCGTTTGCTTGCTTTGCAATTAATTCTGGAAATTCCTTAGGTGCACCATAGGCTAAACTGAAAAACACAAATGGGAAAAAAAGTTTATTTTTTAAGCGCATGCAATGTCCATATTTCTAGCGGATGAAGTGACTTGTACGCTAATATTGAATTATAAATATTATACCACATAATTAATCTTGGAGAGTGGATGTCATCAATTGCTAAACGTGTTGATAGCAATACATCGTCTTCACGATTAACATAACCATCTATAATGAATGGCATAGGTGAACATTGATTCAAAGTAGATTTTTTATACAGTTCAGGTAGTAAGTCTTCAATGCAGCCTATGCCATGAATTATTCCATTTTCAATTTTATCTAGGAAAAATTTAACTTCTGTAATATTTTTTACTGCTCTAGACTGAATTCCGTAAATTTCGTTAATCATGTTTGTAAATGAATATCGCTGTGTAGAAAAGGTATTTGTGTAATAATCTACCAGAGGGATACCTCTATATTTTATTTCTTTAATTTCTCTTTCTTCCCAGATGATTTTTTTATCACACACATCTGTAGTACAAGCATTTGGGTCATAGACAATGAAGCAACCAAATTTGAAATCAGTTCTAAGTGGATTATAAACTTTTGAATCTACAATTTTACACTTAGTCTTCTGGGGTGCCGAATATTGTGAATATAAAATCTTAGCTATAACTAGATCTTCACTCAGAGGTTCTTCATCTCTGTGTCCAGGAATGTATGGGACACATTCTTCTTTATTGAATATTCGATTAATATAGCAAATTTCCAGAGGCCAACCTTCAGGATATTTCATGTCAAATAATAGTTTTGCATATGAGTAATTAGCTTCACCTGCGCAAGATTCGGGAGAGTTTGGAATTTTTCTTGGAATAAAATGATTTAATATCCTGTGGACATTAACGATGGAATCATTTCCAACGCCGCCAGGACAATCTTGGTAATTGGTTTTAAGTTTTGATTTTACGAGTGCATCTGATATTAAATTACAATTCAAGAATGGATAACTTGAGGGAAAATTAGAACTAGACAGAGTTTGACAAATTTTTGGCTCTGCTAAAAATCGTTGAGTGCATTTTTTTAAATCATCCAAGGTAGGCTCAGTTTCTAGTTTTAAAAAATATTTACACTTATAGGAGAGCTTGTACAAAGGAGCTTCAGAACTAAGAACTTTATTCCAAACATCATTTTTTAAATAATCTGCACAAAAAGCCTTTGGAGAATTTAAATTGAAACAGAGGTTTTCAAAATAGGTTTTTTGAAATGAACTCAGTTTAATGTTTGAAAAAGAAGAGTTTAAAGGTGTGTATTTTTTCACAATCCCAGAAATCTTACAAAGGTAGGGGGTAAAGGGATTTTGCATCCACTCATTGTGTATTAATTTGCAATCATTAATACCTTTTGGCAGAGGGAATTTGATTGATTCTATAGTTTTATTTATATTTTGATTTTCAAACAAAATACGATATTCAGAATTATTAATACATTGTGATTTATAAATATCTTTAAAAAAGATGTCGGCGCCAGTGTAGGCACTTCGGATAACACCTTCCTTATCCTTATAAGTAAAAAATATATCGCTAGCTGATTCGTGACTTTTTAAAAGCCCATTTTCAAGCATTGCTAAAAATTTACATTCATCTTTTTGTATTAGAGATAGTGCTTTTTCATCAGATAAAAACAAAAGTGATTTTTTAAAAAAAGGAGCCAGTTGAATTTCGGCAAAGTTTTCGTCTAAGAGTTCAATTCTTTTTGCATCATCAAGAAATTTCTTTTTTTCATTTTCGTAATTTCTTTTCTGTAAATTTTGAAGTGTGTCGACTACTTCTAGTAGACCAATGGACTCTTGAATTTTTAATTCATCAGCATACAAATTTATAGAAAGTATGCTGATGATAAAAATTTTATAAAATTGATTTTGAAAGAATTGATGCAACATCTTCTATTTCTACATTCTCAGTACTTGAGTTTTGACCTTTTGAAGAGTTAAAATTAATCATACAGTAAGAGCATGCCGTTGCAACCTTGGCTGCATTTGTGTCACCAATATGTTCTAACCTGTTTAATACTACGTGTTCCCCCTCAGGAAGTTCATACCACATATTTCCCCCACCCATTCCACAACACTGAGCTTTGTCTTTATTTTTTTCCATCTCAACAAGAGTTATACCTTCTATGGCATTCAAGATAGCTCTCGGAGCATTGTATTCGCCGTGATGTCTACCTAGATAGCATGGATCATGGAAAGTTAATTTCTCATTAACTGATTTTTCTGGAATTAATTTCCCTTCTTCTATGAGTTTTGCCAAAAGTTCCGTGTGGTGAACAGTGTGAAAAGTTCCATCTTCAAATTTGGCATATTCTTTTCCAATGGTGTGAAGGCAGTGTGGGCAATGAGTTACTACCGTATCAAATTGATACTGTCTCATGTTGGCAATATTTTCAATCGCAATTTCATAAAATGAGTACTCATCACCAAACCTTCTAATGGGGTCACCGTTGCATTTTTCAGTTTTTCCCAGTACCGCAAAACTTACACCCGCTTTCTTAAGGAGATTTATTGTATCTTTTACTACTTTTTGATTAGCTCCATCATATGATCCGGCACATCCGACATAATATAGATAATCTACTTTTTTATTTGCTTCAATTACTGGCACGTTTAATCCGTCTGCCCATTTAAATCGATCTTGTTGAGAAATTCCCCAAGGGTTTCCTTGAGTTTTAACTTTACTTACAGCATCAGCAGCAGCAGCAGGTATATCCCCTAGAGTTAAAGTTTTGTATCTTTTTGCTTCCATAATGATGTTTACATGTTCAATATTTGCAGGACACTCTTCCATACACGCACCACAAGTTGTGCATGAGTCTAGTTCGTTAGATAGATAGATTGGACTGTCACCCCAAATTTCAGCATTTAAATTTCCTTTTTCGAATTCACCAACTGTAAAATCCCGAAGTTTAGTGATGATTTTTTTAGGATCTAAAGGTTTGTGTGCTAAGTTTGCAGGACAAACTTGAGTGCATCTTCCACATTCCACACATGCCATTAGATCCAAATTGTTTTTCATGGTTAATTCAGATATTTTTGCTAAACCAAAAGTTTCTGCATTTTCATTTTCAAAATTCATAGGTGTTAAAACTCCACCTTTTCTTGGGTGAGTTACAAGTGCTGAAAATGGTAGAATAAAAATATGAGAAAACTTGCTATGGCCGATACTCGCAATAAAAACCATTGTGCTCACCATGTGTATCGCCCAAAGAATTCGATAAGAATAAGCCCAAACTATTTCTGGAAAAGGTATCTTTGAAAAAATTAATGCAAGAAAAAAACCAACTGGCGACCACATTGCTTCATTTGGGGGAAGTTGAGTTCCAGAAATACGAATGCCTTCAATGATGTAACCAATAATGACTAGAGAGCCTAAAATTTTATACATAAATCTTTCTTGATTTGGTTTCGTTGCTTGAAGATATTCAGGCGCATCAACATATCTCCTCTTGTAGGCTAATCCTAAACCTACAAGAACCATAATTCCGGCTATGTCGGCTAGGAATGAAACAATGATATATGTTTTACCTTGGAAAACTTTAAAAGGGGTATCGTAATGAATTGCAACTAGGTCTGTAGCTATCCAAAGGATGACAAACCCGTAAAAGATTAAATTATGGAAAATGGCAACTTGTTTAAACCTTGGTACCTTACCTGTAAAAAGTGCAGTTTTAAAAAAGTTGATCCAATTTGGATTTTTTAATAAATTCTCAAGGGAGCTCCATCCTAAATTTCTTGTTACAAATTGTACTTTTTTGTTTAATCCTAAAAAAAGTGAAACTAAGCTAGCCACAAATAGAACATACATTGAAATTTTTAAACCTTGAGGAATATTCCACATGATTTCTCTCGATGCTAGATGTACGTTTTCAAACATTTTAGAACTCCTTAATATCCGATAGTTTTAATCCAATTAAACAAAAATTTTACTTGTGAATCTAGGATAACAAATAAATAGAAGATTTAAATTAATTTTTTGAATAATTTGGGCATAATAGTTAGTATGAAAAATCTATTTTTTTTAAGTTTGGTTTCTTTGTCAATTTCTTGTACTCGCTTGCAAACAATCAATTTAAAGAAACATTCTTATTCAACACAACCAGATTCAGTTGTGTGGATTCAAATAGCTGGTATTTCTGAAAATCATTTAGCTCTCTTGAAAAACTCGCAACATCAAGGGATTTATCGATCCTCCTTTGAAAACAGTTCGTGTTTTGGGAAAAGTTGGAATTATAACCTAACAACACTGAGACCAGATGCGACAATTGCTTTTAATTCTCAACTTACAGGTTTTAAAAATGCTAAACTTACTTGTGAAGACTTTTCAAAGCATGCCATCTGGAATGACTTTTTTAAAAAAGGTTATCAGGTAAATATTCTTGAAATGGGTGCAGATTTAAATTCTCTAGAAAGTTTAAAAAATTGTGAAGAAATGAAAGATACATCGTTTCGTTTTATATTTATGAAAAAGCCGAGTGAACTTTTCAAAAATGTATTTGATTCGTATCATTTTCACGACAATCCTAGCATCCAAAAAAAGGTTAGTGGTTTTTTTTACGATAAAACTTGCTCGGACGATGGATGCGTATCAAGCATAAACGATAACTTTAAAAATATTATAAATTATAGGCAAGATGCCTCGAAACGGTTTGTACTTATAAGAGACTTTCGCTATTTATCTGCTATGAAAAAAAATAGAATAGAGGAAGTAAAAAATCTGATAAAAGAGTACGATAATTTATTGAATTCAATTACCGAAAACAAAAATCTTTTGCTTTTAATTAGTTCTGCTGAATCAGTCAGTTTTGATTACCCAATCGAAGGAAAAGAGTGGAGAGAGCTTGATTTAAAAGGTATTGGGCTTACAAATAAATCGATTCAGTTGAATTCTCCTGTTTGGGCTTTTGGGCCAATGTCTGAAAATTTTTGTGGCTTTTACGAAGATTCTGAAATCAAAAATCGTCTGCTTTATTTTCCTACAGAGAGAATTTTTGATTGGAAAGCGATTAGTCCATTTAATTAAACTGATTGCGGTTAAAGAAATATTTTTTATTGCAATAATCACATTTAATTTCAATTTCATCTTGATCATGATCAAAGATGGAATCGATTCCGTTTGATCTCACAATTGAATCGACACCATTTTTAAATCGCAACACGTTACAACTACAATTGAATTTGATCTCTTTTGACCCTAGAAAAGTCAAACCTGCAGACTCTAGCGTTTTTTGTATAATTTCATACCTAGCTTCAGAGTCCTGAAATAAGGTATGAATGGTTTTTTGATGAAAGCTAGAGAATTCATGTAAATTTAAGGATTCAGTTGAATTGAACTTGTTAACATTTTGATCAGGAAGTTTTGAAATCAAAACAGATTGATCTGATACATCGCTCAATATAGAGAGGCTATTTAGCTGGTATGAATCAGCAATGATTTTATTAGCTATTTCTGAACTTAGGTGATTGTTAAGCTGTAAAGTAGAAGTGTAGCTTTTATGAGTAGATTCAATAAATTTAACAAGCCGACATTGGCCGTTTAGTCTTTCAGGAATCGCACCTAGTTTGTCTGAAAAGATTAAACTTCTCATTTCACCTTCATAATTCATTTCAAGTTTAAAGTTAAATTTTGGTTGAGTTGAATCAATATAAATATAAAACTGTTCTTGTTCTTTTAGAAAAGCAACAAGTAACTGATTCGTTAAAATTAAATTTCTATAAAACAAAAAAGCATTTGAATTTAAATTGTGGATAGTCACCAGATCACTGATTAATTTTTGCCCTTCTAAAAAGTGAAGAGTAAATCCATTTTTATGGTCTATAAAGCTGTACAAGCGACTTTCGTTTAACATAAAATAGGATATAGCAAAGCAAAACTAATTTGTCATTTTTCTTGAGAGACTAAAGTGTTATTGGTAATACCATATTCCAAAGTTTTTGAAACGATCAAGAAGTTAAATGTAGATGACACATTGTTTCTTGCCCCTTCTCCTGCCTATGCAGATAGTTTAAGATTTAAAATTGGTAGAGATGCGAATGTAATCACTATCGCCAACTGGATAAGCAGTTTTGAAATTCCCAAAGGAAAATCATTTGTTTCAAAGTCAGAATTAACTCTTAGGCTCGGGGCTATTTTTCAAAAATATTTTAATGATAGCCATTATTCACTATTTGAAAAAGCTTTTAAGCTTTATTCAGAATTGAAATCATATGGCTTAAGTGAAGAAGTTTCAAAAAATTTGCTAGAGCTAGTAGAGCCTAGCTTAAGAAAAGTAGTATTTTTATTTTTTGAAGCAGCGAAGATTGAGAATTTTGTTGATGAACAAGATGTATACGGCCTGTACTCAAATAAAGTAGAAAAAAAGAGTCTAATATTTTGGGGTTTTAAAAACCTAAGTGGACGTCAGGTCGATTTCATAAAAGACATCTCTAGCAATCAGGATGTTTATATTGTTATACCTGATATTATTCATGGCAAGTATTCTAAAAATGAATGGCTAGGATGGATGCCTGAAAGCAGTTTTACTTCAAGTTCTTTAATGGAAAAAGAAATTAAATATCATTTTTTCAAGTCGGGAGAGTTGCAATCGAAAATTGGTAATCATGATTCGAATCAAACCAATATTGCCTTTTTAGATAAACCAACGATTGAAGAGGGTTTATCTTTTTTTAAAGGGAATGATGAATTCAAGATAGCAGTTAATTTATTTGAAGGGGCATTTGAAGAGATTTCAAAATGGATTTTTGAGCAAATTGATTCAACAGTGCTAGAAAAAATTGAAATTTGTAAGATTGAATTGCTTAAAAACAAGAAATTTATTGAGTATAAAATGTTGGAGCTTTTTGAAACTGCAATTGGTACATTAACTGAATATGAAATCAGTTTGAATAAAAAATGCTCCATGTTTTTAAATAGCGTTGTTCAGTTAAATTTGCCTAGAAATTATCTCATTTCTCACAATTATCAAGCATCAAGAAGAATTCAATCCGTTGAAGAGTGTTCTTTGGCTACAGAAAAAAATAGTGGGAAAACATTCATTGTCATTGATAGGAATTCTTTAAATCCTAATTTGACTGCAGATGAATTTGGAAGTGATTTTTCAAAGGCCGTAATGGAATTAACCCCAACGAGAAACCCATTTTTAGATTTATGGTTTAAAGTTTCCGATTGTTTGGTATTAAATGAAGAGGCCGAATGCGTTTTTTGCTTTGAAGAAGGTTTAGACAAAGAGTCGATGATAGTTAAATACCTATTTGAAAATTTCAAATGTCAAAAAGTAGATTTTCAATCCACAGATTTTCAAATAAAAGGTAGTCCTTATTTTTTAAAAAAGAATCACGACTTAGATCAACTCGCATACATAAAGAATAAAAACTCAGTTTCAAGTCTACAATCATATATTGATTGTCCTCAAAAGTATTACCAGGAATATGTAGAAAAAAATCGTGAAAAATCTAAGTCGAGATTTACAATCGAAAAATTTGAGCTTGGTATAATGGAGCATGAGTTAGTTAAAATACTTTTTGAAAGTCAAGTGCAAGATACCGCAAGTAATAATGCTATCATCAAAAATTTCTTCGATAGTTTTATAATTAACAACTTCAAGCAAATTGAAACTCATCTATATATTGATACTTTAGAAGAGCTAAAGACAAATGCCAATAATGGGCTATTAATATTAAAAGATGTCATCGCAGAAGCCGGCGAGTGTAGTGTAAATTTCGAAGCTGAAATTAAACATCTACTCGAGGGATTTTCTGGAAGAGTTGATGTCGTAGTGGAGACTGAAGAAAAGATCTGGCTCATTGACTTTAAACGAACAGATGGAGCTATTCCTTCAAAAGCGGAATGCAAAGATTTTTCAGAAATCCAATTGTGGATTTATTCGCTTGCTTATGAGAAAAAAAACAAACCCATAGTGTTTCTATTCGCATCTTTAAGCAATCGCGACAAAGTGTTAAAGGAAATTGTTGACTTTGGCGAGCTTTCTAAGTTTAAACTCTTCTTAGAAGATCTTCAGTTAAAAATGAAAAACGACAGTCAATTTTTAATAAATCCTCGCATTGAGCATGTGTGTGACTATTGTTCCTTGAGTGAAATTTGCCCGAGGGAGAATTTAACATGACAGCTAAAATACTATCAAAAGAACAAGAATTGGTTCTACAGTCGGCTCCAGGTTTTATTTTGTCTGCAGGTGCAGGATCAGGAAAAACATTTATCATTGTTGAATATTTGGTTAATTACATTCATAACAACTTAAAGAATTCGAGTATAAAAGAAATTAGAGAATTTTTAAGCCAAATCTATCTAATGACTTTTACCAAAAAAGCTACAGCTGAAATATTGTTTAGAGTTATGACTAAAGTTAGCGAGTTAAAAAATAATTCTGAGTTTGACTGTCATTTTTGGAGTACGGTCAGTGACAACTTGTTTAGAATAAAAATTTCAACTATTGATAGCTTTTGTTTAAGCTTGCTAGAAAAAACAGCTTATTTGCAAGATTTTAATCAGATAAGTATTAAATCAAATGAATTAATGATCGCAAAACTTGAAAAGATCTTTACTGAGTGGGTAGAGATAAGTGGCTTTAAAAATAAGCTAGATGATAATTGGTCTTTTTCGGATTTGTTTTCTGCCATTGTTGAAATTTTTAATGATCCAGAAGCGCGACTCGATTGGTATTCTAAAAATATCAATATTGGAAAAGACGGTCTTGCTATCGAGTTCAAAGAAGTCTTACAGGATTATATAAAAGGGCATAAGTTTAACTTGATTTCATCAGATATGATTGAAATTGATTTTTCAAATATTGATTCCAAAAAGCCTGTCTATGAGCTTTTGAGCCGGTACATGCAACTGCATAATAGTCATCGAATTTTCAATTTCAAAGATTTATCAGATTTACTTTTTTCTTTTAAACAATTTCCAAGAGAAGTAGATGGAATGAGTTCTTTTCACAAGGAGCTTCGAGCTGAAATTAAAGAGTTGCACACATTTTTGAAAGATATGAGAGAAGATTATTCTGCGGCTTTGGCTGACCCGGAATCATATTTTTCATGGCAAGTGACTTTAAAGGAAATTTTAAATTTTATAGAAAAGAATTATCACCAAATACCAGGCTATTCTTTTTCTGATATTTCATATTTTACACTAAGAGCATTGAGAGAGTCAAAAGACATTGGCCAAATACTCCCTACTATTAAATTAATGATAGTGGATGAATTTCAAGATACTTCAAGGGTTCAATTCGAAATCTTATCAATTGCTCTTCGGGAAAACTTTAAAAAATTAATTGCTGTAGGCGACAAAAAACAAGCGATTTATGGTTTTCGTGGTGGTGATGTTGGCGTTTATGCCAATTGCGAAAATATTTTAGGGGAGCAAAGAATTTTATTCCTTGATGATAATTATCGATCTGAAGAAAATATTGTTCAGTTTAATAATTCTTTTTTTTCAAAAGTATTTTCAACCGAGCAAGGTTACGAAGAATCTGATTTTGAAAATGAAATCTATAAGAAACAAAATCCAAAGAAAAATGCAGGGACTGGAGAAATTAGGCCGATTGTAATAGAAAACGTTGACTATAAAATTGAGGACCTTGATTTACTTGAAGCTATTAGTATCTCAAACGAGATTCAAGTTCAGATAGAATCTGGAGTACAAGAGATCGCCGTGCTTTATAAAAATTTAAGTCCAAGTATGTATTTAATAGAAAGGTTAGTTGATTTTGGAAACTCATTTGTTGCTCAAGTAAAAGTAGACACACGACAGGATTTAATTGTCGTTTTATGTAAAAAAATAGTGAAGTTTCTTCTTACACAAGTTGAATCAGATCAAAAAGCTATTTTAAAACTTGTAAAGCTTCTGGTTGAAACGATTAAAGGTAAAGCTTTAGAAGTTGATTTTTATTTGGATCGTTTAACGAAGGCAAATTCAGTTTTTGGTTTTTATAACGCTTTTATGCTTTTTTTGGCCGACCTTGGGATATCGACGGTTAATTTTTCGCAAAATCTTTTATTGATAAAAGATTTTTGGATTTCATCAGGGAATAGTCTTGAGCTGTTTTCCTATAAACTAGAAACGGCAGAAGTAAAATATTCAATAAACTTTGTACATAAGCAAGGTGGAGTCATAACAATTTTGACAGCTCACCAGTCAAAAGGCTTGGAGTACGAGTCAGTTATTCTTGGTGGGATTTATAGCAATGGACATTATCCTGGGCTTAGAAGGACAATCGGTAATTTTGAAGGGAGCTTTAAGTGGTACTCAAAGCTTCATAGGAAAAAATATAAGTCGATTAAGTTTATTCTTGATGAAAAAATTGAAAAAGAGAAAACTTTCTTAGAAAGTAAAAGATTATTTTATGTTGCTTGTACTCGAGCAAAAATTACACTTAGCTGGATTCATTTAAAATCTAGTAGCGAACAATCGTTAAGAACAAAAAATTCCTGGGCCACTGCACTTATAAAGTTTTGTGATTTTAAAAATGAAACTTCTGACTCCAGTTTTTCTGCTAATGCATCAATAAAAACTAATTTAAAACCACTTTGTTACAAGGTAGATACTGGATTAAGAAACTTTGACAATTCTAACAACTATAAAATCATTCCAGACTTATCTGTTACGCGCTTGTCGAGATTAATTTTATGCCCAAGGCTCTTTTACTTAGAAAGTGTATGCAAGATCAATCCACCAGAACCAGAACCAGAACTTTTATCTATCATTAATACAGCCGCGATAGAGCCAGCTACTTCTTCGAAAAGAAGAGGGGTCCACATTCATAAATTACTTAATAGCTTATTAAACGATGAAAATAAATTTAAACCATCAAGCGATGAAGAAAAAGAAATTCTTCATTGGGTAGATTCTAAGTTAAAACAGAAAAATTTTAGAAAATTTTTCTCTGAAAAAGAAATTAAGTTTGAAATTAACGGGATGATGGTAAATGCTATTCCTGATTTAGTATTAATTGGTAATGATTATATTGAAATAATAGACTTTAAAACAGGTAAGATGGATGCTATAGTTCAAGATTCATATTTCTTGCAAATTTATTATTATCTGTATGCTTATTTAAAAATTTATCCTGAATATAGTAAATTTAAACTTAGCGCATCTATTTTTTATCTTGATCATTTTAGTGTGAATTCTAAGGATTTAAATTTTGATGAAATAGTTGTTCAAATCAATGAATCTTGGCTTTTAATGGACAAGTTTAATCAAGTTAATTTGAATTATTGCCAATGGTGCAACTTTTACTCTTTGTGCAAATATTCCCAAGCTATTGATACTCATTAAGCCTGTGTTAAAATATATCTAATATTGAATTTATCGACACAACAGGGATGTTTATGGGTAATTATGTGAAAATTTTTCTTTCAATCTTTGCATTTTCAATTTTGTGCAGTGATGGTTACGCTGGTGAAAAAGATATATATGAGTTTTCTTGGTTGGATCAAGATAAAGAAGTATTCGTACTACAAAATAGAAAGTTTAGAAAAGTTTCTAAGTTATATTTTAACCTTGGTGGGGGAATAACAACATCTGGTGCATTTGTAGATTCAACTGCGTATCAAGGTAGAGTTGGTTATTTTTTTACTGAAGAGTTTGGTTTTGAAGGTCTTTATTCAAAAAATGTCGGTAAGGAAAATGATACAGCAAAAGGTGTACAAAGTTCTGGACCACAAGGTAGTGGAACGAGACCCTTTAGAAGAATAGTAGATAACTACATCGGAGTTATGGGACTCTGGGCACCTTTTTATAGCAAGATTAATACATTCAATACGATTGTCTATGTAGATTGGATATTTGGTTTAGGCTATGCGCAACTTACAGAAAAAAATAACAAACTGGCTTTTCAGAGTGCTTCTTTAAGAGATGTTTCAACAACAGAAAAGCATTCAGGTATAATTTGGGAAGCTGGTATGAAATTTTATTTAGATGAAAGCTTTAGTGCTAGATTAGATTTGACAACAGTGCATTTTCAAACAAACAAGATATCGACACCCGGAACAGTCATTTTCTCAAATTATGATGCAACGGTATCTTTAGGCTACTCATTCTAATTAGGAAGCAGTTATGAAATTTATTTATGAAATTTTACTTTTTGTTTTAATTTCGAATAGTGCCTTAGCCTCGACAGAAGATGCTTGGAGAATATATTCGCAAGGGGACAAGAATAAATATCCAAAACTAATCGCTGAATTGGTTGAAGATAAAATGTATTTTAGTGCCGTGCCTTTTGTTAAAGAATATTTAGTAGCGACTTCAAGGGCAAACGACAAAACATTTGATGAAGTTATTGATAAACTAATTTATCAAGTTGGGATCAAGCAATTTGAAGTTATGCCCACTAACATTCTTGAAAAATCAAACGCGGTTACAATAAGATACATCTTAGCTAAAAAGAATTTTAGAATTGGTAAATATGAAACAGCTTTGAAATATTTGAATAAAAATATTGAAGACTGGCACCCGGTTAAGCCATTTTCTTTAATGCTTGAAGCAAGTATTTATTCAATTCAGAAAAAAGAACAAGAAGCTATTAACTTATTTAAAGAATGTATTGATGTTTCAGATGAAAATCTTTCAAATGAGAAAAATCCTAACCGCATTAGGCAGTTAAAAATAAATAGAGACTACTGTATAGTGGGTATTGCTCGTACACAATTTGCAAATTCAAAGTTTGAAGATGCATATTTGAGTTATCTTGATCTTTCAAAAAACTCATTTGTGTGGCCTGAAGTTTTATTTGAAGAAGCATGGAATAGTTTTTACTTGAAAGATTACAACAGAACACTTGGAAAACTCGTATCTTATAAAGCACCAGTTTTTGACTATATTTTTAATCCAGAAATAGATGTATTAAAGGGGCTCACTTATTTAGAACTTTGTCTTTGGGGTGATTCAATTAAAACAGTGGAAGATTTCTATGCGAAAAATGAAAAAGATTATGAGCTTTTTAAAAAATTTATCAGCAATTTAGGCAAAGACTATAAGCAATTTTACTTAATAGTGAAGGATAACCAAGAAAATCCTAGTCAGTATTCTAGATTAATTAGTAAAGCACTGACTTCGATTAGCAGAGATCCTGCTTATATTGAATTGTTCGAAGCATTTGTCAGTGGAAAAGAAGAAATCGAAAGAATGAAACAAGTAAGAAATAGCAATATGAAAGCTGTTTTAAATGAAAACTTGAAAGAAACTCTAACACTACAAAGAAATATTTTAGGAAGTTATATTAGAGGCCAATTGCAAATCTTTTCTACGCAAATGATTAGAGCCTTTGAAGATATGAGTTATATAAAACTAGAAGTGCTCTCAAAAAAGAAAAATGAGTTATATGGACAACCAGAGATAAACGAAAACGGAAAAAGAGGAAGTCTTGCGAATTTGAAAAGAACAGATAAGCAATATTTTTGGACTTTTAACGGTGAGTTCTGGGCCGATGAGTTAGGTGATTACGTATTTTCACTAAAGTCGGAGTGTAGATAATGAAAAAAAATATTATTTTTTTACTTTTATCTTTAAGCTTTTCTATTTTAGCCGATGTTGAGCAAAGAAGAGCTGAGTTATTAAGTGTTTTAGATGAAGAGTTAAAAGAAGTAACCAGATTAAATAAACAGACAGGGGCGAGTCGACCTGAATTAATTTTAAGATTGGGGCAAGTTTTACTTGAAAAAGGTAGAATTTTAAAAGATCAAGAAACACAAAAATTTCTAGAAATTCCTCAAGCTCAGAGAGAAAAAGTAAATAAAGAGGATCATTACAAAGAATCTAGAAAATATTTTGAGCAAGCACAAAAAACTGTAGTTGTGCTACTAAAAAGATTTCCAAAGTTTGACCTTCGCGGAGATGCTTTTTACATTTTAGCCTACAATGCAAAAGAACTTAAACAGGAAGAACAGTCTAAAGAGTATTTTCAAAGGGCACTCAATGAAACAAAATCTGGTTCAGTTATTTCTGATAAATCAAGAATAGCTTTAGCTGAAATTTATTTCAATAAGGGATCTTATGATAAATCTCTTGATTTATATGAAGTCGCTTTAAAAACCAAAAGAGATAAATGGTGGACAAAAGATGCATTTAATATGGGTTGGTGTTATTTCAAATTAGGAAAATTTGATAAGGCGATTAACACCATGTTGGAATCTTATGAAATGTCTAAAAGTAATAAGTTTGTTGATATGTCTAGAAGTATTGAGCGCGATATTGCGTTTTTCTACACAGAAGCTGGAAGGTCACAAGAGGCAGTAGAATTTTATAAAAAGAACGGAAAAAATGTTGCGGAGGTACTGCTTAAGGTCGGAAAGTATTTAAAAAGCCAAGGTAAATTTGCAGCTGCCGAGAAGACGCTTAGTGAAGCGTTGCAATTAGTAAAAGGCGAAAAAGAAGAAACTGAAATTAATTTAGAGCTTTTAAACCTCTACGAGAAATTTGGAAAACATGAACAGCACTTGATAGCTTGTCGTTCATTGGAAATTCAATTTAGTAAAGGTGTTCTCAATGAGGATCAAGTTGAAGTTCTAAATTTTAACGTTCAAAAAATGTCTGCTCTACTGCTTCAGCAAATCGTAGCTAAAACTTTCGATCATCAACCTGAAGTCAGAAATAAAAAAGCAGAAGCTGCAGTCGAATATTTTTCAATTGAAGCTAAGTTAAATCCCAAGAAAGGACATCTTTCACTTTTTCATGCTGGTGAAACTTTCTTTGCAATTGGTAATTATGATCGAGCTATTCCTTATTATGCAGAGTCTTCTAAGTTGGCAAAAGCGAACGGTGATACGTCCCACGAAGCTAAATCAAGCAATGGTTTGATGGCTTCACTTGGAAAGAGTCAATCGAAAGATACCCAAGAAAAGTTTCTCATACCGGCCTATCAAAGTTATCTAAACGTGAATCCCAAAGGGGACAAATCTTCGGTAATTTACCAGCGATTATTTTCAACTTTATTTGCTAAATCTTTAATAAAAGAAGCAGAAGAGGTATTGATTAAGTATCAAGAAAATTTTCCGAGTGAAATTCAGCCGCAAGAAAAAATGATTGCAACTTTGATGGATTATCATAAATCAAAAAATAACAAAGAAGCTTTATTTGCGTGGTCAGAAAAAATTGAAAAAGGTTCTGTCAAAGTAACTCCAGAATATCAAAAATCAGTAAAAGATTTCATGTTAGGTGTGCAATTTGAAAAAGTAGAACAAGCTAGTAGTTCTGGTGATAAAAAAGGTGCCCTAAAAGGCTATTTGGCTATTTTTAATTCGAAAGAATCATCAACTGAAGCACAAAAAATGTCAGCTTATAATATTGCTGTTTTATTCTATGATACTGGTGATTGGAATCAAATGTTTACTTGGGCCTTAAAAGCTGCTGAATTAATGAATGCTTCAGAGGTTCAAAAATTTGAAAAGGATTTTATATTATTTACAACGGATCTTTTTCAACGAAGACAGTTCGAAATGTCTGCAAAATTGTCTGAGAAAAACTTTGAAAAACTTTGTGCAACATCTTCAAAAAATTTAAAAGTTTTTTTTAAGAATGCGAATGTAATTTATTTGTCTAATAAGCAGTTCGAAAAGAGTAAACAACTTTTAGAAAAAGCACAAAAATGTCAACTACCTAAAAACATCGTACAAGGTGGTTATGTTGATCATTTGAATGAATTGGCCTTATCAAATAGATGGTCAACTTTTGATGAAACAATGCTCGTACTTGAGTTGGATAAAACCATTTGGCCTTTGTTAATTTATCCAACATATTTATTGTCATTAGAGCTTGATTCACTTGGAAAAGTAGAGAAGGTAAATCAGCTTGAAAACAAAATGTTAAATTATTATGAGTATTCAGTTAAAAATAAACTAGACTTACCACTTGAGTCTCTCGATGCGGTTGCGGCATTAAAGAACAGAAAAATTGAAAATCTTATCAAGTCGTTAAACTCAGTAAGATTGAAGTTTCCAGAGAAAGAGTATAACAAACTTTTAAAATTGAAATTTAGTAAATTAGAACAGATTGTAGATGAAGCAAGCTCTATTGCGTCGATGGGTTCAGGAGCCGGTGTACTAAATGCTTATAAGGTAGTTATTGAAGCACAGAATGAATTTAGAAATGAAGTTATTAATTTTCAGCCTGAAGGTAAGAGTGAAGAGTATTTAAAATCATTTAGCGAAGCTATGAAGAAAGTGACTGATCCTCTATTAAAGCAAAGTAATGAGTTTAGACAATTAGCAATTAAGAAAATTGAAGCAGAGTCGATTGTATCTGATTCAAATAATTGGTTTTATCAGCAGGGTAATGATTTTAGAGCAGAGTACTTTGGTGCGATAGAAGCATCAATTATGGATAAGGTTGGTACAAGATGAAATGGCTTATACTTTTAATTTGTTTAAAAAGTGTTTTTGCAGTTGAAACTGTAAATATCGAAGAGGACTACAAGTGGGTAGATGATATAAAGTTTTCATCTAAGGAAGAAGGGGTTTCAAAAAACAAAGATGAAATTAACTTTAAAGTTCAAAATGATGACAACGTACTGTCTAGTGAATCAATGAATGTGAATATATTAGAGTCTGAGCAAGTTAATAAAATTGAGGATGGATTGTCTAAAATAGTTTTTTCTTGCTACAAGAATGACTTTGAAACGGCTTTTAAAGCAATGGATGAGGTTTATTCTTCTTTCAAGAATAATGCATCTTATTGGAATCAAGTTGGAACCTGTTACTACTTAAAGAATGACTTCTCTAAGGCAACGCTTTTTTACAACAAAGCGAGAGACTTAGATTCAAAGTTTGTTGCTCCAATAAATAATTTGGGAGTATTATACTTAAAAACTAATAAGCCCCAGAAAGCTTTAGCAGCATTTGAAAAAGCTTCTGAAATGTCGACTTTTTCAATCACGCCAAATTTAAACTTAGCAAAGGTCTATTTGAAATATGGCATGAATGTTAAATCTTTGAGAATTTTACAAGGCTTATATAAAAAGAATTCTCAAGATCAATTTGTCGGAGCTCTCTATGCAAATTCACTTGTTATAAATAAGGAATTTGATTCTGCAGCAAAGATTTTTTCTAAATTAAACGCGAATGTAAAAAATAAAATTGAAAATAGCTTAAACTATTCGCTAGCACTTAAAATGATTGGGAAAAAAGCAGAAGCTAATGATCTATTCTCAAGCATTGCTCCTCCAAGCTCAGGTATACAGCTTGATTACTACAACAAATTAGCCAGCATAATAAAGGAATAATTCAATGAAATATTTATTGCTAATACTTTGTTTACAAACTTCTCTTTATGCCCAAGACAAGCCTGAGAAGGAAATTGTTCCTGGTCAAGAAGTGATTGTTAACGGTAAAAAAATTATTTATACCTATAAGCAATTTGAAAAATTTGATTTTGATGATTTAAATATTGAAGGTGATAGTGGAGCACCAAATGATCTTTCGATTTCACCTACTCACGAAATTAAAATGTCGAACCGCTTACCTTATAGAAAATCTTTTAATGCGGAAATTAGAAAAGGGATTGAGAGAGTTAGATAAAGTCAGTGGCACTTATTTGTGCCAGTCATATAAGTGAGTTAGCCTTGTTTTTGTCGAGAAATCAAGCGTTTACCTTGAGAGCACTAGAAAAATCTTATATTAAGCTATAATAGTCTCATGTCACTAAAAGAATTTATGAGTATAGAATATTTTGCTAAATCAAAGCTGCGTGCAGTTTTAATGATGAGCTTTTTTGTATTAATTGCTTTGCAATCGGTAATTGGATTTAAACAATTTGAAGATTACTTATTAATATTAATATTTATCTTATTTGCTAATGATCAATACATAAAATTTAAACATTCAACTGACCCAACTTATAACGATTCTGATGATAAAAAAATAAGATTAATATTTTCGATGTTTTTATTTGCCTTTTTTATTGCTTCTTTGGTTTTTGAGTCTGTGAGACTAAATCAGCAAGCAGAAGTTCTTTTATTTAAAATATTTTTTATCTTATGGGGACAAGTGTTTTTATTAGATACGGTACAGTGTTACAAAGCTTCCCATAAAAAAACTTGGTTGGTTTTTTCAAGCACGGCAATGTTTTTAATTGTGTTTGCGGCTATTGCTGTATGATCTAGTAATTTTCTGGAAATAATTTTCTTTCAATTCCTTCTATAAAAATGTGGATGCATTTTATATGAACTTCTTGAATTCTATCTGAAATGTTCGAATCTACAATAAGTGAAATATCGGCCATATCTTTGATTTTACCGCCACCTTTGCCTAGTAAGGCAATCACTTTCATTTTTCTTTTTTGGGCTTCTAAGATCCCATTGATAACGTTTGGTGAGTTACCAGAAGTAGAAATAGCCAGTAGTACATCTGTAGTTTGAGCATGGCCTTCAATGTATTTAGAGAAAATAAAATCAAATCCATAATCATTAGCAACACATGTAATGTGCGAAGGATCGCTAATGGCAACTGCTGGAAGAGGTTTTCTTTCTTTTCTAAATCTTCCAGTAAGTTCTTCAGCGAAATGCATGGCATCGCACATTGAGCCACCATTTCCGCAAGAAAAAATACGACCTTTGTTATTAATAGATTCAACTAGAATATTAATAGCCGATTCTACTTTCAAAATATTTCCAGAATTCATCATGAACGAATTTAATACATTTGCTGCATCTGAAAATGAATCTTTAACAAAGGTCATACTCATAATTAAGCTAATTCTTCTAAAGTTCTTTTGATTTCGTCTTTTGCTTGTACACCAACTAAAGTTTTAGCAGCTTGACCATTTTTAAAGAAAATCATAGTTGGAATTCCACGAATTCCATATTTTTGAGCAAGCTCAGGATTATCATCAACATTAACTTTTAAAACTTGAGCTTTTTCTCCTACCTCAGTTGCTACTTCATCTAGAATTGGACCCAAAGTTCTGCATGGACCACACCATTCTGCCCAAAAATCTACCAATACTGGTTTAGATGATTTTAAAACATCTGCTTCAAAACTATTTACGTCAGTTTTATTTACTGAACCCATAAGATCTCCTTGTGTATTTTGTCAAAATTCATTCTAGCGAATAAGAAATGAGGTGAAAACTTAAAAATTTTCCGCTTTGCATTTTAATTAGACAAAACTAATATTAGTTATGGATAGAAAATATCTTTTGGAGAGGGCAATTAAGGTTGCGAAATTGACACGATTGATTGCAAAAGCAATTGATATGCTAATTGTTTTTTTATTTCCAATAGCTATGTTTGCACCAGGCCTGTATCAATTAGGCCTTTATTTGGGAATATTGTATATTGCTTTTTCTGACGGTATGCCAAATGGGCAATCTGTAGGAAAAAAATTTATGGGATTTGCAGTTAAGTCGCTAGAAGATGGTTCACCATGTTCATACAAACAATCACTCGTAAGAAATTTACCTTTTGTTTTACCGTTGTCTATTGCCATTGTTCCTTTCTGGGGATGGATATTAGGTGGGTTATTAGCAGTTGCATTAATCGGATTAGAACTTTATCTGCTCTATAATTTAGATTCTGGTCACCGTCTTGGAGATGTTATGGCAGATACATCGGTCATGGCCAACGATGACAACTTTGTTGGAATAAAAAATAAAAAGACAACTTGGTTTGGATCGAATACAACAGAATCATTTTAAAAAATAATGAGGAAATTTATGTCTAAGAAGCGACTCATAATTGTCGATGTTTCAAATTTTATTTTTAGGGCTTTTTTTGCCATAAGGCCTATGCACGCTCCCGATGGTACTCCAACCAATGCAGTATATGGAATGTTTACCATGTTATTGAAATTAATTTCTGATCATCGACCAACTCACATTTTTTTAGCAAGAGATACAAAGGGTGGATCTTTTAGAAATGAACTTTATTCTGAGTATAAAGCAAATAGAAGCGAGCCACCTGAAGAGTTGATCCCTCAATTCGCACTCATAGAAGAGCTAATTAAGAAAATGAATTTACCGACATTATCTCACGATCGTTTCGAAGCAGATGATATTATTGGTTCAGCTGCGACTCAATGGAAAAATGAATTTGATGAAATTTTGATTGCCTCAGGTGATAAAGACCTTATGCAGTTTGTAGATGGTAATGTAAAAATGCTCGATACCATGAAAGATAAAATTTATGAAAGCAAAGACGTTTTTGAAAAAATGGGAGTGCGTCCAGATCAAATAGTGGATTATTTATCAATTGTTGGTGATAGTTCAGATAATATACCCGGAATGAAGGGAATAGGAGCTGTAGGAGCAGCAAATTTACTCAAAGAATATGATACTTTTGAAAATATAATTTCAAATAAAGATAAGTTGAAAGGAAAAAAAGTCATTGAAGCATTTTCAACTTACTTAGAAGATGGGCTATTATCGAAGAGGCTAGTGCAAATTGCTGTTGATGTTGACTTGGGTCATTCTTCTGAAGAAACCAAGATTCATTTTTATCCCTCCCCTGAGCTTGAAGAGTTTTTGAAATCACTAGGTTTTAAATCTGCTCTGACAAAGATTCAAGAATTGCGATTTCAGTTTCATCTCGCACAAGAAAGTGACAAGCGTTTAAGTGAGGTTGGTCGGGTCAATGAAAATATAGATAGCCATTTATTCCATTTACCAGAAATGTCTGAAGTGCAAATAATTCAAAAAGATATAATGGATTCTGGATTTGAAAATAAACTTTCTAACTCTTCATTGGCTTCAATTCGCATAAAGTATACCGATGAAGATTTTACAAGTCGGTCTATAGATAAATTATTTTTAAATCTCGGTGAAGAGGTTGTTTATCAGTTCAATTCAGAATTGGCCCTAAAGCTATTAAAAGAGATAGTTTCGAACAAGAGTATCGTTTTAGTCAGTGATAAATTAAAAGAAGATATTGGCTTTCTCTTATTTAATAATATTGAAATTGAATGTGGTTATTTTGATATTGGTGTGGCTCATTTTAACATCAATGCAGGAGCAAGACATGATATTGATACAATCATTAAAGAAGTTTTTCAAAAAGACTTGAGTGCAGAAGAAGATGTAAAAACCGCAGAAATTACTAAAGCGAATTTTGATCTTCATGGATACTTAAAAGAAAAACTAGAAAAGCTTGAGCTTTTAAAAGTATATGAAGAAATAGATTTATTATTAATTCCTGTGTTAGCTCGAATGGAAAATTGTGGTATTCGACTAAATCCAAATTATCTTCATGAATTAGAAGTAGATCTCGAGAAAGAAATTCAATCAATAGAATCTGAAGTTAAAAAAAATTCAGAAGGTGATATTAACTTGAATTCACCAAAGCAAGTAGGTGCTTTGCTTTTTGAGAAATTAAATTTACCCGTCATCAAAAAAACTAAGACAGGTTATTCTACTGATGCAGATGTCTTAGAAGAATTAGATGGGATGAATCTTAGTCCAATACCTGGTCTTTTATTAACTCATCGTGAATTAGGAAAAATACTTTCGACATATGTTAAGGCACTTCCTCTACTGTTAAATAAAAATACGAAGCGCATACATACGAATTATTATATGACCGTAGCCCAGACAGGAAGACTATCAAGTACTAATCCTAATTTACAAAATATACCCATAAGAAGTGAAATGGGGCAAAAGGTGAGAAAGGCTTTTATTGCTTCTCCTGGAAAACTTCTTCTTTCTGCGGATTATTCACAAGTTGAGCTTAGGCTTTTAGCACATTTTTCAGAAGATCCGATTATGTTACAAAGCTTTCGAGATAATTTAGATATACACACACAAACGGCTTCAGAGGTTTTAGGAATTTCAATTAAAGATGTGAAAAGTTCAGATCGGGCTATGGCCAAAACAGTCAACTTTGGTCTTATGTATGGTCAAAGTTCTTTTGGGCTTGCTCAGACATTAAAAATATCTAGAACCGAAGCTAAGAATTATATTGATAAATATTTCACCCGTTTTGCAAACATTAAAAATTTCCTAGATACTTTAAAAGAAAAAGCGGAGCAATCTGGTTATGCAGAAACGTTTCATGGTAGAAAACGCTTTCTTCCAGATATTAATTCCCAAAATCGTACGATAAAAGCTCAAGCAGAAAGAATGGCAATCAATAGCCCAATTCAAGGTACAGCCGCTGACATAATCAAGCTAGCGATGATTAGTATTGATAAAAAAATTATCGAAAAAAATTTGAAGTCGAAAATGCTCCTTCAGGTTCATGATGAACTTATCTTTGAAGTTGATGAAGATGAGCTTGAAATTTTGAAAAATTTGGTAAGAGATGAAATGGAAAATGTCGTGAATTTAAAAGTTCCATTAACTATTTCTCTTGGAATTGGCGCAAATTGGTATGACTTAAAATAGCATGATTATTTTAAAAATCATTTACTTATTTTTGTTTTCAAATATTTATTCACAGATTGTAAATATCGAAAAGTTTAAAACTGAGAAGAAAGCCTTTGAGTTTTTTGATAAAAAATTTAAAGATGATTTATCTGAGTCCAAAATAGAAAAATTTTTAAGCGAAGAAAGAGCTGGAAAAATCAAACTTGTGTTCGGTAAATACTTGGCCAGCAAGGAAAAAGATTTAAATATTATTTTTAGTAAGTGTGGTTTTAAATTAAATAGTAAGGAGTGTTGGTATGGGGCACTTTCTGAATATTCCTCCCATTCAAAAGATCACTCAACCTTACTCAATATGTTTAAAACACTTCCTTGCTATAGTCAGAAACTTACTCCAAGTAATTTTGTTAATTTTTGTGATCACGCAGTTGGACATTCCATGTATGCTTTTTATAAGCATGATTTAGAAAAGTCGGTTAAAGGTTGTAAAGATTTTTTCCCCATGTCTAAGAATAAAAAATCTTGCATCACTGGAGTTTTAAATCATCATTTTCTAGTAAGAGAGTGTACATTGGGTGATCAGAGAAATGGTTTAAAGGAGTCATATAAATGTGAAGGCGAGATGGCGTATCATTGTTTTAAATTTAAGTTTAATGGGTGTCTAGAAAAAATAGTTGGAGACAACTTTGCTGTCGATAATGTATGTCAATTAAAAGAAGAATTACGAAATAGTTGCTATAAAGGAATGGGTGCATCTGTTTATTTTAAGAAATTCAAGAATGGATTATTAAGTTTAAAGAATGTATGTAGTTTAAATAAAGCGTCAGACATGGAGAATTGTTTTTTGGGTTTTTTTGATTCTATGGCTACAGATGGGGTAGAAAGAAAGAAACTGTCGAATATTTGTAATCAATTAAAGAATAAAAAAATTTATAATTTCTGCTTAGAAAAAAGCAATTAGTTGGTACTTTGATATAAGATATCAGCTAATTGTCTAGCACCTTCAGCATTTGGATGTGGATTTTTTTGTTGCTCAGTAATTTTTACATTTGGCTGAATCTGTTTAATAAAACTTGAGAGCAATGGTACTAATTTTCTTCTTCTTTCAATTCTATCTTTTCTAAATTCTGGATAAAAAACTAAGTAAAACTTAGCTCGATAAACATCTTTAGCTAATCTAGACATTTCATTTATTATATCGGCCGTCTGCTGTAAATCTTCATCTTTTGAGTTTTCATTTTCAATTCCAATTTTGTAATAATCGAAAAAGGCTCGAAGTTTAGCAATGTTTTGAAATTTAGAAAGATTGTTATGCTTGGAGAAATTCTTCTCCAACGTGATTTTTCCATTTTGATAAAATGTTCGTGGGTTAACAGGGTGAAAAAACCAACGCCCCCTACCTACGTTTCTAGTATTATGGTGATCTCTATAAATATAAATTATCTTCTCAATTCTTAGGTTTTTTACTTCTTTATCTGCATCAATTAAAAAATTCCACGCATTGCTGGTCGTACCACCAGGTCTGCCTTGGTTATAGACTTGCTTTTTTTCTAAATTTTCTAAAATTGTGGTTGTTGATAGCTCACTCGGAACTCCTGAATTCCAAATGAATGAATCACCCAGAACGATTATTTTAGTATCGGAATTTAATTTTCTATACTTTTTTTTAAGTGGGGTTGGAGGAGTGTTGCCATTTATTTCTTCGGGGGCATTACAAAAAAGCTCAAGTTGTAGTTCCTTCTCACCAGTTTCTTTTAGATTACAGTGCCAAGCAGACCAGAATTTATCAGTAAAATAAAGAGGGTTAAATACTAAATATGTATAGAAAGTAGTTATGATTGTACTTGAAAATATTAATAAAATTCCTATCACCTTAAGTTTTTTAAAAGAGTGAAATAGTAAAATTCCCCAAATAAGTATAAAGAGTAAGTAGTAATATATAGTATCAATCATTTTTTAAATATATTGTGTTGTTGATTACCAGTAAATCTAAATCTGATTGGTCAAGTAGTAAGAAAGCTTCTTGAGGGTTTGAAACAAGTGGCATACCTGCAAAGTTAAAGGATGTATTGCCTAAAATTGGAAAGCCATATTTTTTTTCAAATGCTTTCAAAAGACTAAAAAACTTAGGATTATCGTTCTCAAAACAAAAATGTGGGCGAGTTGAATGATCAGTATGTAAGGTTGCCCTGCATATGGAGGTAAATTCTAATTTTACCCTAAAAGAAAATTGCATCCATTTAGAATTTGATAAATCTGAATCTGATAACTCGGAGGTAAATATTTTTTTTGCAAGTTCAGGAGTAAGCGAGCAGGCATAGGGTCTGAAATAAGCCCTTTTTTTTATTTTATCACTTAGTCTTTTTGTATTGACAAGATCGTCTGGACGAAAAAGAAGAGACCTGTTTCCAAGCGCCCTAGGCCCACTTTCGAAGCAACCTTGAAACCATCCAGCTATTTTACCATTGTAGATTTCATTGGCAACATAGTTAGATAGATCATTATCATTGATAAATTCAAGCTTCTTATACTTTGCGCTGTAGAAACTAGAATAATTTAAAATATCGTCCACAACTTGGCTTGAGTAACTTTCACCGAGATAGGGAGTTGGGATTGGTTTAATATTTAGACCTGGATCTAGAATTAATTGACCATAGAGCGCTGCCCCGGCAGCTCCACCACCATCACCTGGGTCAAAGGGAACATAAACGTTTTTATAAAGCTTTGATTCTAAAATCTTGCCATTGGCAACACAGTTGAGCGCAACTCCGCCTGAGAGGCAAATGTTATTTGAGAGGTCAAATTTTTTTGAATAAGAAACTAGTTCAAGGATTTTTTCTTCAAGTACGAATTGAGCAGTTGAAGCTATGTCGGCAAATCTTTTGCTTTCATCGCATTTATTTTGTTCATTAAAGTCTTTAAATGAATTAAAGGGAAGCTTGGATTTAAAGTTACGAGGAGGTCCAAAGAGATCAATAAATTTTTTTGAAATAGGTAAATCTTCATCCGACGAAAAATCAAAGAAACTTAAATCCAAAGAATAAAGATTATCCTCTTTAGAGGAGAAAAGAACCTCTCTGAATTCTTTAAGGTAAGCTGGTGAACCAAAAGCGGCAAGTGCCATTGTACTACATTCGGAGTCATTGGCTTTAAATCCCAAATAAGCCGTAATGGCAGAATAAAACAATCCTAATGAGTGGGGAAAGGGAATAATGTGCAATGGCTCGATTGAAATCTTCCCATTTGATTTTTTTGCATGGAAAATTCCACTAGCAGTCCATTCTCCAATGGCATCAATGGTTACAACAATCGATTCGTCAAAGCCGCTTGATAGAAAGCTGTAAGCAGCATGGCTCATGTGATGAGGGATAAACACAACTTTCTCAGGGGCAATTTCAAGATATGTAGAAACTTCTTGTCTAATCCAAATACCATTAGAGATAGCTTGTTTAGTTGATTTTAAAAACGTCTTAAAGGAAAATGGAAAGTTTGCAAGTGCGGAGCTTATGGTGCGCGATAACTTATTCAGGGGTTCTTCGTGATATACAACGAAATCAATATCGCTTTTTTGAATTTTGCCTTTTCTTAAGCAAAATTCTATTGCATGCAGTGGGAAGCTGGAGTCGTGTTTCTGCAAAGTAAAACGCTCTTCAGCGGATGATGCAATTAATTTTCCATTCATCAAAAGGGCTGCAGAGGAATCATGATAATTTGAGGAGATGCCTAATATATTCATTTGCTTTGCCAATGAGAGAGGTGTTTTTTAAAAATATCTAATTCCTCTTTTCTGCTTAATTTAAATCGCTTTCTAATTTCGAAAATGGCGATTGGGGTAAGTAAGAAGTAAAGAATAAAAAGTAAAAAGCTTAAAGGAATATTGCCTATCATGGTGATAAGTTTTTTGTAGGTTTCATAGCTTCTATTTAATGAATTTTTTAAAATTAACCAGTTTGTATTTATTTTATGTATTTGAGAAAATTCTTTTACCCAGTTTAAGGTTTGATTTTCGTGTCCCTCTTCATCTTCCTTTAGTGACATGTAGAGTTTAAACATTTTTAGGTCAGTTTTTAAGCTGTTTGCATAAACAAAAAAATCGGAATTAACTTCTTTTTCACCGACATAAACGTATGTTAAAAAAGCAATAAAATCTTTAGGCGAATTAGATTTTAGTAAGCTTTGTCTTTTTAAGATAGGGCGTATTAGGTATTTTTCTGAATAGATATCTTTCATTTCTCGAAATGCTTTGAAATGATTAAACTCTTCTATGGCGTGATGAAAAAGTTTATGTCTGATTTCCGGAGGAGAAGAGTTGAGAGCATTCATAACTTGCCAGCAACTATCTAGTTCAGCAAGTTCGAAATCTTGTAAATAATATGCTCTTCTTTGAGGGGAGATTTTCCAAACGAAAGGCAAGAAGAATTTAATGATTATGTGTCTTGGTTTCATGGTTTTTAAAAAATTATCTGCTATAATCAAATTGAAGTAAAATAATTTTGCGAGGTTTATATAAGAAAACTGATTAATTTGATAAAGTCTATTTGGTATATCTTTAATGATAGCCGTAGGATTTTGTTTCAGCAAAATCTGAAGAGAATGTGGATTTTGTTTTTTATGGTTTTGATCGTTGCATTAGTGTTTGTTTTTTTAAACTACGCACCATTTCTTTCTCCCTTTGTGTATCCTTTGTTTTAAATTTTATTAATTAATTTACTTACGCACTCGCTCAAGAAGAGTGCTTAACTAATTGAATTCTTTGTGACCCAATTTTTAAAACCAAGGTCTGCCTTGACACTGGCCGGTTTGCTATTACATTGTGGTAACTAATTTTTTTAACAATGAGTTTAGGAGGAAATAACTATGCAATTAAGACCATTACAAGATCGAGTTGTTGTTACAAGACTAGATGAAGAAACAAAAACAGCAGGTGGAATTATCATTCCAGATAATCACACTGAGAAACCTGCTCAAGGAAAAGTTCTTGCAGTAGGAAATGGATATAGAATGACTGACGGTTCAATGAGAGCCCTAGACGTAAAAGTTGGAGATACTGTTATTTTCGGAAAGTATTCAGGAACAACTGTTAAAGTTGAAGGAAAAGAATTACTTGTTATGAAAGAAGACGAAATTTTAGGTGTATTACATTAATTATTTTTTATATTAGGAGTTAAAAATGGCTAAAGAATTAAAATATTCAGAAGATGCAAGAACATTGATTTTAAATGGTGTTAATCAACTAGCTAACGCAGTAAAAGTTACACTTGGTCCAAAGGGAAGAAATGTAGTTATCCAAAAATCTTTTGGTGCTCCCCATATCACAAAAGACGGTGTGTCTGTTGCTAAAGAAATTGAACTTGAAAATAATTTTGAAAATATGGGCGCTCAAATGGTTAAAGAAGTCGCTCAAAAAACAAATGAAGATGCAGGTGATGGAACAACAACTGCAACTGTACTTGCTCAAGCAATTTACAGAGAAGGTGTTAAGTTAGTATCTGCAGGCCATAATCCAATGGATTTAAAGCGTGGAATCGATCTAGCTGTTGAAAAAGTTGTTACAAAGCTTAAGGAAATGTCTAAGCCAGTTAAAACTTCAGAAGAAATCGCTCAAGTTGGAACTATTTCTGGAAACAACGATACAGAAATCGGAAAACTTTTAGCTGAAGCAATGTCTAAAGTTGGAAACAACGGAGTTATCACGATTGAAGAATCAAAAACTGCAGAAACAGAGTTAAGCGTTGTTAAAGGTATGCAATTTGACCGTGGTTACCTTTCTCCATATTTTGTAAATAATCCAGAAAAAATGGAAGTAGTATTTGAAAACTGTAATTTATTAATTACTGATAAAAAAATCTCTTCAATGAAAGAGCTTCTACCAATTCTAGAAAAAACTGTTCAATCTGGAAGACAACTTTTAATCATCGCTGAAGATATCGAAGGTGAAGCTCTAACGACTTTAGTTGTTAATAAACTTCGTGGAACTCTTCAAGTTGCAGCTGTTAAGGCTCCAGGCTTTGGTGACAGAAGAAAAGAAATGCTGAAAGATATTGCTGTTTTAACAGGTGCTACGGTTGTATCTGAAGAATTAGGTATGTCACTTGAAGCTTCAGGTTTAGAAGTAATCGGTACAGCAAAAAGAGTTACAGTAGATAAAGAAAATACAACAATTGTTGATGGAAATGGAAATAAATCTGAAGTGCAAGCTAGAGTTGCTGCGATTAAAGCACAAATTGCTGAAACAACTTCTGATTACGACAAAGAAAAGCTAAAAGAAAGATTAGCTAAAATTGATGGTGGTGTAGCGGTAGTTAAAGTTGGAGCACCAACTGAAACTGAAATGAAAGAAAAGAAAGACAGAGTTGAAGATGCATTAAATGCAACTAGAGCTGCTGTAGAAGAAGGAATCGTTGTTGGTGGTGGATCTGCATTGCTACACGCTTCGAATGTATTGGCCGATCTAAAAGGAAGAAACGAGGAAGAAAACTTCGGTATCAGAATTATTAGAAGAGCACTAGAAGAACCTCTAAGACAAATCGCTGTTAACGCAGGCCTTGAAGGCTCAGTTGTTGTTAATGATGTAAAAAATGGTAAGGATGCAAATTTTGGTTTCAATGCTCGTGATGAGAAATTTGAAAACTTAGTTACAGCTGGAATTATTGACCCGACTAAAGTGGTTAGATCAGCACTTCAAAATGCAGCATCAGTTGCAGGTTTAATGCTTACAACTGAAACAATGATCGCAGACCTTCCAAAAGCTGACGCAGCACCGGCAATGCCAGGTGGAATGGGCGGAATGGGTGGAATGGGCGGAATGATGTAATTTCATTTTAACTATTTTAAAGTTCATAAAAAAAGGGAAGCTCCATGCTTCCCTTTTTTATTTATTCACATAAACTATTTAATTATGAAATTAATAAAACTAAAAATTCTTGATATTGGTGATTATGATTCTTGGAAAAAATCTATGGAGAATCAACTAGAACCTCAAAATCAATGGGATCGCTCTCATCGAAAAGAAGAAATTTCGAAAAGATCATTTAAAAAATTATTAAAATCTCAAGCCGATGCTCGAAAAATAGGAAAAAATTATTCTTATGCTATATTTTACAAGAATGAATTTTGTGGTTATGTCATGGCAATGGATGTAGTGAGGGGAGTAACTCATTCTGCTTTTTTGGGATATACTTTATTAAATCAGTACTGGGGTAAAGGAATAGCAATAATTGCAATAAAGAAATTTTTAAAAGTTGCCTTTACGGAATTGTGTTTACATCGCTTACAAGCTGGGATTGAGCCAAATAATAAGAGATCACTTGCAGTTGTTAATAAACTAAAAATGCGAAGAGAGGGTATAAGTAAGAGAGTTGTTTATTTACGAGGAGAGTGGCAAGATTTAGTACAATTTTCTATTACCAGCGAAGAGGTTGGAATTAAGTGGAAAGGTATAGGGAAAAAAGATTATTAGTTATTCTACTTATTCTTGTAATAAAACATTTAACTTATTTAACACTTCGGTGTTGTATCTTGAATAGGCAAAAGTTTCATTAATAGTTTTCATAAAATCTTCAAATTTAAATTCACTTTTATTTATATAAATTTCAGACAGCTTTAAACTTATTATAAAAATTGAAGTAAAAATTGAACTTGGTGTTTTTTCTTGGTCTCGAGAAACTTCAACTATATTTTCGTTAATGTTACTAATTTCAAAAGTATTAAACTCACTTAAATCCTCATTTTGAATAATTTTATGAAACACCAATGAAAGCATTGATAATTTTAAATCCATATCAATCGATTCAGTGTCGAGTTTTTTGACCAAGGAAAAGATTAAAACGATTTGGGCAAGGGCAGTTTGAAATTTGTCAGGATTTTCTTTAGCGAATTTTTTAGAGCTAGGAATTCTATTTAAGATTTCGACTAATCTTTGCAGCGTTGTTTTGTTTAAAGAGCTTGATTTGGGTATAAAATGATTATCTTTTAAAGATTGATGAGTAAGAGAAAAAATTGAAATTAATTTTCTATCAAAAGGAACTTCTTCTTGGACGAATATTTTATCTACTTGTTGTGAGATTGCATTGATTTGTGTATCGCTATAGTCTAAGTTTACTTCTGAGGAAAGTTGGTTGTGCGTGCTTTCTAGTTTTTGAATTAAATGTTCGAGACCTTCACTTATCTCAGGTTTTTGTATAAAAAAGAAAATAGATCCTGAAGGATAAAGTTCAGGAAATTCTTCAGGAGTAAACGAAGAACAAAGGACAAATTTAACTTTTGATTTTTTATTTTTTAAAAAAAGAAGTAAGTCACCACCCGTCTCAGTGACAGATAGAAAATGGTCACAAATAACTAAGTTAATTTCTTCTTTGTCTAAAATTTCAGTAGCTTTAGAAAAAGATTCTGCGTTTAGAATTTCAACACTCTTTTTAAAAAAGTTATGTAAAAGACATGACATGACTTCAATAAGATCATGATTGTCTTCAACAATTAAAATTTTATAATGATTATTCATAAAAATAGCTTAGCTCTTAATCATTTCATTTTAAATAAGAAAGATTGGGAATATAATTATTATGATAAGGAGAGTGTATGGAAATGATCAAGTATTCAGGGAATTATATGAAAGTAACTGAAGAAATCATAGATGGAAATAATTGGGAGCGATGTTATCTTCGAGATGGAGTGATTATTTACGCTCTTGATTCAGATGGGAAGTATATTTTAATTCAAGAGAAAAGACCTCATGAAATAGAAAAGGTGCGCTTGCGTTTTCCTGCAGGGCACTTAGAAGAAGGTATTACTGTTCTTGAAAATGCCAACAAGGAATTACGAGAAGAGCTTGGGTTAAGGGCAAATGAGTTAAAAGAGTTTTTCAAAATTCAAACCAGTGGAACAGTTAATAATACCGTCCACTTTGTATTGGCCAAGGATTTTGCTGAAGATCCTCTTCCAAATCCTGACGGAGATGTTATTTTGTCAGTAGAGAGATATACTAAGGAAGAAATCCTTGAATTAATTATGAAAGATAAATTACGATGGTCTACAGCAGTTCTTGGTTTCTTGCGTCTTTATCATTTCAATCTATCTTAATATTGGCACGAATTATGCTCTTTAAATAACTAAAGTCGATGACGACTCAGGTTATGCAAGGAGCGCATATGAGAAAAATCAAAAATTATTACATTATTACAACTTTAGTTTTACTGACTCATCTTTTATTTATGACTAATTTTTTAGTTTCCGAAGCGGATGGATTTACGGGGAAATTTAGTAAGGTTAGCGAAAAGCAAATTGGTCTCATAAAAGCATATGAACTTGTATTTGAAGTGGATACTTGGAATCGAGGTGAAAAAATCAAGGAAACAAGAGTGGTCTTTTCACCGGTTAAGGTTAATGGATTTAAGTTCGGTAAGAAGTACAATATTTATTCTCGAAAGAACTGGTTAATTAAGTCAAACTCAAATAGTTAATTATTTTTATTCATTAATATTGTAAGGGCACCATTTATTGGTGCCTTTTTTATGTCAAAAAAATGAAAGAGTAGAGACATTTGACACTCTTTTTGGTGTCTAAATGAAACTAAGAAAGTCTAAATCCCTAAAAACTTAAAATTAAAATTCTGGCACAGTAAATGCACTTAGTATTTATAGGGATTAGGAAGATCCCGAGAACATCAAGGAAGAAGGAGCTTTAGGATGAAGCAAAAAATGTTGACTAAATTAGTAATAATTTTCTTTAGTTTTAATTCGAATACTAGTTTTGCAATTTCAAATTTTAGTTTTATTTGTCCTGACAAGTTCCAAGCAAAAGTAGAATCAGTTCAAGAAGTTGAAAGCACACATTTTCCTAAGGTTGAAGTTACTTTCGCTGTAACTGAAAATTTTAAAGGTCAAAAGTTCAATTCAAAAAAAATAGAAGTTATAAAAGATGGACCAGTTCAATTTAAAACTGGTGAAACTTATACGATCGATTCGCGAGATAAATGGTTATGTGATGCAAAGTTAGTTTCTAAAAAATAATTGTTTCCAAGGAAGGAAGCATCTATCACTCAAATTTACAAGGATGTAAAAGAATGTGTGATTTGAAAAAATTGGCCATAAGTATCCCCCTCTCACTTATGGCCATTTTTTTTTCGGTAGAGGTTAAAGCTTATAGTTTCACTGTTGACTATAATAAAGGTTTTTATTGGAAAGCGTTTCCAGTACAAATGAAAAGATTTTCGACAGTAGGATCAGATAATCTTTTTTTAAAAAATTTAGTAGATGAATCAGTTTACGAATGGGAAAATTCTGTTGGTAAAAATATTTGGGAAATCGGGGAAATTATTCAATCAAATAATTATTCAGGTAATTATATAAAATGGTCTGAAAATTTTGGTGCTGAAACTGGATTTGATCCAAGTTCAACTTTAGCTATTACAATACGATATAACAGAGGTACTTTCTTTGAACAGACGGTTATAATCTTAAATGGAGGATTGGCTTTTTTGAGACAAAACTGGGGTAACTCTTTGAAGTCTACTTTGCTACATGAATTAGGACATACAATTGGTCTTGATCACTCATCCGTTTCAGGAGCAATCATGTATCCGAGTTTAAATAATTCTTCGGCTTTGCAGTCTGATGATATAGCGGGAATGAATGCGTTGGTTGATTCCACAATAGGAAGGCAAGTAACGGGATATGTTTCTCCGTTTAGCACTACTGGAGAAAATAAGTCGGCCTTTGCGGCATGTGGAACTATTCGAGATATAGACAAAGATGACAATTCAAGTGGATTTATGGGCTCGCTTATTTTGGGAATACTATTGATTTTGGCCTCAGTATTCATTTCTCGAAATGTAAAAAGTTTAAGGTAAATCTTCATACTTTCCGATACGGAAGGTATGAATGAATCAAATATACATCATATATTTTATTTGCAAGTGACTTCAGAGCTATCTTTGGCTTATTTTGATATGGCCGAATATTTTAGAAAAATAAATATAATTTTGGTTCCGATTGAACCAGAAAATTTAAATAAGCTAGATAAAGAAAAAAAACATCATTTGATTTATCTTAGAAATAATTTAGAAACTGGTGAAAAATATGAGTCTCTTAGAAAATCATATATTGATTCCGGATTGCTGTCAGGAAAGTATTTTTTCTATGACCTGAGCTCTTTTTCAATAATGAATGGAAGCGAAAAATTTGATAAAAAAAATTGCTATCATTTTATACCACTACCAGATAATATTAAGAGTATTGTAATGAAAATTGGATTAACTTATTTTAATGAAGTTAATTCTAGAGAAGCATGGCCGGGTGGAAAAAGAGCGAAGCTTCCTTCTTTAAATACGAATAATTAATTATGAAACCTAGAGTGTCAGAAGAATCCCAAAGAATGTTGCTACTGTTAAAACTTGATATTCAAAGAGTCTTTGAAAGAATAAAATATCGAGCTCCAGAATATCTAAGTGAGTTTTCTTTAAAACGAACAAGAGATCATTTTAAAGATATTTTTAAAAATCGTTATGATGATACCGCTATAAGAGAATTAATTCTTTGCGGCTCTGAAGTTATTGTTGGTTTAGATAATTTTTATAATAAAGTAGATATTATGAGATGGTATTTAAATCACACTCAAGATATGCCAAATAAAGTTGAAGATAAAATGTCTACACACATTCGTGAATTAGAAACTCTATATCAAACGGTTAATTTATATATTGAAGTAGAATTGGGTCTTTCAAGTGAATAATAAAATTCAAATTCTAATTTTACTTTTGATTTTATCCCTTCCATTTGCATTGTCTTCACAAACTCGAAAACCAATTCCCGCAGGTCGACATGAAGCTCTCTCTGGAATTAAGTCTTCTGCTGAAGCTGTTCAGGTAAAGGACACTGGTGCTGAATTAGATAAGAATTTGATTATATGGAATGAAGTAGCAAGTTTTTATAGTTTACAAAATAAGAAGAATGCTAAGGTTTTTTTTAGTGGTAATTTGACTAATGAATTAATACCAATTCAGTATAAGAACAGTTTTTTTGTTGTTCAAAATTCCTCTCAACGTCCTGATATTTTATTTTCAGACGATATTAAGAGAGATCAAAGTGTAATTGCTAAATTGGTAAGTGGTTCTTTGATAGCCATTTATGAAATGTACGATTTACAAGAATTCAAAAACAAAAACAAAAATCTCGAATTAATAACATTCATTTCAGATAAAAGTGTTAATTACTCGCTTTTTAAAGTCAGATAAAATTAGTCAGGCAAAAATTATTCTATTTAACTAAAGTAAATTTAAGCGATAATATTAGGTATGACTAAATTCTTGATTCTCTTTTTTTGCTTAAGTCTTAATATCTTTGCACAGCAAAGTGAAGAAGGCTTTTTTTCAGGAAGAATATCTAAACTCAACAACGAAATCAGAACGATAAGAATCAAAGTAAATTTTGATAATTTAAAATATTTAAACGCCAAAGATAGGGTTGAGCTCTGGGAAGAGAAAAATAAAAGTTATAAGTGTAAAGGTTACGTTCTTGGCAGATCTTCAGAATATTTATTATTAAAAATACCTGAGATGAAAGAATGTACTAAGTTTGTTTATATAACTTCAGGATCCTATTTAAAATTTTTCTCCCAAGATTTAGTAAACAATATCAAGATGGGAAAAGAAGTGGTTGAGATTTTACTTAAGAAAAGAATGGCTCTTGAAGGGCAGATGGAAATGAGGAATAAAGACCTCACGGCGCACAATGAGCGAATGAATGCAGTGAATGCTAGGTATCAATCTTTGCGAGAAAAACTTGAAACAGAGTGGCAAAAAGAATTGCATAATCTTGAAGAAGACAGGTTGTATTCAATGAGATCCTTTAAAGACTTAGAAAGACGTCGTGACGAGATCGATCAAAAGCTTGAGCTTTACAAGGTTAAAGATGAAAATCTTACGCTTGATCGGTGGTCACTTGATTCAAGTCTCTATTATAAAAAATAATTGAACTCACGTTACTAATATTCTACACTTTGTTAATTTTGTAACAAGGTGGAAACAATGAAATTAATTACTTCGCTTCTTTCACTGCTCTTTGCAGTAAGTTTATCTGCGGCTCCAGTTGGAAATCCAAATGCACCAGTAGGTGGGGATTTTAAAATTAATCTAGGAGAAGCTCCAACAACTTTAAACGCCCTTTCTTCGAGCGATGCTTATGCTTCAGAAGTACAATCTATGATTTTAGAATCATTGCTTTCAAGACACCCAGACACAAGAGAGTGGATGCCTAATCTTGCAAAAGAATGGAAGATTTCAAAAGATGGATTAAGTTTCGAATTTACTTTAAGAGACGGAGTGATGTGGCAAGATGGAAAGCCGCTAACAGTTGAAGATGTAAAATTTAGTTTTGATGCGATTGTGGATCCTTCAAATAAATATAAGACAGCTCACTTGAAGCCTTATTATGAAAATATCAAGTCTGCTGAAATTATGGGCCCAGGAAAGATCAAGTTTACTGTTGGAAAGCCATATTTTGATAACTTTTCAGTTGTGGCAACTTTAACAATTGTACCTTCTCACCTTTATAAAAATCCTTCTAAGGAGCAAGAAAAACTATTGAATAAAACTTTAGTTGGAACTGGGCCTTTTATGCTGGAATCATTTGATAGAGCAAAGAGTATTATTTTAAAGAAAAGCCCAACTTGGTGGGGAAATAAAGTAGCAGATAAAAAAGGAATCCATAATTATAACACTATTACTATGAGATTTATTAAAGAGAATGCTGTTGCTATTCCAACACTTGAAAAAGGTGATATTGATTTTATCGGACTTGGTGCTGAAGATTATATGAAAAAAACCAATGGTCCAAAATGGGGTAAAGAGGTTTTAAAAATCAAAACTCAAAATAAATCAGCGAGAGGATATGCTTTTGTTGGATTTAATTTAACTAGTCCGCTTTTTTCATCTAAGAAAACAAGAACAGCAATGGTTCATCTTTTTAACAGAAAAGAAATGATCAAAAAGTTTTTATTTGATCTTTCACTTCCAGCAACTGGGCCATTATATCAACAAAGTGAATATGCAGATCCTTCTGTTAAAGCACTTGAATTTGATCCAAAATTAGCTTTAAAGATTTTAAAAGAAGATGGATGGAATCAAGTAAAAGGAGATATGTTTTTATCAAAAATGGTTAATGGTAAAAAACAAATGCTAAGCTTTACAATCCTTGAACCAGATCCAGAGTTTGTTAAATATCTTACAATTTTCAAAGAAGATGCTAAGCAAGCTGGAGTTGATGTAAATATTAAAAATATTGAATGGAACGCATTTATTAAGCTTTTAGATGAAAGAAAATTTGAAGCTGTAAGATTGTCTTGGTCAGGTGGAGACATTGATTGGGATCCGAAGCAAATTTGGCACTCGTCTTCTATTGCTGGCGGTGGTTCAAACTTCGTACAATATAATAACCCAACGGTTGATAAATTGATCGATGAGTCTCGTGTAATCATGGACAAGAAAGAGAGAATTAAAAAACTAAGAACAGTTTTTAAAACAATTGCAGAAGATGTTCCTTACGTTTTCTTGTTTAATGGTAAGTTTATTTATTACGCACATACTTCTAGAGTTGGAAAAGTAAAAGACACTTATAATTATTCTGTTGGAACTGATTACTGGTGGCTAACTAAATAATTAGGAGTTTGTCTTGTTAACTTATATTTTAAGAAGAGCACTAATCATGATCCCGACTTTAATCGGGATCACTTTGGTGACGTTTGCGATCATTAATTTGGCTCCAGGTTCACCAATTGAACAAAAAATTCAACAAATGAAGTTTGGCGGAATGGGGCGAGAATCGAGTGTCAGCAATACTAGTTCAAAATCTACTGGAATTTCGGAAGAAGTTTTAGAGTCTTTGAAAAAGCAATACGGCTTTGATAAGCCTGTTCATATTCGATATTTTATTTGGTTGAAAAACATAGCCAAACTTGATTTTGGTGAAAGCTTTACTTACGAAGAGCCGGTCATTGATGTCATAATTAGTAAATTTCCAGTATCCTTGCAATTTGGAGTTATTTCTCTATTAATGTCTTATATTATTTGCGTAATATTTGGTGTGATAAAAGCTGTTAAACATGGATCAACTTTTGATTATCTCACAAGCTTTTTTCTTTTCGTAACATATTCAATACCAAGCTTTATGTTGGCAATTTTATTGATTGTTTATTTTGCTGGAGGAAGTTTTTATAATTGGTTTCCTATCGGCGAGTTGTATTCAGATAATTATTCCTCACTTACTTTGATGGGTAAAATTATCGACAGAGTACATCACTTCATTCTTCCATTAATTTGTTACATGATTGGGTCTTTTACTGTTCTTACAATGTTAATGAAGAACTCATTGTTGGATGAAATTAAAAAGGACTATATTCGTACAGCAAGAGCAAAAGGTGTTTCAGAGAAAGCAGTCTATTTAAAACATGCTTTGAGAAATGCTTTGATTCCAATTGTAACTGGTATTGGTGGCTTCTTGTCTGTTTTTTTTGCAGGTTCATTATTATTAGAAAGTATTTTCCAATTAGATGGTATGGGACTTTTAGGTTATAAATCTTTACTTCAAAGAGATTATAACGTGATTATGGGATTGATTTTTATTCAAAGTCTTCTCCTTTTATTAGGAAATCTATTAAGTGATTTGGCTTATGTTGTAGTGGATCCAAGGATTAATTTCGAATGATAGAAAATAAAATAATCACAAATGAATTAAGTATTAAAAGATGGAGAGTTTTTAAAAAGAATAAAACGGCTGTTCTTTCAACACTGTTTCTTTTCTTTTTTGTCTTTGCGACAATTTTTTCACCTTTTATAGCAAATAGTCGACCAGTACTACTAAAGTATAACAATCATTATTACTATCCAGTAATAAAAGATTACACAGCTGAAGAATTTGGAATTACTGATAGGTTGGATGTTGATTTTAGAGAGTTAAAGTTATCTGAAAACGACTTTGCTCTATGGCCAATTATTCAATGGGATCCTTTTGAAACAAATTCAAAGGTTGAGACTTATCCCTCAGCTCCTTCAAATGATAATTTTTGGGGAACTGATGATCGAGGGAGAGATGTCTTCACGAGGATTTTATATGGATTTAAATACAGTATTGGTTACGCCGTTGCTGTTTGGTTCGTTAGTTTAGTGATAGGAACTTTCCTTGGCGGAGTCATGGGGTATTACGGCGGTAAAACGGATTTTATCGGTCAACGTATTGTAGAAGTTTTATCTTCTGTGCCTTCATTTTTTCTTCTTCTAATTTTGATTTCTATTTTCTCACCATCACTTTTTTTATTAATTTTTATCACTTGTGCTTTTGCTTGGATTGGAATTAGTTATTATGTTAGAGCAGAGTTTTTGAAAAACAGAAATAGAGAGTTCGTGGAAGCAGCTAGATCTTTAGGTGCTTCTGATTTTCAAATTATTTTTAAGCACATTCTTCCAAATTCGCTAACTCCCATTATTACCTTTGCTCCATTTACAATTGCAGCAGAAATAGTTGGTCTGGCAAGTTTGGATTACCTTGGATTTGGATTACAAGTACCAACACCTAGTTGGGGAGAATTACTAGCTCAAGCACAAAAAAATTATACAATTGCTTGGTGGTTAGCACTTTATCCTTCTATGGCTTTGTTTACAGTTTTGACTCTTTTAAATTTAATAGGTCAAGGCGTGAGAGATGCCATGGATCCAAACATGATTTAAAAAATAAATTTGTATTTTAAATTATAGTTTAACTTCATTGTGTTATAGCCAAAGACATCTTGATAGTCTTTGTTAAAAATATTATCTACCCCAAATTCAGCTGAATGATTCCCTAAAGAATGAATAAGGGCTTTTAAATTGAATAAATGTCTTTCGTTTAAAATTTTTCTCTGGCCATTGTAATCATCAAATCTTTTACCTTTAAAGTCATGAGAAAAAATAATATTTAGGTATGGATAAGTTTCAAATTGAAAAATATTTGAAATTTGTAAGTGAGGTCTTCGGTTTAACTGTGAACGAGTTGATTCATTGAGAGCATTAATATAGTTAGTTGCGTGGTGATATATAAATTTTTCTTTGTTCAAAATTAACTTAAACTCAGTACCTTTAATTAAAGCTTGGCCTTCATTGCGCGATCGATAAGTCACAGGGTGAAAAGATATTAGATCTTTAACTTTTGTCTGAAAGAAACTGAAGGTCAATTCTAATTCTTTAAGAGGGATAATTTTAGAACCAATTTCAGCAGTTAAACTTTTTTCAGATTTTAAATTCAAGTTTCCATAATCTGGGTCTTTTAACTGACTAAGTGTAGGAGCTTTAAAGCCAGAAGAAAGAGATGAGAAAAAGTGATAATGAGATGAAAAATGATAGTCCCAGCTGGTTTTAAAACTATATTCACGCTTAAATTCTTCAGAGTGATCAATCCTTGCACCTAATTGGAATAAATTTTCTGTTAAGTAAACCTGCACAAGTTCAGAGAGTGAAAAAGTTTGCATCTTGAATTGATTAAAGGTTTCATTTAAGTAATTTAATTGAGAATTTAAAATGATGTTCTCTTGAAGATTAGTTGTGTTAATTAAATGAAATTGTCCAGTTTGAGATTTTGAAATAGTTTGTGAATTATTGCTTTCATCTTGATCTGAAAGATTAAAGAAGTCGCGACGGTTATTTTTGTAGCCGAGGGCAAGATGCCATTTGCTAGATGGAATCTTTGAGTACTTATAGTTTAAACCTAATTGCCAGTATTTATTTAGGACTTTATCGTTAGGGTCATCATCGAGTGCACCGTTATCTATTTTTTGATTACTTGAAAACTGATCTATAAATAAGGAATACTCGCTAGCTTCATTTAAATTTGATTCCCATTTTAGATAGTTGGAGATCGTCAGATTTGGATCATGATCATTGATTTTTCCTCGCTCGCTTGTCTGAGAAAAGTATTCGCCGCTACTTAAATTTGAGTTTAAATAAATTTGGCCATCATTAAAAGGCTTATAAAAATTAACACTGGTCGAAGCTCTGTTTTTAGATCCATGAATTAGTTCAACACTATTTTCTTTTTTTCCAGTATTTAAAAGCAGCACTCCGCCTATACTATTGCTGCCGTAAAAACTGCTATCGGAACCAGGAAGCAACTCTGCTGATTTTAAATTTTGAAATGAAATTTGACTAAAATCAACTTGTCTGTTTGGATTTAAAACATCGTTTTGAATTAAGCCATCCTTTATAATAGTTAGGTGAGATGGATCAGTTCCCCGATAATAAATACTTTTATTTCCTCCATTGTTAGTCAGTGAGTATCCAGATGATTTCAAAAATAAATCGCTAAAAGAATCGATAGATTTTAATGACTCTTCACTGTGGGGATTATTTTTATATGGAGAAGGATTTGAATAAGAATAGTGTCTATCACCAAATACAATATAAGTGTCTTGTGAAAAAATATTTTGAATTAAAAAGAAAAAAACTAAATACATAGGTCCTCCACGGGAAAATGAAACTTAAAGAAGGATCGGACTTTACCGTTGCGGGACAGTTTCAGATTTTCACTGAATTCACTTAATTAAGTTAGTAAAAGAATAAATTAAATTTACCAACTTTACAATAATAAATGGGCAATCTAGCATTAAGTATGGATAAACTGATTTTCATTTTTCTGATTACATTTTTTTTCAGGCAAGGAATTGCTTGCGAGTCTAGACTGCAAGCAAGTTATCAATCAGCTTACGGACAATTTCAAATCAATGCTTATCAAGATTATTCAGAATTAATTTTGAAAAATGGAAAAATTGTATTCACGAACTCAAATAATTGCCGCAAGCTTTTTGCTAAGAGTTATCCTTTTCCCAATTCGTTCGCCTTAACATCGACAACCCAACTTCCTTCTTTTATTCGCTGGGATAAGATTTCATCAGTTAAATTCTTTTTAGGAAAAAACTACATTTGGAGTGATAAGTTTGACTTAGAAAAAATTAAAGATTTTTCTTTAGATTTTCCTTTAGAGTTATTCGTGAAGGAGAAGCTAGGACTATTGATTGTTTATAGTGATATATTTTCCGCTTCTCAAAAAAAGAAATTATTGGAACTTAATATCCCTTTTTTAGTCATTGATGATCATTTAAGTGGCCATCCTTTAAAACGTGCAGAGTGGAATATCCTAACGGGTTTTCTGATTGGTCATTTTTTAGAATCAGTTCAAGAGTATAAGAATATTGAAAAAAATTATTCAGAAATAAAATCCTCTAAGGGGATGAAGAAGAAAGTACTTGTAGGAAATTTTCAAGGTAGTGTTTGGAGTGCTCCTGGAAGGTTGTCAGATTTAGGTATACTTATAAAGGATGCAGGTGGAGAGTTGCTGGCGAGTCATGATTTTAGTGGATCGAAGCAATGGAGCTTAGAAGAGATCGTAAAATTAAAATTAAAAGCAGATATTTGGTTAACGCACAATCATTGGATCTCTAAAGATCAAATGGAAAAAGAGAAAAATTCAAAATACATTTCTGCGATTCAGGTTTTTAATAATAACAAGCGATTGAACTCAAGACTGGCCAATGACTTTTGGGAGTCAGGTCTTTCAAGGCCAGACTTGTTGCTTTTAGAAATAAAAAATATTATCAATGATCGAAAAATTGAACATATGTGGTATCGAGAGTTGAAATGAAGATTAAAACACTAATTATTATAAGCTTGCTACTTTGTGTATATTTAATTTTTGGAGGAATGACTTTAGATTCAGAGCAATTTAAATTAGTCATTCTTGAAATTCGTCTACCTGCTTTGATTGCAGCAATTTTAACAGGCGCGCTTTTAGCTATAGCAGGGGCTATATTACAAATATTTTTTAGCAATCAATTAATCGGACCAGACATCATTGGTGTAAGTTCTGGTAGTTCTTTGGCTTTAGCAATTTATTTTTATCTTGGTGAAGTTTTCATATTTAGTTATTCAGGAATCAGTGCTTCAATTTCTGCTTTAATTGGTTCGATGTTTATCATGGCAATCTTATTATTTTTCAGTAAGCGACTCAGTGGTTCTCAAGTATTAATTTTAGGTGTTTTAATTTCTTATCTTTCTTCGAGTCTGATTTCACTGTTGATATTTTTAAGCCCAGCTTTGCAAGTGAAAAGTTATTTTACTTGGTTAAATGGGAGCTTTGGTAATTTAGCCTTTGATCAATTGGTAGTTTTTTTAATTTTGGGATTAGCATTATTTTCAGCTATGTTTACATTTACAAAGAGATTGGAATTAATTTCACTTGGTGAAAAAACTGCAACAGCTTTGGGGGTAGATTTTAGACTTCTTAGATTTCAACTTCTTTTATATATTTCACTTTGCATCAGTTTTGTTACTTATTTTGTTGGACCAGTTGGCTTTGTGGGAATAGTTTCAAGTTTTGTTGCATTAAAAGTTTTCGGCTACAGATCCATGAAAGAGCATTTACTTCTATGTGCCTTAAGCGGTTCTTTGATCTGTTTAATTTCACTTCTAATTGCTAAATTGTTTCCAGTTCTTCCTTCAAATAGCAATATCCTATTAGGATTTATTTCTGGGCCAATAATTTTTTATATGTTTGGAAATAAAAATAAATTATATGAATAAATTTTATATTGATGAATTAAATTATCCAGTTGATCATGGTTTTGTTGTGCTAGAAAAAACAGAAATTTCTGCACCTAAAAATATAGCCTTAATTGGTAATAACGGAGTAGGGAAAACTCGATTTTTACAAAAGCTCTCTGGGTTAATTGATAATCATATACATTTTTACAGCATAGCTAATGAAACGATAATGCGTTTACCAAAACAGGAAATTGCTGTTTTATTCACCGATTGCCGTTTTATGGATTTTATGACAGTGGAGAGATTCGTAAGTCTTGGGAGATCATTTCAATCTAATTCTTATGGAGATTTAAATTTTAAAGATAAGAGTATTATTGAGAAGTATTTAGAATTTTTTCAACTATTTGATTTAAGATTTTCTCAAATGGGCCACTTGAGTGATGGGCAAAGGCAAAGAGTTCAGCTTGCTAGAGTTTTTGCCCAAGAAGCTAATATAGTATTACTTGATGAACCAAGCTCTTATTTAGATTTTGATTCAAAGTTTGAGATCATGAATAAAGTTCAAGATCTCTCTAAAAAGAATAAACAGATTATATTAACAAGCACCCACGATTTTCATTTAAATATGAATTCATATGATTTCGTTTGGCATATTGAAAATGGCAAAATTAACCAATATTCGACTGATGAATTTAAATCAACAATAGAGTATAAAAAGTTAAATTTGACTTAACACGATTTCAGCAATTCTTTCTTTGTCATCTCTTAAATATTTGATTTTTACCTTTTCTCCAATCTTTAAAGAATCTAGAATTGTAAATAAATCGTCGAAAGTTTTAATGTTTGAATTATTTATAGCAACAACGATATCACCCAGAAAAATTTCACCGTAACGATTTTGGGAAAGTCCTTTTAATCCAGCTTTTCCCGCAGGGCCTTTAGGATCCACGTAGCGAATAACCACACCTTCTTTGATGCCTAATCGCATGGCATACATATCTTCTAAAATGACTATTCCTAAACCAGGACGGATGACTTTACCGAACTTTATTAATTGAGGAATGATATTTTTCACAGTATCAACAGGAATAGCAAATCCAAGGCCCGCGCTTGAAGATGATCCGCCACCATTAAATATCATTGTATTGATTCCTATAAGTTTTCCTTGTGAATCAAGTAGGGCACCACCAGAATTTCCTGGATTGATGGAAGCATCAGTTTGGATCATGCCATTGATACTGACGCCGCCAAAGCCGACTATTTTTCGATTTAAGGCGGAAACTGTCCCGGTTGTTAGAGTATGGTCAAGACCTAAAGGGTTTCCAATTGCCAGGGCTTTTTGGCCGACTAGTAAGGCTTTAGAGTCACCCAGGGGAATTGGTTTTAAAGTTTTAGGAAGTTCATTTAGTTTTAAAACAGCTAAATCTTTTTTGGGATCTGCACCAATTAATTTCGCCCTATATTGTTTTGGATCATCTTTAAAGGTAATAGCAAACGAGTCTCCTTGATCGATAACGTGACTATTAGTCACAATGTAACCCGACTTGTCCCAAACAATTCCAGAACCAAGACCAGCTTGCACTTCAGTAGAGCTGATATCAAAAAATCTTTTAACTTTTTTTAAGTTGGTTACGTTGACAATAGACTCTGCATAATTTTGAAATACAGAGATAGAGTTTTTCTCGTTTTCAAGAAACATTGATTGGTCAATTTTTTTTGTCTGAGCATTAATAGAAGAACATGGTAGTAAAGTTAGCAACAAAACTAATAAAACATTCATAAACTCCTCCTTGCAAGCAATGTAGCTTATAGATATAATCCCAACAAAAAAAATCTGCAAGAGGCTAAAATGGATATTAAATTTTATAACCGCGTCACGGGAAAAATAGAACATGAAAAAGTGTATGGTTCTGAATTAATAGAGTGGTTATATAATTCTCAAACCGGAAAATACTTATCCTATTTCTTGTGCAAGGCACCACTCAGTCAGCTTTATGGAAAGTTCCAGGATACTTCTTTTAGTAAAAATAAAATAAACAAATTTATTAAAGATTTTGACATACCTATAGATGATTTTGAAGTTGAAAATCATGCAAAGTTGGATGCCCCATATAATAGTTTTAATAATTTTTTTATTAGAAAATTTAAAGAGGGAAAAAGACCTTTTCCTGAAAATTTAAATGTCATGGGAGCTTTTGCTGAAGCTCGATACTTTGGATATAAGCAAATAGACCAAACACTTCGCTATCCAGTTAAAGGAGAATTTTTATCTCCGGAAAAATTAATCGCCAATAATAAATGGCTAAGTTTTTTTCAAAGCGGCCCCTTATTATTGGCTCGTCTGTGTCCTGTTGATTATCATCGCTATCACTTCCCAGACAATGGCAAGGTGATTGATCAGTACTTTGTTCCAGGTTGGTATCATTCAGTGAATCCTCTCGCTATTAAAGCTAAAAATGACATTTTGATTTCGAACGAGCGAATGGTGACAATTTTAGAGACCGAGAATTTTGGAAAATTAGCCTACATTGAAGTAGGTGCAATATGCGTGGGAAAAATTGTTCAATCATATAGAAGTGAGAATTTTTTAAAAGGTGCCGAAAAAGGATACTTTTTATTTGGAGGCTCTACGGTTATTGTAATTGGCGAGAAAGGAAAATGGTTACCTTCTAAAGATGTTCTTGATAACACAACCAATGGACTTGAAACTTATATTACCTTAGGTTCCGAAGTCGCTCATTCTTTATAAATATCGTTCTCGTTTTGAAAAAGAGTGTTCTCATTCGAGTACACTTCATCTAGTTTTCACAAAAGCTTTCTAAAGTTTTAAATACTTATATTTTGGCATTTACTTTGCTTCTAATAAGAAACATCAAGGAGCAAATATGGAACTACAAAAAAAATTACTAAAACAATACGAACAAACTTTTGAAACACCGACACTTCGAAAGATGTCACAAGATTCAGGCATCCAACTGACGAGACTATTTAGGATTTTCAATGGCTATCAAATGAAAATAACTGAGTATGAAATGATTAGAAAAAAAGTTTTAGAGAGAAAAGGTCTAGTCGGAAATATTGAAGAGTTGGCCTTTAATTGCTCTACCAAATTGTCGCTTGAAATGAATCAAGAAATAGAATCATTTTTAAAAAGAAAACTAGAACTTTGGAATTTAAAAAATCTTAAAAATGTAAATATGGTAGGAGTATAAAGTGGAAGGATTATTAATTGTTGAAAGAATTGTTATCGAATCGTTAGCTAAAAAAGCAAAAAACCTAAATAGTTTAATAGAGGATACAGAACTAAGTCATAACTTGTTACTAAATATTTTACCGAATTTACTTATGAAAAACCTCATTTCGTTTGAAAGAAGTATGTATTACTTAAATGATTTAAACATCGAGAACATAAAAAAAATCAATCATCACAAACTAGCTTTAAAAAACGAGACTAAGGAAATTTTTACTTCCTTAGTTAATCAATATTTTGATAAAGACATGAAAGAATCTTCTTTGTTTAAGATGCAGAAAATATTTGTCACAAATGAAGAGGAAAAAGTTTTAAAAAACCACTTACTTTCTCTAGACAATTTTATCAATCAAATTAAAGAACGCCGGTTAAAGTCTCCAATACTTGAAAAAACATCTGATAAAAAAATACTTTATTGGGGAATGAGTAATTATGGAAATCTCTTAGAGCAATCATTGCTAGTATAAATAAAACCTTGTTGCAATGCGCACATTTAAAAAAATCACTTTTTTAAAAAAAATAAAGGAAATAGTTGACTTAAATAGCAGAACAGTAGTAAAAAAATAGTGCTCAATATTATTGTGCATTAAACATCATCATCATAAAAATGAATCATTTAAGGAGATTTGAAGATGAAAAAATTATTAGCTCTAGTTCTTATCGTATCTGCTGTTTCTTTCGGTTGTTCAAAAAAAGAAGAAGCTCCAACTACTGAAGCTGCTCCTGCTGCTACAACTGAAGCTGCTCCAGCTGCTCCTGCTGCTGACGCTGCTCCTGCTGCTGACGCTGCTCCTGCTGCTGACGCTGCTCCAGCTGCTCCTGCTACACACTAATTTTAGACCACTTTTTAATCAAAGTGTTTTAAATAAAAAAACCCTCGAAAGAGGGTTTTTTTTTAATTAAAACCGTAACTTTTAACCATCTTTTGAACCAACACAGTTAGACTCGTCGTAGGACATTCAGCAAAATAGAATTCTTCACATGAATAAATAAATGCAATAGATTTTAAAAATGAAGAATTTGATTTATTTTCAATTCGTAGTTGGTCATAGAAATCTAGGATAGCAACCAGCCATTCATCTTCACGGTATTTTGATTTTTTTAATGTACTTTTAATTTGATACTTAAGCACATCTAGAATCTGTCCGTTATTAATTTCGAAAGTTATGTTTTCAAGAAAGTTATTTATTTTCAATTCTTGATTTGTGGTGAAAGTTTCAGAGAAGTCGAGAGAGAAAAAATCATTTATGTTCATCTTGCAATTTATTTGATTTGTGAAATTAAAATTTCTTTGTTCCATAGATTTAGAATATTGTTAGAATAGGTATTATACAATGTTAATTTTTACTGAGTAATTTAGTTGGGTAATTTAAGGATGTCATATGAGTGAGTGGTATCAAATTGAAAGTAATCAGTTAGTAGTACAGGTAACCAGTACAGGTGCTGAAATGAAAAGGCTGTTTAATAAAATTTGGAACAGAGAGCTCTTGTGGCAGGGTGAAGAAAGAATATGGAAAAGATCTGCTCCACTTTTATTTCCTATTGTTGGGAAATTAGATCAAGGTCGATATTTTTTTGATGAAAAGGAATATCAATTAGATCAGCACGGATTTGCTAGAGATTTAGAATTTGTTTGTATTAAAAGCGAAGCTGACGAGGTGCAATTTTTACTTGGAACAACCAAGGAAAGTTTTTTGAAGTATCCTTTTCTTTTTAATTTGATTGTTACTTATAAAGTAGAAGAGAATCAGCTTCATTTTAAAGCCACAGTTAAAAACATTGATCAAAAAGATATGTACTTTTCATTCGGATGGCATCCAGCATTCGACGTTAGAAATATGCACGACTCTGACATTGAGCTTGAAAAGAGAGAGAGTAAATATTTACTTTTAGAAGATGGTCTACTCGATCTTAAAAAGGCTCATGGCTTTGAGAATAATATTATTACCCTAGAAAAAGATATGTTTAAAAATGATGCAATGATTCTTCCTAAGCCTAAATCGAAATGGATTGCATTTAATGATCGAAAATTAAAAGAGCAAATTAAAATGAATATAGGAGAGTGTTCATATTTTGGTATTTGGGGAAAAGATTCAATTCCATTTATTTGCCTTGAGCCTTGGATGGGGGTTACAGATTTGGTTTCAACGAATGGTAACTTAAAAGAAAAACATGGTATTTTAAAATTGAAGAGTAAAAGTAGTTACGATTTTCACTGTACGCTTGAATTTAATAAATTAACTGGGAAATAGAGTTGGAAATATTACTCAAAAACATGAAGTTTCAAAAGTCAGAAGCTTATAATGATAATCTGTTGATAAGGGATAAAAATATTTATTTAATGGATAATCACCGATTAGCTATGTGGAGTTGGCTACAAGAAATAGATTTTTCCAAACGATATAATTTCATACATGTTGATGCTCATCCTGACTTGGCCATATTTCCAGTTGAAAAGAAAATGAATCAGGTTCGCCAAGATATTTCATTAGATGATTTTCGAAATTTAACAGATTTAGAGTTTAATGTTCCTGTTATCAGATGGGATAATTATATTGATGCATTCAATGTGCATTTTAAAAATGTAATAGATGAGAATTTTTCATATACCTGCACGCATTATCAAGGTAGTAGAAAATCTCTCAAAAACGAATTATTTACTAATCAATTGCCATCTTTTTTAAAAGAAGTTTTTACAGAGAAAATTTTTATCAATGATCAACAATGGATAGTGAATATTGATCTCGATTTCTTTTTTTCGAAATCCCCTGAGAAAATTCTAATGTTCACCGATGAATATTTTGAATCTCTATTTAGTTCCATAAAGCTAGGTATTGATAATGGGTTAATTCAAGTGTGTACCATAGCACTTAGTCCAGAGTGTTCTGGAGGATGGGAAAATTCATTTAAAGCCCTGAGAAAAGCTCAAAAGTATCTCAAAGTTGATTTCTTATCATTATTGGACAAGTAATTACGAATTAGATTAAAATTTTGATATGAATCTAGTATTTAAAAATGGCTATCTATTGCTTGGAATTGTATTAATTGCAGCAGGGCTTATATTTTTACATCATTTAAATCAGCCTGGTTTTTTTCATGATGGTTATCTTTACGCAGCACTTGGAAAAAATGCAGCTGAATTAAATGAATGGCTTGTACCTTCAGTTTCTAAGGCAGCACATACTAGATTTCATGACCATATTCCTTTCGTTTTTATTCTTGAAGGTGCTTTCTTTAAAGTTTTTGGGAGTGGGTTCTGGCAAGCAAGATTATTTGTCAATATATTTTCACTCTTAATTGTCTATGAAATTTTCAAGAAGCTTAGAAAGTATAGATATTATGAGCAGTCATTAGTGGCAATTTTTTTCTTCTTAATCTCATTGCCTTTTTTAAAGCAAGCTCGCTATCCCAATCTTGATATTCCACTAACGTATTTCATTCTCATGGCATTGTTTAAATATTTTGATATAGTCGCTGAGAAGAAAAAATCAGATTGGTTGTTAGTGGGATTTTGGTGGGGATTAGCTTTACTTACCAAAGGACCAATTGCGTTTGTCGTACCCATCGTTATTCTAGTTCATTTAGTTTCATCTAAAAAAATATTTAAAGAGCTAAAATTAAAAGAGCCTTGGATTGGTTTATTTGTTGGTTTGGTTGTGTTTTTCATATGGCCATTTCTCCTTTGGTTGACCAATAATTTAGATGTTTTTCATGGGTATATTCAGCACACGTTTTTTAATACGATCAAAGACTCGAGAGGGACTTTGAAAAATGACTATTTGTTATATGTTAGGCATTTGGCGACCTTTGTTCCCTTGAATTTAATTCTCACTTTCTTTGCAGTTTTTAAATATTTTAAATTGAAAATAAAAGATGAATTCTTTGAATTAAATTTAATCTTGGTCTTTGTGGTTTTAATTTTGATGAGTATGATGAAGTTTAAGTACTCTCATTACATTATTCCAATTTATCCCTTCTTAGCTATTTTGAGTGCTTTTGGTCTAACTCAAATTTTAAAAATTGATTGGAACAAGTATTTGGCTATTTTTTTAATATTAGGAGGAGTAGCTATTAACATTGTTCCTCCATCTGAAAGTAGTTTTAGAGATAGAGATCTTTTTGATTTACAAAAAGTATTAGTTGAAAAGAATTTGCAACAGCTCGACTGGATAGTTGTGCAAGGAACTTATCCATATTGGGCCGCACACAACTTTCATGCATATATTAATCACAAAAGTGTATATGAAGAAAGTGGCTTACAAGATAAACCTAAAATGATTTATATTATAGGAAATAGTTCTTGGGATTCTCTTGCTGAAAAAAAAGGAAAATACATCTTTTTATATAAGTTTCAAAAAACCGATAGTGTTGCCGTTGTAAAAAATGAAGAAATTTAGCTTTGAAAATAATCTACCAAATAATAATTGGAAAAAAATAATCCTATCTAGTTTTGATCAAGGAAAAAGATTAAAAATAGAAAATAATATTAACAAGAAAGATTTTAAAAATCTCTGTCCCTCAGTTGAAAACATCTTTAAAGCTTTTGAACTGACTGATTTTGACAATGTGAATGTAGTTATCTTGGGCCAAGATCCCTATCATGGACCCAATCAAGCACATGGCTTATCTTTTTCTGTGCCAGAAGGGGTTAAAATTCCTCCTTCTTTAAAAAATATATTTAAATTAATTCAGAAGGATTTAAATATTGAAATGCCAAATTCTGGTAACCTTACAGAATGGAGTAAGCAAGGAGTGCTTCTTTTAAATACTTCACTGACAGTAGACCTAGGAAAGCCGATGTCACATAAGGATGTGGGGTGGAGTGATTTTACGGAATTTGTTATTTCGCAAATTAATGAAAAATTATCTGATGTAGTCTTTATGGCTTGGGGATTATCAGCGCAGAAAATTCTTGAAAGTATTGATGGTCGCAAGCATTTAATTTTGAGCTCTGTTCATCCGTCACCGCTATCTGCCTATAGAGGTTTTTTTGATTCTAAGCACTTTAAACTCTGTAATGATTTTTTAAATAAAAAAAACAAAAAAATTGATTGGAGTTTAGCTGAATAAGCTTTCAAAGTCTTTCATGCTTAATTTACCAGAAAAAACGGTATCATCATCGGATGTCAATAAATCGTTAAATAACTGTTTCTTTTCTTCTTGAAGTTTTAAAACCTTTTCTTCGACAGAGTTCTTTATAATCGGTCTATAAACAGTCAAAGTATTCTGCTGACCAATTCGATGTGCTCTATCAATGGCTTGGGCTTCAACGGCAGGATTCCACCAAGGATCCATTATAAAAACATATGAAGCCGCAGTAAGGTTTAATCCCACACCTCCGGCCTTTAAACTGATTAAAAAAAGCGGATTTTTTTGGCTTTGAAAAAGTTCAACTTGCTCCTGTCTTTTGTTAATGCTTTGACTTCCATCAATTCGAGAATATTTCCAATGTCTTTCTTTGAAATGAAACTGAATTATATCTAAATAAGTCGTGAATTGTGAGAAGATGATCGCCTGATGACCTTCTTCAAGAAGTGATTCGAGAGTTTCTAGGAGAAATTCTATTTTTGAAGATTCCATCTTAGAAGGTTGATGACTAAGATGCTTATCTTGCCAAAGACACATTTGGCGAAGCTGTAGTAATCCCTTTAAAATCTCTCCATACTTAGCGGCGGTTGTTGTAGCATTAATTCTTGATTTGATAGCAATTAAAGATTTTTGATAAAAATCTAATTCGGTTTCAGACATTTCAAGATAAATATTGTTTTCTATCTTTGGAGGAAGTTCTTTTAATACTTGTGATTTGGTTCTTCTCAAAATAAAAGGGGAAGCAGTTCTTTTAGCGATTCCTCTAGATTTGGTATTAGAGATTGCCCGAACAAATTGAAGGTCTCCCCAAATTCCTGGCATGGATAAATCTAATATATTGTAAAATTCAGATAAATCATTTTCAACAGGTGTACCCGTTAAGCAAATTCTAAAGTCAGCTTTAATTTTTCTTGCGGAGAAAGCACCTAATGAGCGAACATTTTTTAAGTGCTGAACTTCATCTAGCACCATGACGTCGAAATGTATTTGAGAAAAAACATCATCTGATTCTTTTTTCATCACACCATATGAGGTTAAAATAATTTTTGCATTCTCATTGAAGTTTCTTTTTCCACCATGATAAATTTGAATTTCCATGTTAGAAAAACGTTGTATCTCTTTTTCCCAGTTTAAAAGTATGGTTACAGGACAAACTATTAGCACTTTGTTAATTTTTTCATAAACACTTTGCAAGAAAGTGATGGTTTGCAATGTCTTACCAAGACCCATGTCATCAGCAAGACAGGCACCAAGTTTATGTTCGTATAGAAAGCTCAACCAGTTGTAGCCGGTTGTTTGATAAGGACGAAGAATATCTTGGAGTTCATGTGGAACAGGGTAACTTGGTATATTTTCAAAAGACGAAAGCTTGTTACATAGAGCTATTTCGTCTTCAGTCAGAGCCCCTTCGATACCTAGCTTTTTTAATTCAAATAGTTCAAATATTCTTGAGCGATTAAAAGGAAGAATAAATTTTTTAAAAGTTTTGCTACCATCAATCGTTGTTTGTTCAGAAGTACTTTCATATTTGGTGTACTTCTGAATGAATCGAATCAGATCCTTTTGCTCTTTGCTTAATAAAATCATACCTTTGCTAGTAATAACAATACCAGAATCAATATCGGCAGAAGAGATGACTTTCAAATCCTCTTCATCAATATTCAATTCAAGGTCAAACCATTTGGTACTTGAAGACCTTCTTTCAAAGCGTATTCTCGAATTCCATTTAGTGATTTCGTTTCTGTCGTAGAAAATATTGATTCCAAAAACAGAAATTTGTCGGTGAAAATCATTCAAGCCTTGAAATAACAGATTAGGTTGTACTTCATAAGTTAATTGATGAGTAGAAGAATCATATTTGGCAAACCGGAAAAACTGATCGGTAAAAGCTTGGGTGATGTTTAAAAAAAGCTCTCGAATAACGAAATTATCATAACGAATTAATTCTTTATTTAAATGATCGTAATAAATACTCTCGCCAAGATTGAGCACTTCGTTGGTGATTTGAATGATTTTATTTTTTTTGGCACTTGAAAGTAGGCCACGTTTATAGTTTTCGTTCTTGTTCTTCACACTTTCGGCTAAAGAGCTTATAAACTCATAAGCTTCTTGCTTCTTTTTGAAGATACTTAATATTCCACTATGGTGACATAGAAATGAAAACAATTCTGGTGGTAAAACCAAAACTTGATTCTCATTGTAAAAATCAAGTGTCACAGAAATCATTCCCTTTTTGGTTGAAGGTGTGAAGGCCAAGCGAATTTGAGGTGTGATGACTTGAAAGTCTGAAAAAGACTTGTCATTAAACTGTAACTCTACGTAAGACTCTAAATTCAATTCTCTTAAGTTTAGTAAATAATCATTGAATGACATATGAAACTGATTTAAGCGAATTCGTTGAATGAAGTTCTTTAGCTCATTTGGTAGATGATAAGCTTTTCCCGTTTTCCAATTAAACAAATATTGGTTTTCAAAAAGGGTTACTTCTTGAAATATAGTTTCTTCTGGAGAGCTCCATTTTATTTTTAACTTTGCCTCATCACTTAAGCAGACGATGATTTTTCCACAGAATGGATCGGGAATAGGAAACGGAATTGTTTTTTTATTATGCAAAACATAGCTTAAACCAGAATAGGTAGGAGACATAGGAGCTCCAACCAGCTGGTGAGGACCATTTATGATCGTTCCATATTCATTTACACAAACACCTAATGCAGAATCTAAAACGATAGGGGGTAAAGCAGAATCATTTTGATTTTCATCTTGATGATGGTGAGTTGATTGATAAATATAGCATAAATAAAGAGCAGCAACGTGCTTGCAATGCTTTTCAGGTGTCCATTGCTGACAATCACAATTGGAGCTTAAAGGAGGGGTCTCTGTTCCTTCAAATCTTTTTTTATAAACAACTTTTACTTCATGAGACTTGTCGTCTCTAACGAGACCGCTAATGATGAAATAATTGTCAGGTGATTCTTTTTTAAATGAAATTGAAACTTTTGATTGTTTCAACAGAAAAATTGCAGGTTGAATAATGTTAGCATTAAAAAATTTTTTTGCTTCTTCAATCTGTTTTGGATTTATAATCTGTGAGTCATTCATTTAAGAGCGCATCCCTTGTTTTAAATGAGAATTATAACAGGCAATTTAAATAACTTCATTTATAAATTTGTTGAATTGATCTAAAATATTTTTTTGATCAACTATTCGCTAGTTTAAATATATTTACATTGACTTTTTGAGAATAATGTGAATGAAAAAAGGCTACTTTCGTAGCCTTTTTATTAATTATCGACGTATGACTTAAGTAATTTTGCTCGAGAAGGATGTCGTAACTTTCTAAGGGCCTTAGCTTCAATTTGTCTAATACGCTCTCTTGTTACAAAGAAGTCTTGACCAACCTCTTCTAAAGTATGGTCTGATTTTTCTCCAATACCAAATCTCATTCTTAATACTTTTTCTTCTCTTGGAGTAAGAGTCGAAAGAACAGATCGAGTCTGCTCAGAAAGAGTGATTGACATGACTGCATCAGCAGGAGAAATGATTTTTTTATCTTCAATAAAGTCACCTAATGAAGAATCTTCTTCTTCACCGATTGGAGTTTCAAGTGAAATAGGTTCTTTTGAGATCTTTTGTACTTTCTTAACTTTATCCACAGGTAATTCCATTTTCTCAGCAATTTCTTCAGGGGTCGGTTCGCGACCTAATTCCTGAATTAATTGTCTAGAAGTTCTTACCATTTTATTGATTGTTTCAATCATGTGTACTGGAATACGGATAGTTCTAGCCTGATCAGCAATGGCTCTTGTGATAGCTTGACGAATCCACCAAGTGGCGTAAGTTGAAAATTTATATCCACGACGATATTCAAATTTATCAACAGCCTTCATTAGACCGATGTTACCTTCTTGGATAAGATCTAAGAACTGTAAGCCTCTGTTGGTGTATTTTTTAGCAATAGAAACAACGAGACGTAGGTTAGCCTCAACAAGTTGTGCTTTAGCTTTATCGGCTTTAATTTCACCGTTGATGATGATTTTATAAACTTTTTCGATTTCATTAAATTCCATTCCGGCATCAATGGTTAATCTTCTTAGTTTTCTTAAAATATCTTCTTGGTTTCTAATTAACTGCTCAATTTTTGCATCAGTTGTGAAAAGATCTTTAGCTAGTTTTCTCTTGAATGCATCATCTTCCATAATTTTATCGTATAAAACTTTGTAAGAATCACTATCGTTAACTTCTAAAAATTTGAAAATTCTTTCTTGTTGATCAAATAGTTCTTTAAATTGCAGATAATATTTTTTTACTGGCTCAACAAATGAATTAATGATTTTACGGTTGAATGTTAAATCAGCTAATTCGTCAGAAATAGCATCCATTTGCTTTTTTTGTTCTGCAGTCAATGCCTTTAAAGTTCCATCGGCTTTTTCAATATCAACTAATAAGGCTTGAATATGGTCAATAACTGCATAAATTCTATCTTTAGTTTTCTTAATGTCTTGTGGTGACGATTCATCATCTAGACCACGAACCAATTCTTTTACGAATTCTTGTGGGTTTTCTTGTGATTCGATTTTCTCTTTTAGTTTTACAACTTCTTTTAAAGCGTGAGTCGAAGATAGAGAAGAAAGAACAATAACTCTTTCTCCTTCTTCGATTTCTTTTGCAATAACAACTTCCCCTTCTCTTGTTAAAAGGGCAACTGAGCCCATGCGCTTTAAATAAAGCTTTACTGGATCAGTAGATGCAGATCTCAACTCTGCTTTTTCTTCTCTTGATAATGCTTCTTCGATAATTTCAGTGCCGTCTAAACGGATACCTGCTTCATCTTCATCTTCCTCAACAACACTATCCATGATGTCGATTTTAAGTTCGACAAATTTCTGCATAATCTCATCGATATCAGAAGCAAGGATAATACTAGCGGGTACTGCATCGTTGATTTCTTCTGCAGTGATGGTGCTTTGGTCTTTACCTTTAACCATCAATCGGTTGAATTCTTTAGAATTCAAAAAATTTAATACAGATTGCGATATGCTCATGAGAGCTCCTTGTTTTAGTAGCTTAATTATTTTTTTAATTGATTTAGTTCGCGTTCAACTTTTGTTAACTCAGTTAAGATGTTGTTAAGTTCAAAATCAGTTTCACATTTTTTTTGTTGTTCAATCAGCTCTTGTTTTTTTAACATTAATTTTTCAATCATGAGTTTAATCTTCAAGTCTTCAATAGTTTTTTGTTTTACTTTTTTCTCTATTTCTTTTGCTTTGTAGTTAAAAATAGCACCTAATATAATTTCCTGAAATTCACTAGTGTAGCTTGAGTTTTGTATATGGCTTGAGACAACTGCAACATATTCATTTTCATCAATTTCTAGAATTATTCTAGAAAGATTCTCAATATAGTTTTTTACCTCAGGATGGGTGATTAAATCAAGTAATTCATCAATATTATCAGCTATGAGAAGAGCAGGTTTTTGGACAGTTTCTTGCAGGATTAATTTTTCAATTTTTGTCAGTGGAATAAAAGCAACTTTCTTTTCACTTTCTTCTAGAATTTCTTCATTTTCGAAAATAATTTCATCTTCTAAAGTGTTTTTTTCATCTGAAATGGGTGATTTCGGCACGATTATTGCTCTAGTATTTTCGTTTTTCTTAAGAAATTCTTGATAGTTTCGAATGATGGAAGCAAAGTCTGAACTTAATCCAATTTTTTTTGCAAAGCTAGAAATGCGCTCTGTAGCAGCAATATTTTCCCCTAAAGGTTGAACAAATTCAAACGCCTTGTTTAAAAGTTCAATTTTTCGATCTAAAACTTCTGGAATTTTGTCTGGGATAAGCTTGTTAATAATGTAATCTAAAGCTGAAATAGCCTCATTTATCTTCTCTTGAAGCTTTAAACCACCTTCTGCTTTTAGAAATTCATCAGGATCTTTTTCAGGTAAAAATTCGATGAACTTAGGAATGATTCCCTTTTCCATAAATTGATGATTGATTTTTTTCATTGCACTTAAACCAGCATCGTCTGAATCTAGAGCTAAAAAAACATTTTTCGTTAAATTTAAAATTCGCTCGATACTATTTTGCGACATGGCTGTACCCATAATCGCCACAGAATTTTTAAATCCATGATGATATAAGGCTATTTGGTCCATATTGCCTTCCACAATTAGAACATAGTCTAGTTGTCGAATGAAGGTTTTTGCTAGGTGAAAACCAAAAAGGATCTCTCCTTTTTTAAAAATAAATGACTCTTTTGAGTTGAGATATTTAGGTTCTTGCTTAGGTAAAGTGGCACGAGAGGTGTAGCCAATGACTTGACCATATGGGTCCCAAATCGGAAAAATGATTCTATCTCTAAAGGTATCATAGTTTTTTGTTGAATCATTGCGATCAATTTTTATTAACCCAATTTCAAGTGCTGTGTTTATAGCAAACTCTTTTTCTTTTGGATCAGTGATAGTTTGTAAGTATTCAGTCAGTGAATTTTTACCTGTAGCAAAACCTAAAGAATACAAATTAGCCGTTTCTTCATTTAGTTTTCGGTTAATAATGAAGTCATTATAAGCAGGAAATTTTTTTGTTTGAGAAATTTTTCTATATAAGATGGTTGTCTTTTGTAAAAGTTTTTTTGCCATTTCAATTTTAGGATTTGTTTTGCGACTCTCTTGATATGATTCGAAAGAAATCCCATTTTTATTACAAATTTCTTTTAAGGCTTCAATGAAATCTAGTTTTCTATGCTCTTGAACAAACTTAATTGAATCACCAGCGGCTGTGCAGGCAAAGCATTTGTACATCTTTAGATGATCGTTAATTTGCAGAGAAGGTTTTGAGTCGTTGTGAAAGGGACAAACGGCTACATAGTTTGAACCACTTTTTTTTATATCTTAAATACTGCCCAATTATTTGAGATATAGGTATATCGTCTTTAATGCGCGTTTTTAAATTATCTAACGACATATTATTTCTTAGGCCTTAATACAAAAGATTTAATCTTAATCCCTTTTTCAAGGAAGATTTTTTCAAATCCAGTAGTGTATTGACTTAAAAAATGGTCTGGAAATTCATTGCGATGATCAATCGATTTTAATTCTATTTCAAACTTACCAAAGCTTAGAATTTCTTTTTCCATCCACTGAGCGTAATCATCATGATCAGTTTTTATATAAAATGTTCCTGATGGCTTTAGCGTTTTTAAAGCTGATTCTAGAAATGGTCTTTGAATGAGTCTTTTTTTGTGGTGACGAGTTTTAGGCCATGGGTCAGGGAAAAAATAAAAAATACCATCTAGTTCATTTTCGCTAAAGATATGTTCAATTCTTTCACCTTTAGCTCGAAGATAACGAAAATTTTTGTTTTCAATGAGGCTTAATTTTTTGGCAAGCTGAAAAGAGCGCTTGAAACGATAATCAAGACCAACAAAGTGGTGACTGGGATTATTTTGACAATAATCCATCATAAAATGACCAGCACCACTGCCAATTTCTAAAAACAAAGGTGCATCTTTTTTAAAAACATTTTGATTCCACATACCTTTGTGAATTTCAGCATCGTTGTCTCGTAAGACAAATTGATCAAAAACACCCAGTCGATCATGATAGGGGTTATCGTGCTTGTATGTGAAGCTTTCTTTAAAAGAGTAATCAACCATAAAAAACCTTAATTTTATTAGGTTTTGTTATCAAATGCTGTCTATTTCTTCAACGAAATATTGTAAAGATTACACCGGCAATTGTGCGCCGCGCTCTTATCTGTCATCATTTTACTTATCAACTATGTATTTACGAGGAGTTAAAGTGAAATCAATCATCAAAGGAAGCTTAATTATCTCTCTAATCTTAAGCTCGAATCTTTTAATGGCCGGTAGCAATCCTTCAACAAATATAAAACAGTTTTGTTCAGATAGAAAGAATGCAAATTTTGTAAAAGGATTAGCTGATGAATATCAAAACCTGATCGCTTTTAGAAATCATGGAGGTCTGTTGAATGGAGGAGTGTGTTGGTGGCATTCTCGTTTTCAAAGAAACGCTTTTTATTTAACCATCTTTAAACCTAATGAACCAAGACCAACGCAAACAGAAGCAGAGATCATTATTAAAGAAATTAGAAAAGGGGATAAAATAGTCACTATCCCTGGTTATAGAAACTTCAGAAATTTTACCATTGATTTTGCGAACGAAATTCAAACTGAATTAGAAAAGTGGCAAAAGAACGATGGTATGGTTAAGCAAGCATGGGTAAAAGGATTGAAAGGCGGTTCAGAGGTAAGTGCTGAGAGAATGCAGGAGTTAATGGATAAAATTTTTGATGAAGTGAATGGTAAAAATAATATTGCTTATAATAAACTTCAGATCCCAGGCATCGATGCTCATGCTTGGCTGGTTATTGATATGAAAAAAGAAGTTGATGGTTATACATTAAAAGTTCTAGACAGTAATTTTCCAGCAAATACTGAAAATTATCGCTACAGAATTGGCGATACAAGTTTAAATTACCACGGAGCATTTAGATTTGTACCGTATTTAGAAAACACCAAAGAAATGGAGAGAATTAATTCTGTTATACAAAATAACTGTCAATAATTTATTTTTGGAAATGCTTTTTTACTGTCTGGCAAACGTAGTTTAATTCTTCTTCTGTGATATAAGCAAAACATGGAAGATTTAAAACTGCTTGAGAAATGTAGTGAGCGTTTCCATTATCAATTTTTCCTTTTAAGTATTGAGTTGCACCTTTTTGCAGGCTCATAGCACCAGGATAAATTGTTCCAAAACCAATATTGGCTTTTTTTAATGTTTCAATTAAGTGAGGACGATCTTTAGGGTCAATCATTCCTACAGCACAATAGCCATTTTCCCAAACATTTTTTTGAGCAAGCACTGGTTTAAGTGGTAATTGATTTAAAGCTTCATGATAATATTTTACTGCGTTTCTTCTGCTTTCTAATCTTTTCTCAATGTGATCAATGCTTAAACTTAAAAATAATGATTCATAAGCACCAATTCTAGAATTCCATCCGATTAAACCATGAGAATAATGATCTGTTCTTCCATGATTGATTAGAATGCGACAAGTTTTATTGATTTCTTCGTCATTGGTAAATATTGCGCCTGCATCACCAGAAGCTCCAAGAACTTTTGCAGGATAGAAGCTAGTTGTAGAAATAAGTGCAGTCCCAAGAATCGATTGATTATCAATTTTTGTTCCAAAACATTGTGCCCCGTCTTCAATAAGTAAAACTTTATTATCTTTGGCAAATTGTCTTATGGCGATGGTATCTGGATTGGCCCATCCATAAAGATGAACCATGATAGCTGCTTTAGGCTTAAATTCATTTACTGCTTTTTGAAATGTAGCTAAATCCCAATGACAAGATTCTCGATTTACATCTACGGTAACAGGATTTGCGCCAACATTTACAACTGCTTCAAAAGTTGCCCAAAAAGTCATATCGGGAACAAGTACTAAATCATTTTTTTCTACACCAACTGCTCTTAAGGCAATTTGAATAGCATCAGTTCCATTGGCACAACCTATCGAGTATTTTGCACCAACAAATTTTGAAAGTTTTTCCTCAAGCTCTCCGACAACTGGACCTCCTACAAATTGAGTTTTTTCAACTAAATTTGTAACTCCTTTTAAAAAATTTTCTTTGAAGCCTGGTTCAAATCTGTTTAGTGTAATGAAAGGGACTTGGGTTATACTCATAGGAAAATCCAATTTTTTGAATTAATAATGAGTCTATTCTGATTTTTTTTTATAAGAAAAGCAAAGAGAAAGTTATTTTTTATTGATCATTTCTGAAATGATAAGGGCAGCTTTTTTAGCCAATGTGGGATCTTTCAATTTTTGTGCGAGAATTTTTCTTAAAGTTTCTAATTCGCTTTTGAGTCTTTCTTGATCATGATGCGCCTTAGTTTTTTCCTTAGACGCATCATGGTTTTTGCATATCGTATTATTTATTTTTTTTGCTGTGCTCATATATTAAGCAGAAACTTCTGATCTTCTTTTTGGAGTCATTCTAGAAACTTTCTTCATATGTTCTTCAATTATCTCAAACAATTCTAATTTTGTTGTACGTGGATCCATTCCAGTAGGAAGAGCAGAATAAACTAACTCAGTGCCAACTTCAGTGAATACGTACCAAGTATTTCCTAATTTTTGAAAAAGAACTTCGTTTGCTTGTGAGTTTGTTTTTGTTGCTTTCATAATTTCCTCCATGAAATTGTGAATGTGTGTCTCTTGAACATCTTCTCGTCATCATTTGTAAAAACTTTAGACAATTTTAAAAAAAAATTATTTTTTTTTAGACGAATAGCCTAGTATTTTACTTGGACTCCTAGAAATAAGTTAGCTTGAGGTTTAAACGGTTCATTTACTTCATCAGAATTCCAAAGTTCTGGAAACTGAGCTATTTCATCGGCCTTTAGTTTTTTAGTAAAATTCATAAATATGTCAGCTCCTGCGACAACATCAAAATAAGGAATTAGCTTTTCTAGTTGGATAAAACTAGAAACAAAAGGAGAGATTGATGTACCGACAAAAAATCTTTGCTCGCCATAGCCAGTAGTATAATTATTCACATTGATAACTGATTTATGATAATTGTAGGTGAAACCAGTTCCGATCGATAATCGATACTTTTCAGTTCGAACTGCATCCATCGTGAATATCGGGCCAAGTTTTAAACTTGATCTTTGCTCGCTAGCATGAAAAACCCCAGTGCCAAATTCAAAATAATTTCTCATCGATGCAGCTTGCATTGTAAGGCCCAAATAATAACGATCATATGAGTCGTAATTAATTTTTTTAGTAACCGTAAAGCGTCCACCTGTTTCGGGAGAATAATCTTGTCGAGAATAATTTCGATTGTAGTTAAAAGGTGATTTATTACTATTACCATAAGTCAGCGCAAAACTAGCTTTGATGAAAGTATGATCTAAAAAAGGATAGTTTCTAGGAATTGGTTCGGTTAATCGGTAGTCAGTAGGGTCATTGCTTTCATAGTTTATACTACTAAGATATTCTTTATCATCATTGGTAATAAGCTTGATGAATTTTGAAGGGATGTAGGCTAATTGTCCCGTACGATCATATGTCTCTAAAAATTCAGGAAGAAAGGTCTCTTTAGCATAGTAAGTAGGGATGTAGATTCTTTCACCCTTTCGTTTTACTTGAAGAACTGTTGATTTAAGATTTGGTTCTTTTAATAATGGCGCTTGAAAAACAATAATAAAGGCCTCTTCTGCCTTGGCTTTAAAAGAAAAAAACAAAAGACAACTCAACAAAATATTTTTCATAATTCCCACTCTGTTTTGTAACCAATACTTATGCCAAAAGATTTTAAATTAAATTCATTTGGTGTTAATTCCAAATCAGTTCGAGATGATTTAGAAAGAGTGAGATGGTGATTACGAAAACTTGTTGAAAGAGTCATGGTACCAAAGAATGTTTGAAAATCAGAATTTAACTCAACTCCATAAATATATGCAGAAAATCTATCCTTGGTGCTTTCTGTTGTGGCTGAGTAGACAGGACAATATTCAAAATTGGTCCCAATGAAGACTTGCATGTCTTGTTCTTTTAAAAATTGATACTTAAAACTTGGCCCGAAACTAAGAATATTCATTCGAACATTTTCAAAATCATTCTTCCAATTTAAAGATTGAAAATTGATCTGACCCCCGAAATAAACTGGAAGTTCAGGTTTGACTAAAAAATTAAATGAATATCTAGGAGCAATAATCGATTCAAGCTCGTCAGAGTAAATTTGATTTAAGGCCGAAGTAAACAAATTGTCTAAATACAAATTATAGGAATTATAAACCAAGAAGTGATTTGAAGTTTGTTCTAGATAATCACTAGGTGGATAAACTTTATCTCCGACTTCATTTGGAAGTAAGCGAATGTCATCTTGGATGTAGGATACAAATTGACTACTTACTTTGAAGCGACTTGGCTTTTTTAAATTGTCGTAAATGAGAAAATCTTTTCGGTCTACTGGGTTTACAGGTTTACCATAAAAAAGCATTCCTTTTTTAATTTTATAAACTTTTGTGCCAGCGACTTCTTCTATAATGGATTCAGATTTTAAGTAAAGTGTTTCAAGTTTTTCGTTGGCAAAAATGCTATAAGAAAAAATGAGAGATAAAATGAAAAATTGAAAACTCATTTAGATAATTTCCTCAGAGCATATTTGAATGCTTCAAAATTCGAAGGAAATTTATAGTCATTAGCTTGAATAGAATCTATTTTAACCCATTTTAACTCATCATGCTCTTCAGATAATTTGATCACGGGCTTTTCTTTTAAAAAGCAATAATAAGTTTTTTCGATAACCTGATTTTGATATTGCGAGAAAAAATTAAACTCATATCCACTTTCGAAAACCTTGGTGAGTATGCCGGTCTCTTCTTCGAGTTCACGCCCAGCAGCTTCCTCAAAATCTTCTCCTTCTTCCACAGAACCTGTGACATTTTGCCAGAATCCACCACGGTCCTGACTAACTTTTAATAGAAGGATTTCGTCATTGCAAAAGACACAAATTTGGACTTTTTTGTAACAGTTTTTGGTACTCATAATACTAAATTTTAACATATTCTGACATTTTGATAATTGAGACATATTTTTCTCCCTGTGCACTGTTTAAAATCGTTTGAATTCATTGCTAAGCTGTTGAGCAAAATGATATGTTTTTAGGTCTATGGAAATGAATGTCATTATATTTAAAATAGCTACCTCTTTACCCGGTTTTTTATTGGGAATAGTCTGTCATGAAGCAGCTCATGCTTGGATGGCAAATCGTCATGGTGATCCAACGGCAAAAATGATGGGACGGATGACTCTAGATCCTACAGTTCATTACGATCTTTTTGGTACGATAATCTTTCCTTTAGTTGGAGCGATTATGGGTTGGTCAATGTTTGGTTGGGCTAAACCAGTTCCAGTTGATACTCGTAGATTTAAAAATGTTAAATCTGGAATTTTTTGGGTTAGCTTTGCTGGGCCTTTGGCTAATTTGATTCTGATGATATTGGCTGCATTTTTATATGCCATTTTAGTAACAAAAATTTCTTCTGATTTTAGTTATCACCAGATTTTTTCTGAAATGCTAGTGAATATGATTCAGATAAACGTCCTGTTAGCGATGTTTAATCTTATTCCTATACCACCGCTAGATGGATCAAAAATGGTTTCTTCAATGCTTGATTATGAAAATGCCAGACGATTTGAAGAACTACAGAGATATAGCTTTTTATTTTTCTTTTTATTTTTGTTTACTCCCATCTTGTCTTGGATTTTATCTCCAGCACTGATGGCTGCAAATTTATTAATTAATATTTTTATTTCTGTTCTAAGCTAAGGAAAAAATATGTTAGATACAACGATTCAAGTAAAAACAGAAAATTTTGATGGTCCCTTAGCCTTATTGCTTCTTTTAATTGAAAAAGAAGAAATGAATATTAAAAATTTAGACCTCACTAAAATTACTAAGCAATATTTAGATTATTTAGCACAAATGCGTGAAATTAATTTTGATGTAGCTGGGGATTATTTATTTTTAGCTGCTACATTGCTTCTATTAAAATCAAAAGTATGTATTAGCGAAGAAGAAGCTCAAAAACTTTCAGATGAATTTGGTATGGAGGGCTTAAACATAACTTCTCAATCAGAATTGATTAGAAGATTAGAAGAGCTTCAACTATACCAAAAAATGTCAAAAAAATTATGGGAGCTACCAAAAAAAGGACACGAAATATTCGTTAAACCTAAGGTAGATAGAAAGGCTATTATAAATTCCATTCTGACTCCTATGGATTTAAATTCACTTACTTTGGCGATGGTTGATTTCCTGTTTCGCCAAAGAAGAAAATACACCGTTGTAAAAAGAGATCGCTTGTCTATTAAGGAGAAGTTGAAGTTCTTAAAAGAGAATTTAAAAACAGGGGAACAAAGAACTTTTGATTGGCTTTTAGAAAATGATGTTAAACCTGAAGAAGAAAAGAAAAATATTGATAATATTGTTATTACATTCATATCACTTTTAGAGTTAGCAAGGTTAAAGAGAATTGCAATTTTTCAAAATGAAGATCGCAGTACTATTTACGTTGATGTAATTAAGTCATTAGAAGATTTTGACGTAGAACAAGCTAATGGATTTGAAGATGAAAATCCAAGTGAAACACCAAAATCTACTGAATCGATTGAAGCTAAAAAAGAAGAAGAGTCATTAGTTATTGAAAGCTTGGGAGAATATAAGGAAGAGACTATTCCAAGTGAAGACACACACATTATCCACTAAGAGGAAATTTATGGACCAAATGGATTACAATGAAATTGAAGAATTAGAAATGGAAGCAAGATACCCAGCTGAAACTGATCTTGAGTATCCAGTAGAATTTTCGCGAGAAAATTCCACCGAAGTTGATTCTTTGAATTTTTCAGAAGAACTAATTTCAGATGAGTTGTTGTGGCAAGCCCGAACAGGCTTAAACGAAGATTCATTATGTGGAGCCATCGAGACAATTATTTTTATGAGTGATAGACCTGTTTCTATTCAAAAAATAAAGTCTTTAATTGATGAAGATATGCCTCTAAAAGTTATTCACGATGCTCTTCAGAAAATTCAAGCAAGTTATGAACAGAAGTTTCATGGAATTAGACTTTTAGAAGTTGCTGAAGGTTATCAGTACAGAACAAAAGCTACTTACTCGAAATATGTACAAGACATTTTCAAGATCAATTCTTTGGTTCTGTCTCCGACAGCTTTAGAAGTTTTAGCGATTATTGCCTACAAGCAACCTGTTTCAAAAGTTGAAGTGGATAAGATTCGTGGAGTTGATTCTGGACACATTGTAAGAGCATTAATGGATAAGCGACTTGTAAGAGTGACTGGGCGATCGGATGAATTAGGAAGACCAGTTTTATATGGTACAACCCATGAGTTTTTAGAAGTGTTCAATTTGCCAGAATTATCGGCATTACCTCCAGAGCATGAATTAGATGAAATGAGTAAGGCTTCTTCTGTTGGTAAAATTACCGATATTAAAAATTTAGTTCATGATGGTGATAAAGCTCGATTTAAATTTGATGAGATTGCTGAGCTTGATCAACTTTCAGAAGCAATTAAAAATATTTCTTCAGAGACAGCTTTTACTAATTCTTTAAAAGTTGAAGAGAAAAAACGTATCAACGCAGAAGGGGAAGAGGTTAAGTCTGCTTTTGATTTATTAGAAGAATTTGTTAATAAAAAACAAATTACTGACCAAAACAAAGAAGCTTTTACTTCGATGTTAACGACTACTATTATTGATCCAAAAATCATCGATGATTTAGAAGCTGGTCCATTTAATGCTCCTCTTTTAGATGATGACTTCCAAATGATTGATCTAGATTCAGGTCTTCCTATAACTGAAGATTATGAAAGTGGTTTAAATGAAGACGACTTCGATATCATTGTGGATTTAGATTTTGATAAAGAAGAGAGCGAAGAAGAGGCTTTATCTAAGGCCCTTGATAAGGCTTTTGAGTCTTTAACAGGAGAGTCTCTAGATTCACGTTTGTCTGATGAAGAATTTGCATTTGGCGGCCTATTAGATGAAAAAAATCAAGAGATGGATGATTTAAAGCAATCAATGGTTGAAAAGGCTCAAGAGTTAGATCTCGATTTGTCTTTTTTGAACCAAGATTCCAAAGACAATCCAGAAGAATTAGAATAGTTTTAAAAAATTACAACGAGTTAGGGCTTCTTTTAAGAAGCCCTTTTTGTTGACAGAGTTTGAACCATAGCATAAAAACAATATCAATCTAAAACCAAATAACAGCCGTGATGGCAGATAGGAGGACATGTGAAAAAGTCAATTTTCAATAACGACGTTTTAGCTGAATTTACCGAAGAGGACTTTAAAGTTCGTTTACAAAAATTTATCGCCGACTGTGGAGTGACTTCAAGAAGAAAAGCTGAAGGACTTATCCTGCAAGGTCGAGTTGAAGTTAACGGTCAAATCGTTACAGAGCTCGGAACAAAAGTAGATCCTAATAATGATGTGATCATGGTTGATGGACACTTAGCTGATTTGAAAACAGTTGATAAGCTTTATGTTTTATTTCATAAGCCTCGTGGAGTTATGACCACTCTAAATGATCCTGAAGGACGTGAGACTGTTTTAGATTATTTAAAACAATTCAGTGAGAGAATTTATCCTGTTGGAAGATTGGATTATTTATCAGAAGGATTGCTTATTTTGACGAACGATGGAGAGGTGGCGAACATCATCATGCACCCGAAATATAATGTTTCAAAAGTCTATGAAGTAAAAGTATTTGGTGCTGTGACTGAAGGAATTATCGCTAAGCTTCGAGCTGGAACTTATCTTGAAGAGGGGTTTGTAAAACCACTTTCGGTAAGAGTTATTAAACAACTTCCAACAAAAACTTGGATTGAGTTTAGATTGAACGAAGGTAAAAACAGAGAGATCAGAAGACTTTGTGAAGCTGTAGGTTTAACTGTCGATAAATTAAAACGAGTGGCAATAGGTGGATTATCAATTGAAGGTATCGCTCCTGGAAAGCACAGAATTTTATCTAAAGAGCAATTATTAAATACAATTGGAATTGATGAATCAGGAAAAGTGAAAGCAACTAAAGGTTCTAAGTTTGTTTCTTCAAAAAAATCTGTCGATTTAGCTAAGAAGCGAGTTTTACCAGGCACGCTTGCTGACGATGAAGCTTTCCATAAATTTAGAAGAGAAACTTATTTTGATACTTTGAAAAAAATCGATGAATCAAAACAAAAGATGAATGAAAAAATTAAAGTTTTAGAAAATCAAATTTTCTTAGAAGAACGAGAATTAAAAGCGAATAAAAACGAATTTAGAAAGAAATAAAAAAAAGGCTCCTTCAAGGAGCCTTTTTTAATTGTCGTAAGTTATAAGTTTTGAATTGGTAACATATTCATTGAGTACGTCCATAGAGTACTCAAGAGCTTGCTGGGCATATGGAACGTTATCAATACCTTTTAATTTCTCTGTAAAATGCGCTTGCTTAATAAGTGAAGCACACATTCTCATGAACTCTGCACTTCCTTCAAAATACTCTTCTTCATTGTCTGTAACCATCACGTGTGTGAGCATGGTATTCAAAGATTTGATCAATCTAATTTGTTGCGGAGTGAGATCACTACCATCAATTTCAATGCGGATGACTTGGTTTTTCGTAGTTTCTGCAGACATAGATTTCCTCACTTTTCTATTATCGATTCAAAGAAGACTAAATACTATTTCGTCATTCGTTTCAAAGAATTTAGGAATTTATGTTGGACTACTTTTGTTCAATTTAGTTATAGACAAACATAAGCATTAGGCATATTATCCTAGTCAACTAATCTTAACGCGGGATGGAGCAGTCTGGTAGCTCGTCGGGCTCATAACCCGAAGGTCGTAGGTTCAAATCCTGCTCCCGCAACCAAAAATTTCAATCACTTACCTTCTTTTTTTCCTGAGTTGACCTTTAAAATTTTCTTTTGTGCCCACTTTGTGCCCTGTGGTTTGGCCACAGCTTTTTCCGCAAAATATTTTTAGATTTTGCGGGAAAATTATCAGTCTAATTCAAATAGGATTAGATATGTCTAAAACAAGTAAGCCTCAAAAATACCGTGATGGTTGGCGAATTAAATGGTTTGATGAAAATGGTAACCGAAAGAGTTCTATGTTCAAAAGTTACATTGAAGCCGATACAGAGCTAACCAAAAATAAATTTGAAGTAGAGCAAATAAAGCAAGGGCTCTCTATTCGTTATCATGAAGAGAAGACATTTAAAGATCTTGCTGTCTATTGGATGACTAATGTTGCTCCAGCGAAAAGAAGTTTCAAGGATCAAGTTAGCATTGTTAATAATCATCTCGTTCCATATTTTGGAAAATATAAATTAAAAGACCTCACAAACGAACATTCTCAAAATTATATTAACTTTAAAGAGAAAGATCGGACTAAGAAGACAATCGCAAATCATTTAATCGTGCTCATATCAATGTTAAATTTTGCATGTGACATGAAATGGTTGAGAGAAGCCCCGACTGTCCTAGGTTGACAGTGGATGACTCAAAAAACTTTAATCGTTTCAAATAATTAAAAGCAATTTTCGTTTATCATTTTTTTACTTATCGTCGTAAGTGATTAAAAGTTTAATCGACTTTT
>Ga0172367_10000299_pt1 | contig 75507 bp, 78 predicted proteins | sample Lak10m_FD_114542 | JGI IMG/M metagenome (GOLD analysis project Ga0172367, IMG submission 114542) | Freshwater microbial communities from Kabuno Bay, South-Kivu, Congo - kab_022012_10m | ecosystem: Environmental > Aquatic > Freshwater > Lake | place: Democratic Republic of the Congo: South-Kivu... | reverse complement strand
GCTGCCGCCCCGGTTCTTCGGAACATATATTCTGTTCTCGGATGATTTTTCTTGACCGGGCAGAGCAAAAATCCGAAATTGTAGGCAAAAAAGTTGCGCCGTGAGTCTCGACTGGGGAGCCAAAAACATCAAGCACTTACAGCATTTGTCTGTAGGTGCTTTTTTGTTGTGGTGTAGTATATGCCTGTAGGTGTTTTTTTGTTATGATCTTTGGCATCCATTAGCATGATGAAAAATCTTAGCTATGCTCGCCGGTGCGCCTTGTGATGTTAGGCAAGCCAATCGATAACATTAAGGTTGGGAACACGTACAAATTCTCGGACATTATTTGTAACTAGAGGAATTCCTAACGAAACGGCATGAGCAGCAATAAGCATATCCATTGATCCAATTGGCGTTCCAGCTTTTTCCAAGGTAGCTCGGATATTGCCATAAGCATGAGCTGCTTCTTCATCGAATGAAACAATTTCCAATGGTGTAATAAACTCATCAAGGGCTTTTGTGTTTTTTTCTTGATGTATACTCTTGGCGACTCCATAGCGTAACTCTGAAAGTGTAATGGAAGAAATGCCTATATCGCCGACTTGATATTCAAGAAAACGCTTTAGCACGGCAACTGGTTGTTGCTTGATAATGTAAATACAGATATTGGTATCGAGTACCAGCTTCATCAGAAACTCTCCCGTTTATCGAGCTCTGGTTGTACACGATCACCCATGAAATCATCGGAAAACTTTTTAAGACTGTTAAATAAAGAGTTCCATGAATCATTCCGAGGAATTAACTGCACAACATTGCCGGTTTTTTTAATGAAGACTTGACTGTCATCAAAACGAAACTCTTTGGGCAGTCTGACTGCCTGACTTTGACCATTTTGAAATAACTTTGCAGTTTTCATGACCTACCTCCAAAGTAATATATATTTTAAATATATATATTACTTTGGCATTTGCAAGCAATATTTCGGCAATGGGGACATTATGAACAACAGCAGTAACCGTTAAATTTCTTGATGTTCGTCCCACTGCCCTAGTTCGTCCTTTTGAGTGAGCCAAAAATATCAGGGGGTTACGATTGAGTTCGTAGCTCCTTTTTTGTTTTCTCTGCATCACTCTCCTACCATTAAGAACCTTGTTCATTAGAGAACCGTCCTGTAGTCAGAATCCTGGTATAAAGAGAATGCTTTGATTTTAGATGCTGATATAAAGTATAGTACACCCCTCTGATGTTACGAATGAATTTTGATTGGAGTTTAGACAATGTCGAAAGAAAAATTGTGGGGTGGGCGTTTTACCCAACCGACTGACAAGTTCGTTGAAGAATTTACAGCATCTATACAATTTGACAAGCGGTTGTATGCCCATGATATCAGAGGCTCTATTGCCCACGCCAGAATGCTGGGGAAGCAGTCTGTTATTGCAGAGGGAGATGTTGATTCAATTGTGGCTGGCTTGCAGGATATCCTTGGACAGATTGAGTCGGGGAATTTTGATTTTTCCATTTCCCTTGAAGATATCCACATGAATATTGAATCCCGCCTTTCGGCTGCCATCGGTGAAGCTGGCAAGCGCCTTCATACCGGGCGTTCCCGCAATGATCAGGTGGCGCTGGATATCCGACTATATCTGCGGGATGAGATTGGGGAAATCATTGCATATCTTGAGAAGCTGATTGAAGCGCTGCTTGACCAGGCGGCTGATAATCTGGATGTAATCATGCCCGGATTTACTCACCTGCAGACAGCCCAGCCGATACTTTTCAGCCACCATCTTATGGCATATATCGAAATGTTCACGAGGGACAAGGCGCGTCTGGACGATTGTCTCAAGCGGGTCAATGTCATGCCGCTTGGATCAGGCGCACTGGCAGGGACAACCTTTCCGATTGATCGCCAGTATGTGGCGCAGCAACTCGATTTTCCGGCAATTACCCGCAATTCGCTTGATGCGGTTTCCGATCGTGATTTTGCCCTTGAATTTCTCTCCGATGCTGCAATCTGCATGATGCATCTTTCCCGTTTCTCCGAAGAGCTGATTCTCTGGTCCACCAGCTCATTCTCTTTTATCGAACTGTCTGACGGTTTCTGCACCGGCTCATCTATCATGCCGCAGAAAAAAAATCCTGATGTGCCGGAACTGGTGCGCGGGAAAACCGGTCGGGTATATGGCAATCTCATGGCGCTCCTTACCGTTATGAAATCGCTCCCGCTGGCGTATAACAAGGATATGCAGGAAGACAAGGAACCGCTCTTTGATACCATAGATACTGTTAAAGGGAGTTTGAAAATTTTTGCGGCAATGATTGCTGAAATGCGTGTCAAGGAAGATTCCATGCGGCGTGCTGCGGGCCTTGGTTTTTCAACTGCAACTGATGTGGCTGATTATCTGGTGCGCAAGGGGCTCCCTTTCCGTGATGCTCACGAAGCGGTCGGTAAGGCAGTTGCGTACTGTGTTGAAAATGAAATGGATATTACCGAGCTTTCTCTGGCAGAGTGGCAGCTTTTTTCCGGTATGGTTGATGCTGATATTTTCGTATGTATTACTGTTGAAGCAAGCGTTAATGCCCGCTGTATACCGGGAGGAACGGCTCGTTCGTCAGTTGAGAATGAAATCGCCCGGGCTCGTTCAGGTCGCTGATCCACATGTACTCTGATTTTTTTGGATTCAGCGAAAAACCGTTCACAATCACACCTAACCCGCAGTTCATGTTTTTGAGTGGGAACCATCGCGAAGTGTTTGCGCATTTGCTTTACGGCATAGACAATCATGCCGGTTTTATTATGATGGTCGGAGAGGTGGGGACTGGTAAGACAACGATCCTGCGAACAGTTCTATCTCAACTGGATCCTGAAAAATATTGCAGCGCTCTGATATTCAACCCATATCTGACGGTGGAGCAGCTTCTGGCTGGGATTTGCCGTGAATTTGGGATAACTGCCGAGGAGTCGACCCGGTACGGATATCATCACGCCCTCAATGCGTTTCTTCTTGAACAGGATCGTATCGGAAAAACGGTGTTGCTGGTGGTTGATGAAGCCCAGAACCTGTCACCGGAGCTTCTGGAGCAGGTGCGCATGATTTCCAATCTGGAAACAGAGCGTGACAAGCTGATCCAGATTGTGCTTGCCGGTCAGCCTGAGCTGAATACTCTTCTGAAAAGATATGATCTGCGCCAGCTCAACCAACGTATTACTGTTCGATGCAGATTGCAGGCTATGGATATTCAGGATACTGGCGCTTACATTCGGCATCGAGTTAAAATTGCTGGTTGCCGTGTCCCGGGTGTTTTTTCAGATGCTGCAATCAGGCAAATTTATAAATTTTCCCGTGGCGTGCCGCGATTGATAAATGTTGCGTGTGAACAGGCATTGGTCATGGCGTGGACAGAGGATCAACTTGTTGTATCACCCCGGATTGCGGTTCATGTTATTGACAGTATGAAGCCTACTCTTAACCTTTGGGAAAGAATACGCTCTATTTTGGGATTATATAGTCATGCGTCCCTTTGTTATGATATTGACGATGAAGATTCCCGGAAGCCAACTGACCCGGAAGGTGCCGTAAAACGATGAGTTACATTCTTGATGCCTTGAAAAAACTGGAGCAGGAGAAAGCGCGTAAAGCAAAAACGGCTGGTTCTATTTTTATTGCAGGTGAGCTTTTCAATGAAAATCGTCCTGCCAACAGCAGAAATAACGGGCGTAAGGCTGCATTTGCAGTACTACTTGCTGTTGTAATAACATTTGGCGTGACCTGGTATCTTCTTAAAGGAAAAGGAGGGGCTAACCACACTATTTCCAATCCTCCTCAAATTCCTTTAAAAAATGCTCTGCCCTCTTCTCTCCCTGTTATTCCTCCAATTTCTTCTGCTCGTTCGCTTTCAGGTGCATCTCCTGTTCAATCTGGAGCTAACTCCGATCAGAACTCCACAAATCAACTCGCTTCGCCTATGGCTGAACCGAAACCGTCAAGACGTATTGTAAGGAAACAATCTGTCGCGCTCCCTCCGCAAACAACAAAAAAAAATCATGATGCCATTGAGGTAAAAGAGTTGGCACCTCCTGCTGATATTCAGGTTAATGGCGTTGCCTGGCAGGATGAACGGGGATTGCGTCGTGCTGTAGTAAACGGTCTTCTGCTTAAAGAAGGCTCAACTATTGTCGGCGCACAATTGAAAGAAATTTTACCTGATCGGGTTCGATTTGAACGATCGGGATCACTCTTTGAAGTACCGTTTGTATCTTCATCAAAACCGGTAGGTAATAAATGACCAGATCCAGTCGAACATTAAAAACAGCATTGATTTTGGCAAGTTTTATCTCTCTCGCAGGCTGCGGAAAACGGGGACCGCTTGTCTATCCTGATCTGGTTGTTCCGCAAGCGCCAACTTCAGTAGAAGCCCGTGCTTTTGGAGAAGGAATAAGGGTGTCACTTGTCATTCCTTCTTCACCCAAACTGGATAATGACCCTAAAGGTATTGTGGAGGTCAGGGTATTTAGACAGGATGCCCCAATTTCTCAAATGCTCTGCCGTGAATGCAAGGATTCCATGCCATTTTATAAGACAATATATCTGGATCGGTTGTTTAGGGAAGAACGTCTTGGTAGCCAGGTTTTGTATCTTGATAGCGAAGTTCAGGTTGAGCGTATTTATCGCTATCGATTTGCTCTGCATACACGTGATGGGATAACGGGGATTAAATCAGAACCTGTTACGGCTTCAGTCATGAAATCATTCCCAGCACCACAACTTTCGGTGGAAAGCACCCCAACAGAAGCTATTCTTCGTATTTCAGGAGAACGACCTGGAGACGATCTGTTTGCAGGTTATGCCATTTATCGCAGAACCAAGGATGCCGAGCGTTCATTGATGCCGCTACTGACAATCCCGATTAAAGAAACAGTCTATACTGATTTTACACTTAAAAGAGGAGTTGGTTATCTGTATGGTGTAAGAAGTGTCTACAGAAATGCAGAAGGGGAACTTGCGGAAAGTTTGATGTCAAATGAAGTCGAAGCAGAACGGAGTAAAGACGAATAAAGCTGAAAATGGATTTTGCCATTAATAGTTCTGAATATATGTTGCAAACAGAAACGGCACCCTTTGCAGGATGCCGTTTCTGTTTGCAACGATATAAAGGTTTTAAAATTACTTTGCAACAGTTTCAGCAAGTTTGAGAGCGATATCTTTGTAAGGGTTAGCAAACAGGATGATAAGGCAAACAACCAGAGCATAGATAGCGAGGGACTCGATCATAGCAAGACCGATCATCATGGTTGTGAGGATCTTACCTGAAGCGCCTGGGTTACGGGAAACGCCTTCAACAGCGCTTTTTACTGCCAAACCCTGACCAATACCTGTACCGAGTGTACCTAAAGCCATACCAATTCCTGCTGCCAGAACGCACATTGTGAAAAAACTCATTTTTACTACTCCTCTCTTCTTTTGGTTTGTATCCTAAACAGTATAGGATTTTGAAATTGTTATGGCTGCGTAAAAAACCGATCTGCTGCGTTACGCTCAATCTTCGTCATTGCGGCGTACTAAACTGTACGCCTCACTTCTCATATTTCGCAAGCCTTGCATCTGGAGCTTTTTACATTGCCATTATTTTTTAGTGTGCGTGCTCCAGTGAACCCTGAATGTATATCATAGCCAGAAGCATAAACACGAAAGCCTGGATAAATGATACCAGAACACCCATCAGTATCATGGGGAGAGGCACCAGAAATGGTGCAAGACCGAAGAAAATCATAAGAACCAGTTCGTGACCGTTCATGTTGCCGAAAAGACGGAGCGTCAGGGATACCGGGCGACTCAAGTGACCAATAACCTCAATGAAGAACATGATCGGAGCGAGCCATGCGATAGGTCCGAGGAAATGTTTTATATAACCCGCTCCATGATGTTTTAATCCGACAACGTGAGTCGAAATGAATACAATCACAGCACAGGCTGCAGTGGTGTTGATATTTGCGGTCGGTGGGAAAAATCCTGGGATAAGACCGATTAGATTTGAAACGAGAACAAAAATGGCAAGTGTCGCAATCAGGGGAAAGAATGGTCGACCGTGTTCACCCATGGTTTCAACGATCATATTCTCAATGCCGCCGACAACAACTTCCATGAAATTCTGCATACCGCTCGGGATTGTTTTTACTGCTTTTGTTGCCAGTACAGAAACGGCAAGCATCAGTAAAATTACAAACCAGGTGTAAATAATTGCATCTGCGCTGGCACCGGTAATATGGAACGGGGCGAGCAGGGTGCGAAAAAACTCAAGGAAAAGTATCGGGTGAACCATGAATCTAACCTCCTGTGCGCAAGGCACGATAAAGTGAGAGTGCTACTATGTTTACTACAATTATTGATAATCCGGTCATAAGACCTGCGAGTGAAAAATAGCCGGATGTCATGACAAAATAGAGTGCGCAGGCGGTTACCGTCATGCGACCGATATAGCGTATAAACGCATATCTCCCGGCATTGGGTGGCAACAGACCGAGAATACGTTGCAACAGATTGCGAAGCCAGAAAAAGTTTATCGTTGCAATTATTCCACCGGCTGCAACACCGAGCGCCACTTTGGTAGAAAAGAATACAAAGCCTGCCGTCGAAAGAACCAATAGCAGAATTATGCTTCCTTTTACAATGACCGGGAAGAGATGATCTTCATTCTGAACGGTCATCATCCCTGCGGATCTCCCTGCCGGCAATAACATAAATGTTTTTGAAACCGGCCGCGATGCCAATCAGCAAAAAAATATAAAAGAACCAAGGTTTTGTCCCGAATGTTCGGTCTAAAAACAGACCAAACCAAACCCCTATTCCAATCGCCATAACGACTGAAATACCCATGCTTGATACCGTTGTCATGGAACGGAAAAGCTCTTTTTTTTCGCTATTCAAAGTGTTCCACCATCAAAACATTTCAGCACAAATCCGAACTCAACTATCATAAAACTGATGTATATGTCAAACGAAATAAGCTTTATCACGCTATTAGTTTGAAACATTTTTCTGCAGCGGCAATTGTTTTATCAATTTCAGCGGTTCCGTGCATGGACGATACAAAAGCAGTCTCAAATTGTGATGGCGCAAGATAAACACCTTCTTCAAGCATTCCGAGGAAATATTTTGCAAAAGCTTTTGTATCGCAGGCCGATGCGGTAGACCAGTCAAATACTTCGCCAGGTGTGAAGAAGGCGCAGAACATGCTACCAACGCGCGTGGAATAGATCGGATAACCGGCTTTTTTAGCAGCCGCAGCGATTCCTTCTGATATCTGGCGGCTGGTTTCTTCAAGTTTAGTGTAAAAACCGGGTTGTTTAAGTATGGAGAGCGTGGCTATTCCAGCCGCCATGGCAAGCGGGTTACCGGAGAGTGTCCCTGCCTGGTAGACACCACCGGATGGGGAAAGTTTCTCCATAATGTCACGTTTTCCCCCGAATGCCCCAACAGGGAGACCTCCACCGATTATCTTGCCGAGAGTGGTCATATCAGGAGTAACACCGTATAACTGTTGAGCTCCACCGTAGGCGACGCGGAAACCGGACATGACTTCATCAAAAATAAGGATGATCCCTTCATCGGTGCATATTTCTCGCAACCCTTCAAGAAAACCTGGGCGTGGTGGAACTGTTCCCATGTTTCCTGCAACAGGCTCGACAATTATACAGGCGATTTCCCCCTTGTTTTCAGCGACCAGTTTTTTAACCGATGCAATGTTGTTAAATTCTCCGGTAAGGGTGTGTTTTGCAAAATCTGCAGGTACACCCGGGGAGTCTGGGACACCAAAAGTTGCGGCGCCTGATCCAGCTTTAACCAATAGAGAATCAGCATGACCGTGGTAACAACCGGAAAATTTAAGAATCTTGTCACGAGATGTATAGCCTCTGGCAAGGCGGATTGCACTCATCGTAGCTTCTGTCCCGGAGCTTACCATGCGTACCATCTCTATTGAGGGGACAGCTTCGATAACCAGGTTGGCAAGGGTTATCTCCCTTTCGGTGGGGGCGCCAAAACTTGCCCCGCTTTCAACGGTTGTTTTTACGGCGGCTACCACATCAGGGTGGCAGTGTCCCATAATCATTGGCCCCCACGATCCAACATAGTCGACAAAGTCATTACCATCTTCATCAAATATATGACATCCGGCAGCTTTAGTGATGAAGAGAGGATCAGCTCCCACTGATTTAAATGCGCGGACAGGGCTGTTGACGCCCCCTGGTATGGAGGCTTTTGCTTGCTGGAACAGTTGGCTGGAACGAGTGTGGTTCATGGCAAAATCCTTGAGAAAAAATGAATTTCATAACGCAAAACGTCCGTGGCAGATAGCATACAGTATGCAGCATGTCAAGGCATAATGGGCTAATTTCACTTGAAAAGAGTCGGTAGCGATTTAATGGTTTCTATTTTAGTAAAACGAAAAAACAGAGAAAAAACTGCTTGACAAAGAGTGGCGTTTACCATACTTTTGCACCGTTTTGTATACAGTATACCGCATGTGGTCAGGAGGATTTTATATGCTTGGTGCATATCTACCAATACTGCTTTTAGGGCTGGTCGCCTTTTTGTTCGGGCTTGGCTCTATTGTCATGTCATCGCTGATTGGTCAGAAAAAAATAACCGCTGTCAAGGTTCAACCGTATGAGTGTGGATGCGATCCCGTCGGCACTGCTCGTGAACGCTTTTCAATAAAGTTTTATCTCATTGCCATGCTTTTTATACTGTTTGATATTGAGGCAGTTTTCCTTTATCCATGGGCAATTCTTTACAAAAAGCTCGGTGTTTTTGGTCTGGTGGAAATGGGTCTCTTTATTGTTATCCTCTTTGTCGGTTACATATATGTATGGAAAAAAGGAGCGCTGGAATGGGAGTAGAGAATCCGCTTGGCGAAAACATCATCACTACATCTCTGGATGCGCTGGTTAACTGGTCAAGAAAATCATCAATCTGGCCCATGACATTTGGTCTTGCATGCTGTGCTATTGAAATGATGGCTGCAGGCGCATCCCGACATGACCTTGACCGTTTCGGGATTATTTTCCGTGCATCTCCGCGTCAGTCAGACTGCATCATCATTGCAGGAACGGTTACCAAAAAAATGTTACCGGTTATCAAAACGGTTTATGAGCAGATGCCAGAGCCAAAATGGGTTATTGCCATGGGGGCATGCGCATGTTCGGGTGGTGTTTTTGATACCTATAGCGTTGTTCAGGGGATTGATGAAGCGTTGCCGGTGGATGTTTATGTCCCCGGATGCCCTCCACGTCCAGAGGCATTGTTGTACGGCATCATGAAATTGCAGGATAAGATTATGACAGAGCGCAACTCCTTTGGTTCTACCCTTGGAATTGGTGAACGTTATACACCGGAAGCTGCTTAAACAGCTTTATTTATACATAAATTGAGAGATAAATCCTATATAAGGGTTGGAAATTATGCCTGAAAACAATCGTGCAGTTATCAAATTAAAAGAAAAATTCTCAACTGCAGTTCTCGATGTGGCAGAGTTCAGAGGCGAAGTGACAGTTACTGTTTCCAAGTCATCCATTCTTGCCGCCCTCTCATTTCTTAAAACCGAACTGCAGTATAATCAACTGACAGATGTTACTGCCGTTGATTACCTTGGGAAAAAAGAAGACCGCTTTATGATGGTCTACCAGCTTCTCTCTATTCCGTTCAAAGATCGTTTGCGAGTCAAATGTCCTGTTGGCGAAGCTGACTGCACTGTCCCAAGTGCAACCCAAGTCTGGTCTACAGCTAACTGGCTGGAGCGTGAGGTTTACGATCTTTTAGGTATTAACTTCCATAACCATCCTGACCAACGTCGTATTCTTATGACAGACGATTGGGTCGGTCATCCGTTACGCAAGGACTACCCGCTTCAGGGACCTGACCGCGAGCCATACAAGGGTCGTTTGTCGTAATAAACCAAACACGCAATCAATTACGCGAGTATTTCTGAATAAAGAAGAGGCTCTACATGGCAAATATCGAAAAGATGACATTGAACATGGGACCGCAGCACCCTAGTACACACGGTGTTTTGCGGCTTGTGCTCGAACTTGATGGCGAAGTGATCACCAAGATCACCCCTGATATCGGCTATCTCCATCGTGGAGTTGAAAAGCTGTCTGAACATAGAACATACCATCAGATTCTGCCATTAACTGATCGACTCGATTATCTCGCTCCCATGAGTAACAATCTTGGCTATATTCTTTCAGTTGAAAAACTGTTAGGTCTGGATCCTCCTGAACGTGCAAAAACAGTTCGTATAATTATGGCTGAAATGGCGCGTCTTCAGTCCCATCTTGTGTGGCTTGCATGCCATGCCCTTGATATTGGGGCAATGACGGTTTTTCTATACGCTTTCCGTGAGCGTGAAACAGTTATGGAAACCTACGAACTGATTTCTGGCGCGCGTATGACATCAAACTTCTTCCGGGTTGGCGGGCTGTCAATGGATGTGCCGCCTGAATTCGAGAAAAAAGTTCGTCAGTTTGCTGCTGATATGCCTGGCCATATCGATACCTACGAAGGACTTTTGACAACCAACCCGATCTGGTTGAAGCGTACGGTTGGCAATGGTCTGATTTCTGCAGAAGATGCGATTGACATCGGTCTTACAGGTCCGGCGTTACGCGGTTCAGGTGTGAACTGGGATCAACGCAGAGACTCAACATATGCGGGTTATGATAGCTATCAGTTTGAAGTGCCGGTTGGCGAAAAATGCGATACATTTGATCGTTATAAGGTGCGTCTTGTTGAAATGCGCGAATCATGCAAAATAATAAACCAGGCGCTGGATCGTCTGAAGCCTGGCCCTGTGTTGGCGGATTCCCCCCAATATTGTTATCCTCCCAAAGAAAATGTTTATAACTCCATTGAAGGTTTGATTCATCACTTTAAAATTGCTTCAAGCGGTTTTCCCGCGCCTGTTGGTGAAGTTTACCAAGGTATTGAAGCGCCAAAGGGTGAGCTTGGCTACTACCTTGTAAGTGAAGGTGAAAATAAACCATATCGTATGAGAATTCGTCCTCCATCATTTGTTAATCTTCAGGCAATGGAGAAAATGGCAGTCGGTTCTATGGTTGCGGATCTTATTGCTGTAATAGGTACGCTGGATATTGTTCTTGGTGAAATTGACAGATAACGTCCACACGATTCAAAGGAGATGTCGCGCATGAGTGACGTAGTGGCGCAGCAGGCTGAAGAGCAGGATGAAGTTGTAGATCTTGCGAAAGCCGATAAAGTAATAGATAAATACATTGATTTGCCGGGGAATCTTATGCCGGTTCTTCAAGGAATTCAGGATGCATATGGATATGTTCCTCGTATCGTTGCGGATCATGTGGCAGAGAGACTGAATGTATATCCGAGCCAAATCTATGGCGTTCTGACCTTTTATGCCCAGTTTCATCTGAAGCCGAGAGGCAGGTTCATTATCCGTGTTTGCGTTGGTACTGCCTGCCATGTTCAGGGTGCCCAAAGGATTAAAGAGACATACTTCAACTCCTTACATATAGGTCATACCGAAACTACTCCGGATCTCCGATTCACTTTTGAAGAAGTAGCGTGTCTTGGTGCTTGTGGTATGGCACCACTCTCCATGGTAAATGATGATACATATGGTAAGATGACGGTTCAGAAGGTCGATGAAATAGTAGCAAAATATTCTGCAATCCCGCTTGATTAAGCGGACTCACGCTAGAGGACACAACGCATGGGCGATAATTCAGGAATTCAGATTCTTATCTGTCAAGGAACAGGCGGAATTTCAGCAGGCGCAAAAAACGTCGAAGCTGAATTTAGCAGAGTCATAGCCGAACAAGGTCTGACAGCAACAATTGGTAAACGATGTGATGTCATAAAGACAGGATGTCGCGGTCTCTGTGCGAATGACGTTCTGGTAGACATTATAACCCCGGAACTCGGACGTGTAACGTATGATTTTGTACAACCTGAAGAGGTTGAACAGATAGTTAAAGAACATATTGTCGCGAATACGGCAATTGACAAACGCAAGGCAAAGCCTTACTACAACACATTTCTTGAAAAACAGATGCGTGTTGTTATGGGTAACTGCGGCGAAATAGATCCCGACATGCTCGACTCATATATGAGCGTTCATTCAGAAGGTTTCAAGGCGATTGAGAAGTGCGTCAAAACCATGAAACCTGAAGATGTTATTGAAGAAGTTAAAAAATCAGGACTTCGTGGTCGTGGGGGGGGCGGTTTCCCTACTGGCATGAAATGGTCGTTCTGCAAAGCGTCGCCAGGGAACCACAAATATCTGATATGCAACGCCGACGAAGGGGATCCGGGCGCATTCATGGACCGCTCGATTCTTGAAGGAGATCCATACTGTATTGTCGAGGGGATGATGATTGCAGGTTATGCAATTGGAGCAACCTACGGATATGTGTATGTTCGTGCGGAATATCCTCTTGCTGTTCAACGCCTTCAGCATGCAATTGATGTCTGTTATGAAAAAGGATACCTCGGTAAAAACATTCAGGGATGGGGTATTGATTTTGATATGCGTATCAAAATGGGCGCCGGCGCATTCGTATGTGGTGAAGAAACGGCACTGATGGCGTCTATTGAAGGTGAGCGAGGGATGAGCCGTCCTCGTCCTCCTTTCCCGGCTGTCCGTGGACTTTGGGGTCATCCGACAAATATCAACAACGTTGAAACATTTGCAAACGTTCGTCACATAATTAACAAAGGCGCTGACTGGTATGCTTCTCTTGGTACGGAAACTACCAAAGGTACTAAAATATTTGCAGTAACCGGTAAGGTAAAACACACTGGTCTTGTTGAAGTCCCAGCTGGTATGAAAGTTCGCGAAGTTCTATTTGATGTCTGCGGTGGTATTGTCAACAACCGTAAATTCAAGGCTGTACAGGCCGGTGGTCCTTCAGGCGGCTGCATCCCGGAAGCGGCTCTTGATACACAGGTTGACTATAACGCTCTTATTCAGGCTGGAGCCATGATGGGCTCGGGTGGTCTTGTTGTTATGGATGAAACCACATGTATGGTTGACGTGGCAAAATTCTTCCTTACTTTCACACGCACTGAATCTTGCGGTAAATGTGTCCCTTGCCGCATCGGTTTGAAGGTCATGCTCGACATTCTGACCAAAATAACAGAAGGAAATGGGCAGCCATCAGATATTGAAACTTTGATTGATCTCGGCAATGCTATTAAAAAAGCTTCTCTTTGCGGTCTCGGGCAAACAGCTCCTAATCCTGTCCTCTCAACAATAAATTACTTCCGCCATGAGTATGAAGCGCACATCAATGACAAACGATGCCCGTCAAACTGCTGCAAAGAATTGTTGCTCTGGAAAGTTTCGGAAGAAAAATGTGTTAAATGCGGTGCTTGCAAAAAAGCTTGCCCAGTTGGTGCGATAGTGTGGGAAAAAGGGTCGGTTGCTTTCCTTGACAAAGAAAAATGTACTCAATGCAAATCATGTTACGATGCCTGCCGCTTTATGGCGCTTGAATAGTCCTTTTACCGGTACAGTTATAAAACTCACGAACAGAGGTTTTTTAGATGGTTAATCTTATTATAGATGACAAGCCGGTCACAGCACCGAAAGATTCCACTATTTATGATGCTGCCAAGTTGAACGGCATTAATATTCCGATTCTTTGTCATGATAAAAAATTAAAGCCTTTTGGCGCTTGTCGTATGTGTCTGGTCGAAGTTGAGCAGATGAAAGGGCGGCAGATTCCTGCTTGCACAACCCCTATTACTGAAGGAATGATAATTCGCACAGCAACTGACGATATTATCAAGGCGCGCAAACTGGTTCTTGAATTGCTGCTCCTGAACCATCCTCTGGATTGTCCTGTTTGTGATAAAGCGGGAGATTGTGATCTCCAGAATCTGACATATCAATATGAAGTTAATGGCAACCGATTCAGTGATGAAAAGTTCCAGCATAAAATTGATTATAACAATCCGCTGATTGAGCGTGATATGAACCGTTGTGTTCTTTGCGGAAAATGCGTCAGAATTTGTGACCAGATTGTCAGCTATGGAGCTTTAACATTTATTGATCGTGGTATTGAAACAAAAATCGGTTGCGAGTTTGAGCGTGGATTGAACTGCGAATTCTGTGGTTCATGCATTTCTGTTTGTCCTGTAGGCTCCTTGCTTGCTCGTCCCTTTAAATTTAAAGCCCGTTTCTGGGCATTAAACAACAAAAAATCAATTTGCGGTTATTGCGGGACAGGGTGCAACGTTACTCTTGGTGTAAAAGATAATCAGGTTCTTACAACAGTTTATGATGAAAACCAGGGTTTCCATAAAGGTCAGCTATGCTGCCGTGGTCGTTTTGGTTATCAGTACATAAATTCAGCAAAAAGATTGCTAAAACCTCTTGTTCGTAAAAACGGAGCATTGACTGAAGTCAGCTGGGATGAAGCGCTACAGGCTGTAGCCAGCCGTTTGGCTGCAGGAAATGTTGCGGCGCTTGGTGGCGAGCGTCTTTCCAATGAGGAGATTTATCTTTTCAAAAAGTTGATTGAAAAAACCGGATCATCAAAATACGACCATGCTGCAGGTTACGCGCATACCGCTCTTTCCAAAGGTTTTGCCCGCAGCTTTGGCGCTGCGGCATCTTCAGCAACAATCCCGGATATTCAGAAAAGTTCTCATTTACTCGTAATCAACAGTGATGCATACGAATCAAACCCAGTCATCGGTTTTGAGATTAACATGGCAGTAAAAAACCATAATGTTGCACTAACATTGATTGCAGATAAACGCGGTAAGCTTGCTAAATTGCCAAACGCAAAAACAATGCTTGCCAAGCCAGCCACAGAAATTGCACTGCTTAACGCAATGGCAAAAACAATCATAGATTCTAATCTTATGGTTGATGGGGCTCCATCATTACCTGGGTATGCAGAACTTATTCAATCTCTGAAAACATACACTCCTGAAGCAGTCGCTGAAATATCTGGTGTCTCATCCGAATCGATTCGCCAGCAGGCTACAGATTTTGCCCAGGCAGAAAAAGGAATGATTCTTTTCCCGACTGGTCATGCGTATACCGGCTATGGGGCTGATCTCGCTACAGCAGCTGCAAATATTGCTATTCTGACAGGTAAATATGACAAAGAAGGTTGTGGAGTTCTTTGTATGTCGGAAAAAAGCAACAGCCAGGGAGTTGTAGATCTTGGTTTCTACGGTAAGGATGGTGTTACAGCCGACTCAATCCTCGCGGATGCGGTTTCGGGGAGCGTAAAAACTCTATTTATAGCAGGTGAAAACCCTCTCGTATCCTATCCTGACAAGCAGAAATTAAAATCTTCCCTTGAAGCGGTTGAAACTCTGATTGTCTCTGACCTTTATCTGACTGAAACTGCAGCAATGGCAGATATCGTCCTCCCTGCTTGCACAATAGCTGAAAAGGAAGGAACCTATACGGCGACAGATAGAAGAGTTCAGTATGCTGCCCCAGCAATTAAACGCCTGGGTGAAAGTCGTTCTGATTTTGAAATATTCAGGGAATTGCTTGCAGCGCTTGGAGAAAAACTATCTGCGACTCCTGCAGCTACCTTTGCAGAGATTGCATCGACAGTAAATGGGTATGAAGGAATGACCTATGCAACACTTGGAAATGAAGGCGCTTTTGCAGCTGTTTCAATGAAACCTTCTCTTCTCCCTGTTGCTGCTCCGGCAGTTTCTACAGCATCTGGAAAACTGGCGCTTCTTGTTGGAAATGCGCTTTACCATAACGGCACCATGTCAATGTATTCAGAAGGACCGGTGCATGTTTGTCCTGAGGGATATATTGAACTTTGCCACGCTGATGCAAAAAAACTCGGCGTTGCAGAAAATGACAAAGTTACAGTAAGTTCAGCGACAGGCTCGACCTCTTTAAAGGTCAAAACAGGCTTCCGTATGCAGGAAGGTGTGGTTTTTACACCGTACCATTTTGCTGAAAATTGTATAAATCAGATCTGGAACGGTGAAGCGGTTACCTGGGTAACAATTACAAAATAGTTTAGCGCCTCCAGATAGCTCGTGCTTTAAAAAGTTTATTTCGTGTGAAAAGAGGGACCGATGGGAATCGAAATTTTAGGACTGCCTTTGATGTACTACATCGCAATGCTTGGCAAGGTTCTGGTAGCTTTTGTCTTTGTTCTTTTGACAGTTGCCTACGCTACCTACGCAGAGCGAAAAATCATTGGTCATATGCAGGTTCGTCTTGGACCGATGAGAACCGGTTGGCATGGGATTCTTCAGCCGATTGCTGATGGTATAAAGCTTTTCTTCAAGGAAGAGATCATTCCAAAAGAAGCGAGTACCTTTGCATTTCTAATCGCTCCATTAATCGCGCTGATTCCAGCTTTTCTAACATTTGCGGTTATCCCTTTCGGTGGAACAATTGAGGTTGCCGGTTACAAAATTCCACTTCAAATTGCATCATACTTTGATACAACAGCCGGAAAAGTTTTTGATATCAATGTTGGCGTTCTATATATTCTTGCAATGTCTTCCCTTGGGGTTTACGGGGTTGTACTTGCAGGTTGGGCCTCCAACAGCAAATACTCCTTGATGGGTGGACTTCGTTCTTCTGCCCAGATGATTTCCTACGAACTTTCAGCCGGGATTGCGATAATTTCAATTTTTATGCTTTCCGGGACACTCTCCCTGAATAAAATTGTAGAGCTGCAATCAGGTATGGGTGGTTTTGACTGGTATATTTTCAAACAACCTTTAGCAGCGTTCTTATTCTTTATATGCGCACTTGCAGAAATAAACCGTACTCCATTTGACCTTGCGGAAGCTGAATCAGAACTTGTTTCAGGGTTCTGTACTGAATATTCATCAATGAAATATGCGATGTTTTTCATGGCTGAATATGCCAACATGGTTACCGTCTGTGCTTTAACAGCAACTCTTTTTCTTGGTGGATGGAACGGTCCAATGGCTGTTGCTACACCGCTGCTTGGACCGGTCTATTTTGTTGCAAAAGTTTATCTACTCATGTTTGTTTGCATGTGGATTCGCGCCACTCTTCCACGTTACCGCTATGACCAGCTGATGGCACTCGGTTGGAAAGTCCTTCTGCCACTGGCTCTGCTTAATATTGTAGTAACCGGCATTGTTGGATACTTTATCTAATAGTTATTGTTGCACGTTATTCTAAGAATGAGGATGGAAACATGAATCCGATTACACCGATTATAAATGGTCTTAAAATTACACTCAGTCATCTTTTCAAAAAACCGGTAACGTTACAGTATCCAGACGAACGCCCGGATGTTGCTGAACGTTTTCGAGGTTTGCACGGACTTAAAGTCTCGCACAGTAAAGCTAAATGTGTCGCCTGTTATCTTTGCCCAACCGTATGCCCGGCAAAATGCATAACTGTTGAAGCCGGAGAAGATTCAAATCATGACAAATATGCGGCACGTTATGAGATTGATATGCTCCGTTGTATCTTCTGCGGATATTGTGTTGAAGCTTGCCCGGTTGATGCCCTTAAAATGACCGGTGAATTTGAACTGGCAAATTACCGCCGCAGAGATTTTGTTTTCACCAAAGACAGACTTTTAGAAAAGAAATAAAGGAGCAGTTAATGGAATCCCTCTTTTTCACAATAGTCACGGTAGTTGCTATCATATCGGGTATTCTTGTTATAACTTGCAAAAATCCGATAAATAATGCGCTTTCTTTGGTGATGACATTTTTCTGTCTGGCTACATATTATGTCATGCTTGACGCACCATTTATGGCAGCCGTACAGGTTATGGTTTATGCCGGCGCTATCATGGTTCTTATCGTCTTTACCATCATGCTCCTTAACATCAGAGTTGATGCAACCAAAAGCCACACTCACAAAGTTATTGCCGGTTCTATAATAGGTTTCTTTACCCTGCTCAATGCACTTTTTGTAATTTTGAAAAGCAGGGCAGCTCTCCCTACTGGACCTTACAGTGGCGAAACAATCCGACAGGTCGGGCATACTGAACTGATCGGCAAAGAGATGTTTACAAATTTTCTGCTGCCGTTTGAGGCAACTTCCATACTTCTGCTTGTCGCAATTATTGGCGCAGTGATTCTTGCAAAGAAAAAACTCTAATAGAGGTTGATACCATGGTTAGTCTTAATAGTTATCTGCTGGTAAGCGCTGTATTGTTTTCACTCGGAACAATAGGTGTTTTAACCCGTAAAAATGCGATTGTAATTTTCATGTGCATTGAACTTATGCTCAATTCTGTCAACCTGACTTTTATTGCTCTTTCCAGGCATCTTGGAAATCTTGATGGACAAATATTTGTTCTTTTTGTCATGACCGTTGCAGCAGCCGAAGCAGCTGTCGGCTTGGCGTTAATGATTGCATTTTACAACAACAAGGAAACAATCGATGTTGATGATGTAAACATGCTGAAATGGTAACTAATTTCTGACCTGAACAAATTATACCGTGTAACGATTGTATAAAAGGAGTATTTCATGTTCGACAACGTTTGGCTCATCCCGTTTCTACCGCTCGTCGGCTTCGTGATTAACGGGCTATTCGGGAAAAAGATTAAGAACGAGGCAATCATCGGAGGAATAGCAACCCTCGCCATATTTGGTTCTTTTCTGGTTTCATGTGGCATTCTGATGCAGATGATTGGGCTTTCTCCAGAACAGCGAGTCTTTGAAAAAGTCATGTTTCCCTGGATACATTCAGGTGTGCTGAAAATTGACATGGCATTTCTTCTTGATCCATTGTCGTGCATCATGATCATGGTAGTTACCGGTGTCGGTTCACTAATTCATCTTTATTCAATCGGCTATATGCATGGAGAGGAAGGTTTTTATAGATACTTTGCATATCTGAACCTCTTCTGTATGTCCATGCTTCTGTTGGTACTTGGAAACAACCTGCTGGTAATGTTCATTGGTTGGGAAGGTGTTGGTCTCTGCTCATACCTCCTTATTGGATATTACTTTCATAAAAAATCTGCAGGTGATGCAGCTAAAAAAGCATTTGTTATGAACCGGGTTGGTGACTTTGGTTTTCTTCTTGGTCTCTTTATACTGTTCTGGTGGTTCGGTTCAAATTATAATATCTGGACAATCAATTTTACAGAAATAAAAGCAGCTTCACATCTGCTTCCATATGGCGGCGTTGTAACTGTTGCGACTCTTTGCTTTTTTGTAGGCGCTACCGGTAAGTCAGCGCAGATTCCATTGTACACATGGCTTCCCGATGCAATGGAAGGTCCGACCCCTGTTTCAGCACTCATACATGCTGCAACAATGGTTACAGCCGGTATCTACATGATCGCACGCATGAGTTTTATTTTCATCAAAGCGCCGGAAACCATGATGGTAATTGCTATTGTAGGTGCATTAACAGCTATTTTTGCAGCAACTATCGGCACAGCGCAAAATGATATCAAGCGTGTATTGGCGTATTCTACTGTTTCTCAGCTCGGTTTCATGTTTCTTGCAATGGGTGTCGGCGCATTTACAGCCGGTGTTTTCCACCTTATGACCCATGCATTCTTCAAAGCATGTTTGTTCCTTGGTTCCGGTTCAGTTATCCACTCGATGCACCATGCGCTCCACCATGGTCATCTTAATGATGATGCTCAAGATATGCGTAACATGGGCGGGCTGAAATCAAAGATGCCGATTACCTTTATTACGTTTTTAGTATCAACAATTGCTATTGCCGGTATCCCTGGCTTTTCAGGATTCTTCTCGAAGGATGAAATACTGTGGCAGGCATTCACAAATCCTTACCACGGCTCGCTCAATGTTCTGCTCTGGGGAACTGGCGCTGTTGCAGCATGTTTCACCGCATTCTATATGTTCCGTCTTGTTTTCATGACCTTCTTTGGCGAATGCCGCATAAATCCAAAAGTTAAAGATCATCTTCATGAGTCTCCACTTGTTATTACAATACCACTCATGGTTCTCGGTTTTCTTGCGGTCGTTGGTGGTTATCTCGGAATGCCGAAATTGATGGGGATGCTGCCGAATTATCTTGAGCATTGGCTTGATCCGGTTTTTGAACTAGCCAATGAATATGGTGCGACCTATGCCCATGCTGGAGCTCATCATCCGCATTCACTTGAGTGGGGGCTTATGGGAGCTTCAGTTGCAATCGCTGTCGTTGGAATCCTGATTGCCCGCACATTGTATATTTCAAGCACCGGCATACCTGCTAAATTCACTTCAGCTTTTCCGGTTCTGCATCGTGCTGTTTATAATAAATGGTATATAGACGAACTTTATGACTACATTGTTGTTAATCCATGTAAAGCGCTTGGTCAGGGACTCTGGAAAGGGTTTGATGTACTGATTGTTGATGGAGTTGTTAACGGTGTTGCAAATGTTGTTATGGCTTTTGGTGGAGTGTTGCGTTTCGTTCAGTCCGGATATATCTATAACTATGCAATCAGCATGGCGCTGGGTGTTGCGGTCATACTCGGATACTACATTTTCAGATAATACGAACTGATTAGTACGTTGCATAAAAGGAGCAGAATTCATGAGTAACATATTGAGCCTGACAACATTCCTGCCAATTCTTGGCGTCCTCCTTCTTCTCTTCATTCCTAAAGAGAGTAAAGGAGTATTACGGAATGTTACCTTTGCGGTAACTTTAGTGACATTTTTGGCGTCGTTGCCAATCATGATCGGTTTTCAGTCAAATGCTGAATTCCAGTTTGTGGAAAATGTCCCCTGGATCGCAGCAGGTCCTTTTGTGATGAGATATAATATCGGTATTGATGGCATTAGCCTTTGGCTTTTCATCCTCACCACATTTATTATGCCGATATCAGTCCTTTCAACCTATACGGCAGTTGAGGAAAAAGTGAAGGAGTACATGATATGTCTGCTTCTGCTTGAAACCGGTCTTCTTGGGGCTTTTGTTGCAATTGACGTATTTCTCTTCTACATTTTCTGGGAAGTAATGCTTATCCCGATGTACTTCATGATCGGAATCTGGGGTGGCAAGAACCGTATTTACGCAACTATCAAATTCTTTGTTTACACAATGGTCGGTTCGTTGCTGATGCTTGTGGCAATGATATTCTTATATTTCCAGGGGCAGAAACTCGGCATTGCTGATTTCAGCATCCTTAATTTCTATAATCTTAAACTGGATTTGGGAATGCAGACCTGGTTATTCCTTGCATTCGCACTTGCATTTGCAATCAAAGTTCCAATGTTTCCTCTGCATACATGGTTGCCGGATGCTCATACAGAAGCACCGACAGCCGGTTCTGTCATACTTGCTGCCATCATGCTTAAAATGGGTACATATGGATATGTCCGTTTTGCAATGCCTCTTTTCCCTGAAGCAGCGCATAAATTTACTCCACTCCTCGCAACACTCGCAGTAATTGGAATAATATACGCTGCGCTTGTTGCCATGGTTCAGGAAGATGTTAAAAAGCTTGTTGCATATTCATCTGTCGCGCATCTTGGTTTTGTTATGCTTGGTCTTTTTGCCTTTAATACTCAAGGGCTTACAGGTGGTATGCTTCAGATGCTGAATCACGGGGTTTCAACAGGAGCGCTCTTCCTTATAGTCGGTTTTATCTATGAACGTCGTCATACACGCCTGATTACAGATTTTGGCGGACTATCAAAGCAGATACCTATATTTGCCACAATATTCATGATTGTAACGCTCTCCTCAATCGGTCTGCCTGGAACAAATGGTTTTGTTGGCGAATTTCTTGTCCTGATAGGCGCTTTTGAAAGTGAAATTCGTTGGTGGGCTATTGTTGCTTCCAGTGGTGTTATCTTTGCTGCTGTATATATGCTCTGGATGTTCCAGCGTGTTATGTTCGGTGAGCTTGATAACCCCAAAAATCAGAAACTCGTTGATCTTAATGCTCGTGAAATTGGAATAATGATTCCTCTTCTTATCCTGATATTCTTCATGGGGCTGTATCCTAAACCGTTCATTGACAAGATGGAGCCAGCTATTAAGAAGCTTGTTACCCAAATTCGTCCAGCCAGCATGAATGTGCAGGCAGCAACCTCTGCTCCAGTTCCAGCAATGCCTGCCGGGCATGCAGAGGGACTGAATAATGAATCTCCTGCAGCAATGCCTGCCGGTCATGGGCAGTCATCACCTGAAACAGAGGGCGCTCTTCCTGCCGGTCATCCGACAAATGCTCCTGCTGCTAACGAACACAAATAATACGACGAGTCAACCGGACCGGAGGAAATTTTAGATGGATATGATAACCATTCCAAGCGTGAACATGACACCAATAATACCCGAGATATTTCTTTCCGGGCTTGCAATGGTGCTACTGCTTATTAATGTATTCAGTGGGAAAGGGAGCAAGTCGTACCTTGGATATATCTCATTTATCGGTATAGTTGCCGCAGGCGCTCTTGTGGGCGCTGGCTGGAATGGGCATATTGAGAGTTTTAGCGGTTCTGTTGTCCTTGACAACTTTGCGACATTCTTCAAAATGGTTTTCCTGCTCGGTGCAGCGCTCGCTGTATTGATTTCTGACCAATATATGGAACGCGAAGGATGTAATCATGGTGAATTGTACCCACTGATTCTCTTTACCGTTGTTGGTATGATGCTCATGGCTTCAGGAACAGATTTGATGACCATCTTTATTGGTCTCGAAATTATGTCTGTTTCCCTGTATGTCCTGGCAGGATTTAATCGTGCAAATATCAAATCAAATGAAGCAGGTCTTAAATATTTCCTCCTTGGTGCATTTTCTACCGGATTCTTACTCTATGGTATGGCATTGATTTATGGCGCCACCGGTACAACACGCATTGCAAAAATTGCAGTTCAGGTTGGGCAGATGAGTTTACCTTCTGCCAACATCATGCTACTGGTCGGAATGCTTCTGGTTCTTACAGGATTTGGATTCAAAATTGCCGCTGCCCCATTCCATATGTGGACACCGGATGTATATGAAGGCGCCCCTACACCAATGACTGCATTTATGTCTGCAGGTCCTAAAGCAGCAGGTTTTGCTGCCGCACTTCGTGTTTTCCTTGTAGCGCTTCCGACACTCCAGGTTGAGTGGAGCCAACTTCTCTGGGTTCTTGCGGTTCTCACAATGACAATCGGCAACCTGACAGCACTTCGTCAAGATAATATAAAGCGTATGTTGGCTTACTCATCAATTGCGCACGCTGGTTACTGTCTGGTCGGTTTTGCTGCTGGCAACGGTGTTGGAACAGCAGGCATTCTTTTTTACATGCTTTCCTACACTTTTATGAATATTGGCGCTTTTGCCGTCATTGTTCTTATTGGCAAAAAGGGAGAGACAAACGGCACTGTTATGGATTTTGCCGGATTAGGCTTCAAAAAACCGGCACTTGCAGTGATTATGAGCATATTCCTCTTCTCACTTGCCGGCGTTCCTCCTACTGCTGGATTTATTGGCAAGTTTTACCTTTTCTCCGGCGCAGTTCAAAAAGGTTATATCTGGCTTGCTGTTATAGGTGTATTAAACAGCGCTGCATCAGTTTATTATTATCTCCGTGTAATGGTGTACATGTATATGAAGGATCCATCAGAAGAATTTGAATGGACGAACGTTACTGCACCAATTGCTCTTGCACTTCTTATATCAATTGCCGGAACCTTAATTCCTGGAATTATCCCCTCCTTTCTTCTTCAGTTTGCACAGCAGGCAGTTAAGTTGATTTAGTTCACCACCGGCTATTATTGATGAACCTGACAAAACGGGGTCAAACCATTTAAGGTTTGACCCCGTTTTATATAAATCTGAACTATTGAACCTGAAACTAATCTACTTCCTGAACCAAAACAAATGGTGAAATAACTATTATTGAAAATAACTTTCGTTTGTTATCGTCCCACTCTTTAATCTGCTCAATGCTTGGTTTTGAAATTAATGAGTTTGCAAGCCATCGTTCCACAATCTCTTTTTGATCTTCGGCAACAGACCAAGCAACATCAGCCAGATTCAATTCTCGATTAACAATAACGACACCCCCTCTTTCCAGATGCGCGCGTAAAAGATCCCATGGAGCAATATCGATTGTTTTTGCGAGTTCCTCTTTGGATTTGTTCATATAACATCACCTTCTTTCATGATACTGCTATAAAGTCCTTATTATATTTCAAACCTTTATTTTCCAAATAATCGGTAAACTGCTCTCGTGCGCCATGCACACCTATAGCAAGCAAAACCTTGGCGGGAAAAGAGGTGTAGTTATCCGGTGTTCTGATAACAGCTCCATGAAGCTTCTTACCATTTTTATCAGGGTCAACATCAATCCATCCGGACACAGTTACGCCATTCTCATTCAGGAGTCGTTGCCAAGCGCGCCCTTCAATTCCAGCTCCAGCAATAATAACGTTACATTCAGATTTCAGAAAGTTATTGAGTAGATAATGACATTTGCAACGACGAAAAGCATCACGAGTGTACTCATTCATTGTGCGGGTTGCACGCTCCGGGTGATCGCGCCAGAAAAAAAGGAGATCCGGTAATCTGGCAAAACCGGTTCCGGCATCAGCCATGCGGAGCCATAGGTCGTAATCTTCAGGCCATCCAAAATCGCGGTAACCGTTAACATTATCAATTATAGAGCGTCTGAACATGACACTCGGATGAACGAAGGGGGACTCAACCAGCAGATTTTTCATAATTGATGAATGATCGATCAGGCTGTTCTGCCATGTTTCATAGCTCATCATCCCTTGTTTTATCTCTTGGCGTGGAAAATGCTGAAATGAACAGGCAACCAGCCCTGTTTCCGGATGGTTATCCAGATAGGTAATCTGCTTTTCAAAACGCATCGGATGGCATATATCATCACCATCCATGCGTGCCAGCAAAGGTGCGGAGCAACGTGAAAGCCCTGTGTTAAGAGCTTTGACAAGTCCCCCTCTTTCCAGAGTAACCACAGTTATACGATGATCATTCGCAGCGGCTTGTGCAAGAATAGCAGGGGTATCATCCGTAGATCCATCATCAACAATAATCATTTCCCAATCTGTGACCGTTTGTTGAACAATTGAATCAAGGGCGGCAGTAAGATATTCTGCTTCATTATGCACCGGCATGAGAACAGAAAGTTTAGGAGTGATAATATTGAGTCGGAGCATGGAGTGTACTTTTGCGAAGTTTATTTTGTACTATACGTCAGGCATCGATTATCGTAAACGAATTTTACTTGACGATATGAACTCCTCTTTGTATCAATGCCGTCATGGAGTATTGATTCTATGCTGACTACTGACTATCAACTTGAGAATATTGCAGAGATATTGAGTTGTTTTTCTCCGCAACAAATTAACGACAACGGTGTAAACAGAAAAGCTGCATCAGTGGCTATGCTGTTGCGTGAACTCGGAGGGGTGCCAGAAATGCTTTTTATTGAGCGTGCGGCAGATGAACGTGATCCATGGTCAGGACATCTGGCATTTCCAGGTGGTAAAATTGAATCTGGTGAAGAGGCTCGGGAAGCTGCTGTGCGGGAAACATTTGAGGAAATAGGTGTAGATTTGTCAGAATCAAGCTATCTGGGGCGTCTATCCGATATTGTAGGGACAAATCTGCCGGTTAAGGTGTCATGTCATCTGTTTGCCATAAAGGAAAACATTATCCCGGTAATAAACAGAGAGGTACGCGACCTCTTCTGGATTCCGTTGCATGAAATTTATAGCTGCCAACGGCATACGACTACAACAGTCTGTTTTGCCGATTCTTCCTTTGAATCACCAGCGATCAGATTGCCTAAAGAAGGAAAACCTGTGCTTTGGGGGATTACATATCGCCTGGTCATGCAGCTGCATGAAATTTTAGAGGCGGGGCGGAATCCGGGTTGCAATCTGGAAAATAAACGGTACACTCATGATGTTGAATATCTCTAAACAGGAGGAAACAGCATGCAAGAACGGACTGGAATAATTACATTCAAAGGTAATCCATTTACCTTGCTTGGCTCTGTTTTAAAGGTTGGTGACAAGGCTCCTGATTTTTCTGTCGTTGACAATGGGATGGCGCCGGTTACTCTGGCAACTTCTGCTGGCTCAATCCGGGTCGTCAGTGCAGTCCCGTCACTTGACACTCCTGTCTGTGACAGTGAAACACGTCGTTTTAATCAGGAAGCTGCCGATCTCCCCGGAAACGTTAATGTCCTGACCATAAGCCTTGATCTTCCATTTGCCCAAAAGCGTTGGTGCGGTGCCGCCGGCATTGACAAGGTTGTGACCCTCTCTGATTACCGGGAGCGCTCCTTTGGTCTGAAGTACGGTGTGCTGATCAAGGAGTTGCTGCTTCTGACACGCGCGATTTTTGTCATTGATGCAAGCGATACGATTCGATATATCCAGATTGTTCCTGAAGTGACCAGCGAGCCGGATTACGGTGCGGTGATAGCTGCAGTTAAAAATCTGCTCTGATGTTTACCAATTCCAAATCAAAGCATCTTCTTTGTTGGCTTCCTTGTCGGCTCCTCAACGTAGTATTTACTACGTCTGCGTTGCCTTCTCGTTGCCGCCTTGAATCTATCTTTGATTTGGAATTGGTATCAGGGGCGACTGCGGTCGCCCCTGATCAACCCGGGATAAATTTAGTCTGCAATTTTCTTCAGAAGCCACGCCATATTTTCACCAAGCACTTTCATGGTATTGACACCTTCTTCATCCTGCTCCACATCGCCAATATTCCTCCCAACGCCAATGTTCCAGTAATTTGACCCTGGTATTATCATCTGACCAATAGTGAAAAAGTGGTTGATGGTATCAAATACGCTGATGGCGCCAGCACGGCGGACTGAAACAATTGCCGCTCCAGCCTTGCGTTTGAACATGTCCCCGTTGGCGCGTGACACCATGCCGCAGCGGTCAATAAGCGCCTTGGTTTCTGGAGTCATTGCAGCAAAATAGGTTGGAGAGCCGATAATAATGCCGTCGGATTCCAGCATTTTCTCCATACAGCTGTTTGCCATGTCGTCGGTGACGGCACAGCGCCGGTCTTTGTTGGCAAAACATTTATAGCATGCAATGCAGCCGTGCAGCTGTTTGCCGCCAATGCGGATCTCTTCCGTAGCTATTCCTTCATTCTGTAAAGCTTCAAAAACGTGGTTGATAAGGTGAGAAGTGTTTCCCCCTTCCCGTGGACTCCCATTAAATGCGGTGACTTTCATATTCATTTCCTTTCATAAAACCTGCTGGTTTTGTAATAATCACATTGACTATCGTTTCTTCAGAGTGGTAATCTTGCTCGCTTGCGAGCTTTGTAATTTTAACAAGGAGTCCAGCAATGACCGTATCCCCGTTGCCGCGTGCCGCTACCCGCTGTGTGATAGCAATGCTTATCCTTGTAGCATTTTTCACCATACCTGTCGAGCCGACTCATGCGGAGACATCTACTACTGCCAAGACCTCCCGTCTCCTGACTGCTCTTTTGGAGCGGGATAACAGGATTGTTCTGCTCTTCGAGAACGGTATCGGTGAGTATAAAACAACCCGCTATCGCAAGCCTGATCGTCTGGTAGTTGATCTTGCTGATACAAAAAGCTCCGTTGCAAACGGTTCGCTATCTCTTAAATCCTTTGCCGGAGAAGTGACGGTTGGGCAACTCCCGGATAAAGTGCGGGTCGTTGTTGAAGCAACTGGCGGCGTACTGCCGGATATTGAGGTCGCAGTTGTTGGAGGCGAAATTCTCCTCACCCCTGCTTCTACTGTTGCTGCGGTGCCTCAATCCACGACGCCGCTGTCGGAAGAAAAAAACGTTCTTAAGCTGACAGCTACCCATTCAGGAATCAAAAAACAGGAAGCGGGTGAACCTTCATATTCCCGTAGCAAAACGGATGTAATCTCTGGAGCGCCGACGGTTGAAATGATTGATTTTCAGCTTCTGGGTTCTGTTTCGCGTGTCGCCATAAAAGTTTCCGGTGATGTTAAGGCTGAACCGCCGGTTGTGGGAAACGGCATTGTGACGCTCACATTGAAAAACACATTATTGCCAAAGCAACTGCAACGCTCTCTGGAAACTCAACGGTTTGCCTCGCCACTGCTGCGCATTACCCCACTAATGGTCAGTGGGAGAAAAGGGACAGACACACAGATACGCATCGCGTTACGGGTTGATGCAGCGCACACCTTTAAACGCGAAGCGGATATGCTCTATGTTGATTTTCAGCATCCGGCCGGGGGTGTGTTAGTGTCATCAGCACAGAATGGAGAGTCTGAAGTATTAAGTAAAAGTTCTTCAGCTTCTGCAATAAGCTTGGCTAAGGGAACACCTGAATCTTCGAAACAGACTAAATATACAGGCAAGAAGGTTTCGCTTGATTTTGACAATGCTGAAATTCGTCACGTATTCAGACTGCTTGCTGATGTTAGTGGAGAAAATTTTGTTATTGGTGATGAGGTGAAGGGTGTTTTAAGTATAAAATTGAAAGATGTGCACTGGGAACAGGCATTGGAAATAATAGTCAGAAATAATAACCTTGCCATGGTACATCATGGTAATGTTGTTGAAATCATGTCAAATCAGAAAAAAATAGAGCGAGATAAGGCTGAAAATGATGTGAAGCTTCAAGAGTCACGACTAAAGTTAGAACAAAAGTTAGCAAATGAAACAGAGGAAGGTCTTGAGACAATTGCTATACAACTGAAGCATTCGACAGCAGAAAAAATTGCTAAGTCAGTACAAATTATTTTGTCACAAGGTGGTGCTGAATCTGGAACGTCACAAAGCAGTTCTAATGCTGATACAAGGATAGTACGTAAGTTTACCTCATTGATTTTCCCGGAGCCCAATACCAACAAGTTAATTGTGCGTGACTATATTTCACGTATTCCAAGAATAAGAAAATTGATTGAAGAACTTGATGTCGCTGATAATCAAGTGCTCATCGAGGCAAGAATTGTTGAAGCATCAACATCTTTTGTTCAGGATATAGGCGTCCAATGGGGGGTTCATTACCGTGATGGCAGTGCTTCATTGCTAGGAATCAATACTCTTGATACTGCATTTGGCGGTATGCTGAATACACCAGTAACAGGAACTTCAGGCACTTTTTTAGATCAGCTTAAGGGATATGGTTTAAGCTCAGGTATTAGTTTTGGTCATCTTGCAAGTAACATCCAATTGGATATGAAAATTGCAGCTGCTGTATTGAAAGGAACCGTTAAGATTATTTCTACACCTAAAATAGCAACATCATATGGCGAACAAGCAATTATAAAACAGGGACAAAAAATCCCATACCAAGAAGCTGCTAAAGACGGTGGTACAAGTACAAAATTTATTGATGCGGCACTTGTCTTAGATGTTACGCCTTCAATAACTCCCGGCGGAGATGTTATTATGAAACTTCTTGTAAGTAACGATTCCGCGGGGTCAGGAAGTCCTCCACCAATTAATACAAAGTCCGCAACTACAAAATTGACGGTAAAAGATGGTGAAACTGCAGTAATAGGCGGTATTTATGTTGATTCCGATCTGGATGAAGATAGGGGTATACCCTATCTTTCCAGTATCCCATGGGTTGGGAATCTGTTTAAATCGAATACAAAAAATAAAGTAAAAACAGAGATGTTGATTTTTATAACACCACGCTTATTGAATAAATAACTGAACAAGTTTTGTTGAGGAGAAACAATGAAAGTACTGATTTTAGGAGTAAACGGATTTATAGGTAATGCCCTGACCCACCGGATTCTCACCACAACTGACTGGGAAGTTTTCGGTTTGGATATGGCATGCGATAAGTTGGAACGGTCGCTGGGGGATTCCCGCTTCCATTTTCTGGAGGGGGATATCACCATCAACAAGGAGTGGATTGAGTACAATATCAAAAAATGTGATGTAGTTCTGCCGCTGGTTGCCATTGCCACGCCGGTGACTTATGTCAAGGATCCGCTGCGGGTTTTTGAGCTTGATTTCGAGGAAAACCTAAAGATCATCCGTCTATGTCACAAGTACAAAAAACGGGTTATCTTCCCTTCCACCTCTGAAGTATACGGCATGAGCCCTGATGCTGCATTTGATGAAGAAAATTCACCGCTCATGCTCGGTCCTATTGCCAAGGAACGCTGGATTTATTCCTGTGCCAAGCAGATGCTGGATCGGGTTATCTATGCATATGGCGCACATGAAGGACTTAAATTTACTCTGTTCCGTCCTTTCAACTGGATAGGTCCCAAATTGGACAGTATCCATACAGCCAAGGAAGGGAGCTCGCGTGTTCTGACCCAGTTCCTATACGATATTCTGGCGGAGAAGCCTATTGAACTGGTTGATGGCGGCAATCAGCGTCGTTCATTTACCTATATCGAGGATGGTATCAGCTGTCTGATGAAGATTATTGAAAATAAAAACGGTTGTGCTGATGGGAAAATATTCAATATCGGTAATCCGGGCAATGATCTTTCTGTGAAGGAGTTGGCTGAAAAGCTGAAGTCGATGGTGGCTGAATTCCCGTTGTACAAAGAAAAAGCTGAAAAATGTCAGATCAAGGGAATTTCTTCTGAAACATTTTATGGCTCCGGGTATCAGGATATGCTGACCCGTGTTCCGTCCGTGAAGCGTGCCAAGGAGTGCCTTGCCTGGGAACCGACCACAACCATTGATGATGCTCTGCGCAAAACTCTGGAGTTTTATCTGGTTGATGAGCGGGAAAAACTCTCTGAATTTCTGTAATTACAGTTTCAAATCAGAGTTCTACCTTTGTTGCTTTGCATTCTCTTGCTTCTTGCCGCTTTGATTGCATCTCTGATTTGAAATTGGTGTACGCCATGAAGACAAATTTTACAAAAAAGCATTGCGGTTTTACGCTGATTGAGCTGGTAATTGTGCTGGCTATTATCAGCATGGTGATGCTTCTGGTTCTCCCACGCCTCCCTTTGACTACATCTGAAAATCTTAAAAGCTCCGCCCGTACTTTGGCTGCTACCTTACGGTATCTGCAGGATCGGGCGGTAACTTCCCGCAAAAACTATATTCTCCGTATGGAACCGGGTACCGGATCATTCAGCATTCTGGAAACCGGCGCTGATGGCAGTGAAAAAACTTCTGCAGATCCTTTGCTGCAAAAAAAACCGCTCAAAGAGGGGATTATAATTGCAGATATTGTTATTCCAAGGTTTGGCAAAATGACAGACGGGCAATCCCGGCTTGATATTGGTGCGGCCGGTCTGCGTGATTTTTTAACGATTCATCTGAAGTCGTCCGATGGCGCTTTCTGGACTGTCATGGCTTTCCCCTCCAGTGGCAAGGTCAAGCTGTATGATGGTTATCAGATGGAGGCTTTGTGAAAGGTTTTACCCTTCTGGAGGTGATGATCGCGCTCGCAATCATGGCTGGTGTGGTGGTGACTATACTTGCTTCCACCAATTATCATCTCGATCTGATGCAGGGTGAAAATGAAACAACGGCATTGACCCTGTTGGCGCGCAGTCAGATTGAGCTTTTGGAGCAAAAGGGGGGAGTGCTAAAGAGCAATGGGACTTTTACTCCACTACATCCAGATATAACCTGGGATGCCGAACTTTTTCCAACCAAATTTCCTTCGCTGCAAAAGCTTGTGCTGAAGGTGAAAAGGACCGGGGATAAGCGGGAGGTGGCGCTTGTACGCTACGTTCTCAAATGATTCCGTTTCGTATTCAAACGGCACGATTGTTGGCAGCGGCGTCAGCATCTCAACCTACGATTCATCTACCCATGCGTTGCTTGCTTCTTGCCGGACTGGTGTCATTTTGAATACAAAGCGGAATGGGGGATTCACACTGCTGGAGGTCCTTCTGGCGATTACGCTTCTGGGGGTTGTGGCAGCTGCACTTTATGGGAGTTACTTTACCGTGGTGCGGGCGCGTGAAAGGGTTGCTGAAGGGAGCGAGGCACGTCGTGAGCTGGGAGCGACCCTGGATCTTATCCGGCGTGAGTGTGGCGCGGCGCTGTACCGGCGTGGCGATAAAAAATTGCGATTGATGGTCGAAGATCGTGATTTTTTTGGCAAGCCTGCATCGGTGCTTGAAATTACAACTCTTATCCCTCCAACAGCTGAACATCGTAAAGAATCGGGTATTTCTCTTGTACGTTATCAGTTAAATGATGCAGAGCAGAAGCTTAAGGATGCTCCCCGTATACTGACCAGGCGTGAGCAGGATCTTTTTATGGATTCTGACGATATGAAGCCATATCCACAGATGGAACGGATCAGCGCTTTTCTGGTGGAGTGTTACGATGGTTCAAAGTGGGTCAAGAGCTGGGACACGGCGCTCAATAACCGTCTCCCTTCCATGATTCGTGTTACTCTTATGGTTGAAGAACAGGGAAAACAATTGGAATATTCAGCCCTTGCGCCGTTACGGGTGAACGCGCAATGATGATCAAATCCGATTTCAAATCAAAGATGGCATCAAGGCGGCGAGGATTGAGGCAGCGAAGGCATACTACCCGTATGTTGAGGAGACAAAGGCGAGCCAACGCAGATGAGGCTTTGAGATGGAATCGGAGTACTAAAGGTTTTGCACTGGTTTTGACTTTGGTCATGACAACCTTAATGGTTGTGGTCGTATCAGAGCTGATTCATCAGGTGTATGTGGACGTATCCATGAGCCGTGGTTTCAGGGATGGGCAGCAGGCTTCGCTTCTTGCAGAATCAGGTGTTACTGGTGGAATTAAGCTTTTACAGTTTTCTTCACAGAATAAGGATTATACCGCGCTAAATGATTCGTGGGCACTCCCTAACAGGCTGGATGATGAAACCGGTACGGTTGAAGTAAATATCCTGGATGAAACAGGTCGCATAAATCTTAACAATCTGGTACAGCCAAACGGAGAGCTTGAGCCGTTTGTTGTTGCAACTCTCAAGCGCCTGGGGGGAAAACTGAATATACCGGAAGAAGCATGGAACTCACTGGCTGACTGGATTGATAAAGATGATCTCCCTCGTTCAAACGGTGTTGAAACCTCATATTATCGTTCTCTCAAGCCATCGTATGTCAGCCATGACGGGCGATTGCTAACTATTTCAGAACTATCGCTTGTGCGAGGAATAACAGCTGATATGGTCGCCACGATTCAGCCATTTGTAACCATCCATGATTCACAACCTGGAGCGCCGATTTCACAGATCAATATCAATACAGCGCCAAAAGAAGTTCTCATGGCGCTGGATGATAGGATTGACTCCCGTATGGCGGAGCGTATTATGGAAGAGCGGAAACTGCAGCCGTTTAAAAACCCTGGCGAGCTGTCACGCATTTCAGGCGCGGATGCACTTTCGCAGAAACTTGTAGGCAAAGTGAGTGTAAAGAGTAACCTGTTCCGGATTATTTCTGTTGCGCGTGTAAAGGAAACTGCCCGTACTGTTGAAGCGGTCGTTCGTATCTCTGGCATGGCAATGCCGGAAACCGTGTCATGGCAGGAATATTGAAATTTAACAAACAGTTGGAGCCATTATGGATTACCTTATAGTAGCGTTGACAGAAAAAAGTGTTGATGCGGCTCTCTTTTCCTTTTCCGGGAGTCAGAAACAGCTTAAGGGGGCTCAATCATTTGAGCTTTCACCAGAATATGACCTTTCTCAAGTAGCTGAAAATATTGGTGCTGCTATTGTTGGAACGCCAAAAATTGTTCTCTGCATTCCTCCATCACGTTCAGCGCACCGTATGGTTTCTCTCCCCCTTTCGGATCTGCGCAAAGTTCGTGAAGTTCTTCCGCATCATCTTCAGGGAGATATTTTGTCATCTCCCGAAGAGCTGGTTTTTGATGCTCTGCCGGCAGGTGACGCTTCATTTATGGCTTTATGGGTAGAAAAAAAATACATCTCTTCATTGCTTGAAATTTTTCGCTCTACCGGATGTGAACCGCATCATATCACCACTATCCCTTTTGCCTGCTCGTATCTTCCCGGTTTGGGGGATAATGACGCAATCTATGACGGCACAACGCTCTCCATTCTATCGGAAGGTCGTATTTCAATGCAGGCTTCGTTCAACCGTGACGGAAATGCTGGTATCCTGACTTGTTTGGCAGCGCGTGAAATTTCCGGCGGCAGAATGCCGAATAGACTTGTTCTGCTCGGTGAAGCTGCTGATATGACTTTTGATGCGGAAAAAGTCCCGATATCTGTTGTCAAACTCGAACTTCCTGACGAGCTTGGTGCAGTTTTTAAAAATGAAGCGACATTTCAGAAGCTTGCAGGTTTATATGCGGTTGCTTCTACCTGCCACGATGGGAAACTGGCTGATTTCAGGCGTGGCGATTTGGCATGTTCCCAGGGCGATGCAGCTTTACGCAAAAAGATGTTTACGACGGGAGCTCTGCTAACTGCGGCTATTCTGCTCATGTTCGGCTATAAAATTCTTCAGTACCGTTCTATCAATGCAGATATAGTTTCATTAAACAGCTCTATCTCCGGGGTATACAAAGAAATCTTTCCGGGGCGTGCCAAGGCGGTTGACGAGCTTGCGGAAGTTAAGGGTGAAATCAGGAAGCTGGCTGGAACCGGGTCAAGCCGTAGTATTCTTGATCTTTTAAAAGCAGTTGCTGATGCCAAAGGTAGTGGAGTTAATGCTCTTTTTGAGGCTGAAATGGATGGCGTTTCATTGCGTATCAAGGGGGATGCGGTCTCCACAAAAGCGGCCGCTGATTTTAAAATCGCATTGGGAGATCTGCTGTCGTCTGCAGAGTTGGGTGAAACCAAAACACGACCTGATGGCGCCGTCAGTTTTGTCATTACAGGAACGCTCAAGGAGGGACGATAGATGGAAACATGGGGGCAATTGAAGGATTGGTGGAGCGATCTGGAATCCCGCCAGCGCCTCTGGTGCGGATATGGAATAATTATTGCGCTCGGTTTAGCAATGGCTTGGTCTGCCCTGGTGTCGAAAGTTTCTTCCCTTGAACAGAAACGGATGATGCGAGAAGGGGTTTTGAAAGAGTTGATGCCGCTTAAGTTCTCCTATCATTCAGCAAAGCTTGCGGCGGATCAAAATGCTGTCAAAATGGCCGGTTTACGTCCTGATGATTCCCCTGCAAAGATTGTAGAAGAGATTGGAATCAAAGGGAAAGGGATCAAGTTTACTTCTGTAAAAGGGGAAGAACGTCCTGGTTTTATTGAAGAAGCGGCGGAAATAAAAGTGGATGCCCTGAATTCAAATGAGCTGGTCAATCTGTTATATCGGATTGAGAAGGGGAGCCGCCCCATGGTTATAAAAAAAGCGAATCTGCGTGTTCGTTTTGACGATCCTGCCAAACTTGATCTGACGCTTACGGCTGCGCTTATTAAACCGTTGGCTGGGCAGGCAAAGCCGTAATGACTTTTAACAAAGGATTCCGCATTGTTGGATGCTTGTTTGGCACCCTGTTTCTTTTTGTTCTGTTCAGCTATATTTTTTTTCCGATCAAGCGATTGAATGCTTTTATTGATAATCAGCTTGCTGTGCAAGGTTTACAGCTTTTACCAGGTGCCGACAAGACCATATTTCCAGGGGTTGCCTGGAAACAGCCGACCCTTTCTGCATCACAAAATTCCATACTCCATTTTGATCTACTATCGTTACATCCGGATTGGAAGTCGCTTCTTTCCGGTGCAGTCGCCTTTTCATCAACAGCCAGTGTTAATAATGGGAAAATTGAACTTTTATACACTCTTACCGGCTCACGTTTGCTCGATCTGAAAGCTCGTGATTTGCGTCTGGAAGAGATTCCTTTCTTCAAGTCATCGTTGGGGGGGGGAGTTGGAGGTCTGTTCTGGAGTGAGGGCTCTTTTATCCGCTCTAAAAATGGTCCTGCTGGAGAGCTACGACTGGAGATAAAAAATCTTGATTTGAAGGGGGTCAAGCTTGGCGCGTTTTCACTTCCCGATGTTTCTGCTCTTGCAGCGCAGGGGATGGTAAAGATGGTTGCCGGCAAAGCGCGGCTTGAAAGTTTTACCGTGCAAGGGGAGGGGATCTATATGCGTCTTTCCGGCGATATTCCATCTGGTGCAACGGCAGTAACTTCGCCGCTCAATCTTTCACTGGAAATTATGCCTAAACCGGAGTTTCTTGAAAAACAGAAACTGGTATTTATGTTGCTTTCAAAATTTGCGGTTTCCCCAGGTGTTTATCAAATTCCTGTCAGGGGAACTATTATGAAACCGGAAATATTATGATGCATGGAGAAAATAGATGGCGCTGAAACTTGGTGAATTACTCATTAAAGAGCGGATGATTACCCCCGAACAGCTGGAAGAAGGTTTAAAAAATCAGGTCATCTACGGTATACGCCTTGGCAGTAGTCTGGTGGAAATGGGATATGTTGATGCGGATGCGCTTGCTCAACTGTTGAGTCGAAAACTTGCCGTTCCGTCTGTTTCAAAGAAAGATCTGGCTGCAATTCCAAAAGAGTTGATTGCAGCGTTTCCACGTTCCCTTGTGGAACAATATCGGGTTATCCCATTTTATCTGGAAGGTAATCGTCTGTGGCTTGCCATGGCAGACCCGACGGATCTTAAAGCGCTGGAAGAAATTGCTTTTATTACCGGGCATGTGGTGCAACCTTTTATCGCCCCGGATGTTCACATTTCCAGAGCTTTGGCAAAATATTACCGTATCAGCAGTGGTGAAATGCGTTATCAGATGATTGCGGATAAGCATCGCCCCAAGGATAGCGTTCAAAGCGCGGAGACGCCGACAATCACAATGCCCGGTTATACTGAATCGGGAGAATTACTTCAGATGACAATCCCGGTGGAATTTGAAGGGTTCGCATCATTGCCTGAATGTGATGTTGATTTTGATGACAACAGTTATGCGGATGGCGGGCGTTATACGGTTGACCGCCTTTCACTTGATTTTGCGTCTGCACATAGTCGAGATGATGTGGCAAATGTTTTTATTACCTACTTGGGGCAGGAGTTTGCCACCGGAGCGCTTTTAATTGTTCGTGGAAACAGCGCTCTTGGCTGGCGCGCTGTCAGTAGCTGTGAGCCGATTGAGCGATTTGCCGATTTTACAATTCTTTTGAGCAAACCTTCTGTCCTTCGGGATGTTCTTGAATCGAGAGCTTTTGTCATGGGAACCTTGATTGCTACCGCAGAAAACAGACAGTTACTATCAACCCTTAAAATTAGACCGGAAACTCCGCTTTTGGTAGTGCCAGTAATCATGCTGAACAAGGTCGTTGCGATTTTAGTCGTTTCGGCAGAGATGGATTCTCTTTCTCGCCGATTGGTCGAACTCCAGAAGCTTGTTCGCAAGGCATCTCTGGCATTTGAAATGCTCATTATCAGAAATAAAATTCTGGTGACCTGATATGGCTATCAGCATGGAAAAACATGTAGTCGCGTCATTGAAAAAAGTTCTTGATTCGATTGCTTCACAGAAATCAAAGCAGTATCTTGCAAATGATCCGCTATCTTTTTGCCATCGTTTCACATCCTCTGCAGACCGGGAAGTCGCCGCCCTGATTGCATCTTCCTTTGCATATGGGAATGTTGCGGTCATATTGAAAAATCTTGAAAAAATATTTGTCATATTGGGTGATTCACCTGCTGAAGCAGTTGATTCTTATCTGCCTGGAAGGGATCGGGAACGGTTCAAAGGTTTTAAACATAGATTTAATGACGTTCAAGATTTGTCTGCATTACTATGGTCTATACAGACCATGCGGAAAAAATCCGGCAGCATTGAACAGTTTTTTCTGCAATTTTATGACCGTGCCGATCCGAATATGACGACCTCATTAAACTGCTTTTGCCGGGAGATACTTTCTTTCGATTACACTCCGGTTTTTGGTCAAAAATCTCCCCCGGCGGATTCCTATTTCCCATTTTTGTTCCCATCCCCTTCTGCGGGTAGCGCCTGTAAAAGGCTATGTATGTTTTTGCGCTGGGTTGTGCGTTGCAATGATGGAATTGATCTTGGATTGTGGAATTCGGTTTCTTCAGGAGATCTGATAATTCCGGTTGATACTCATATAAGTCGTATTTCCAGGTATCTTGGATTGACCTGTCGAAAACAGGCTGACTGGAAAATGGCGCAGGAAATTACTTCAACTTTGAGAATGCTTGATCCGGCTGACCCGGTAAAATATGATTTTTCCATTGCACATCTCGGTATTTCGGAGCATTGCAACGGTGCTGACCCGGCTGCATGCCAAAAATGCACTATTGTATCGGTATGTGGTCAAACCCTCCGCAACCGCTTGTAACCTGTAAAAACAGACGGTATTAAATTTGACACCCCCCGCCCTTTCTGGTATAGAACTATAGCGGTTTCAGGCAGTTTTGCCATTTTGCTCCACATTACATTCAGGGTGTTTTTATACAAAACCCCCTCCCGGAGAGTCTCAAATGATAATCCAGTGTGAACAGTGCCATACGAAGTTCAGGCTTGACGATTCCAAGGTCACTGACAAGGGTGTGAAGGTTCGTTGTGCTAAATGCAAACATGTTTTCACCGTAGTAAAGGAACAGCCAGAGGAAGAGCCTGCGATTGCTTTTGAAAATGTGCTGGATGATACGACTGCTTTCAATACACCTCCAAGTCTGAATGATTCTGAAAAAACGGCTGATTTTGGAGATGCTCTTTCCATCCCGGAGCCACCCCCACAACCAACTTTTGATGAACAGACAATATCTTTTGATATGGCTGCTTCTGCTGCTCCTTCCGACCTTGATTCAGGTGATGATTTCAGCCTCTCCTCTCATGAAGAGGGGGTAGGTTTTTCAAAAGAGACTTCAGGTGAAGTAGATTTCGATACCTTTGATTTTGGGGATGCCGTCGGAGGTGCAGATGAAGCTGTTATTGCTCCTGCCAAGCCTGATTTTGGAGATGAAACAGTCATTCAACAACCAGCTATAAAAAAATCAGACGATATGGGTGGTCTTGATTTTTCAGGCGACAGTATGTTTGGCGAGGTTGTGCAACAAACCAACGAAGAACCGGCATCTGATATATCATTTGACCTGCAGATGGATGACTTCGCTGCATCAATGGGGGTTGAAGATGCTTCAGCAAAACCTGATGAATCGCCCTCTGTCTCTGAACCTGCTGATGCACCTTTCAGTCTTGGTGAAATAGATTTTGGCGAAGAATTGACTTCAGTTGCTGTTCAACAGGTAAATCCGGATGAACTTAAACCTGGTCAAGATTTGTTGTTTGCCCCACTGCTTGAAAACCAGAACCCTGTTTCCCTTGAAACGCCTAATGACACTTCTCGTCATGAGCTACCATTACCACCGCTCTCTTCCACTGAAACATCAGAAGAATTACCACCGCTATCCATATCATCACGCCGCAAGCAGGGAAATATGACACTTGTTCTCGCTGCTCTCGGCGGTCTGGCTGTTATTATTGCTGCTTATTTCGGTTTCTCTTCGCTCAATAGCGCGAAAACAGCAGCTCCACAGGAAAAAGGGCGTATTTTGATCCGATCCGTTGAAGCGTCATTTGTAAAAAACAAGGCTGTCGGTGATTTATTAGTTATTAAAGGGGAAGCTGTGAACGAATATCCCATGTCAAGAGCAGCTATTCAGGTTAAAGGGATGTTGTACGGAGCAAAGGGAGAAGTTCTGCTGTCAAAGAACGCTTTCTGTGGGAATCCGCTTACACCGGAACAGCTCTCAACCCTTTCACTTGATGCTCTTGAATCGGCTATGGCAAACCAGTTTGGCGATTCGCTGACCAATATGGAAGTGCTTCCAGGTAAATCGGTTCCATTTGTCGTAGTGTTGGCAAAGCCTGGGGCAGATAGCAAAGATTATGGGGTACAAGCGGCTGGCTCAACTGTTGCTGCAGCAAAATAGCGATGCATAAATTTATTGTAGAATGAATGAATAATCTGATTACGCCATAAAGTCATGAATAAACGAGGTACAAATGCTTAACGCTCCAAACCCGACTAGCAAAGTTGCTGTTTCAATTGAGAATGAAATGAAAAAATCCTACATGGATTATGCCATGTCGGTCATTATTGGTCGCGCACTCCCTGATGTCAGGGATGGTTTAAAGCCGGTTCACCGTCGCTGTCTCTATGCCATGTATGACATGGGAAATGATTATAATAAACCTTACAAAAAATCCGCACGTGTGGTCGGTGATGTTATCGGTAAATATCATCCACATGGCGACACTGCTGCTTACGATACTATTGTTCGTATGGCGCAGGACTTTTCGCTACGCTATATGCTGGTTGACGGTCAGGGTAACTTTGGCTCTGTTGATGGCGACTCACCGGCAGCAATGCGTTATACCGAAATTCGTCTGCGTCACCTTTCCCACGAACTTCTGACCGACCTTGATAAAGAGACGGTCAACATGGTTCCCAACTACAACGATGAAATGCTTGAGCCGACGGTTCTCCCGGCAAAGTTTCCAAATCTTCTGGTAAACGGTTCAACAGGCATTGCGGTCGGTATGGCGACCAACATTCCTCCACATAATCTTACAGAAGTGATTAATGGAATAGTTTCAATCATCAATAATCCTGAACTTTCTTTTGAAGAGCTGATAGAACTGATTCCAGGACCTGATTTTCCTACCGCTGGGACCATATACGGTCGTCAGGGGATTCGTGATGCTTATGCAACCGGTCGCGGGATTATCCAGATTCGCGCTAAAGCCCATGTGGAGGCTTCCAAACGTTCGGAGCGTCAGTCTATTATTATAACGGAACTTCCGTATCAGGTTAATAAAGCTCGCTTGATTGAAAAAATTGCCGAGCTGGTTAAAGAAAAACGGATTGAAGGTATTACGGAAATCCGCGATGAGTCTGATCGTGAAGGGATGCGGATTGTCATTGAAGTCAAGCGTGATGAAAATCCCGAAGTTCTACTCAATCAGCTTTATAAACAGTCCCAGATGCAGGTTTCTTTTGGCATCATCATGCTGGCGATAGTCCACAATCGTCCGCGTGTTCTGTCATTGCGTGATATGATGGATTGTTTTATTGAGCATCGTTGTGAAGTAGTTACCCGCCGAACAAACTTTGAACTTAAAAAAGCTTTGGCTCGCGCCCATATACTGGAAGGGTTGAAAATAGCACTTGATTGGCTTGACGCAGTAATTGAACTCATCCGTAATTCCAAAACCCCGCCGGAAGCAAAGCAAGGTTTGATGGAAGGTAAATTCGCAGATCCTGAATATCTGAAACTTTTGAATCTTCCGCGACCGGAAGGATACGAGGGTGCGGTGCAGTTGACCGAAATCCAGGCACAGGCGATTCTGGAGATGAGGTTGCAGCGTTTGACCGGTCTTGAGCGGGATAAGATTATTGCGGAATACGAAGAAATTCTCGCATTTATTGCCCGTCTTCGTGAAATTCTGGCATCGGATGCAGAAATTCTGAAAATTATTGTGACAGAGCTGACTGAAATCAAAGAGCGTTTCGGTGATAAGCGTCGATCGGAAATCGTTGATAAGAGCGCTGATATTTCCCTTGAGGATACCATTGAAGATGAAGAGATGGTGGTAACCATTTCCCACACCGGCTACATCAAACGGAGCGCAGTTGATCTGTACCGTTCGCAGCGTCGTGGTGGCAAAGGTAAAACCGGCATGAAGACCAAGGATGAGGATTTTGTTGAGCAACTCTTCATCGCATCCACCAAGGACTATCTACTCTGCTTTACCGATGCCGGTCGCATGTATTGGCTGAAAGTATATGAAATTCCAGAAGGAAGCCGCACCACCAAAGGGAAGGCTGTTGTAAACCTTGTCAATGTTGCCATGGATGAAAAAATCACCACTATTCTTCCGGTTAAGGAATTCACCGAAAACACTTTCCTCTTCATGGCAACCAAAATGGGGGTCGTCAAAAAGACTCCGCTGGTGGAATACTCAAATGTTCGTTCTGGCGGTATTATTGCTGTCAAGCTTGATGATGGTGACAAGCTGATTTCAGTTGCATTGACAGATGGGACAAAAGATGTATTCCTCGGTTCAAGAGATGGCAAGGCGATTCGTTTCAATGAAGAAGACGCCCGCCCCATGGGTCGCGTAACACGAGGGGTGCGTGGTATGTTGCTGACTGCTACAGATGAAGTCATCGGCATGGAAATTGTTGACCCGACAGTGGAAGGTTCAACAATCTTCACTGTTTGTGAAAATGGCTATGGCAAGCGAACCAACCTTGATGAATACAAGGATCAAAGCCGTGGTGGGAAAGGCATCATAACCATAAAAACCAACGAGCGTAATGGCAGTGTTGTTAATGTCATGCAGGTTGCAGATGATAATGACCTCATGGTTATCACAGACAATGGTAAAATCCTCCGTGTTCCGGTTTCCGGTTTCTCCGTAATTGGTCGTAACACCATGGGAGTCAAGCTGATTACAACTGAAGAAAAGGAAAAAGTCGTTGCAGTAGCCAAGCTGGCTGAAAAAGAGGACGATGAAATTGTTGAAGACGCATTAGAAACTGCAGACGCAGCCGAATAGGAAATACCGGTTTCAAATCCAAGTTGAATTGGAACAATTCACTTCAGGCAGGAGGAACAACAATGAAGAAGATTGGCGTTGTGCTTTCAGGATGTGGTGTGCGGGACGGTAGTGAGATTCATGAAGCTGTTTTGTCGCTTCTGGCTATTGATAAAATGGGGTGTGATGCCGTCTGCATGGCTCCTGATACGGTTTTTACGACGACCAATCATCTGACAATGGAAGAAACTGAAGAGAAACGGAATATTCTGGTGGAGTCAGCCCGTATTGCCAGGGGAAATATATGTGATATCAAGGAAGTTACAGCAGACGATATTGATGCAGTGTTATTCCCCGGTGGTTTCGGTGCGGCAAAGAATCTGTGTGATTTTGCCGTAAAGGGTTCAGGAGCGACGGTGAATCCGGAGATCGTACGGTTACTGAAAGAAATGCATGCTGCTGGTAAGCCGATTGGCGCAGTCTGCATTGCTCCGGCGCTTCTTGCAGCCGCGCTAGGCAAGGGACTCTCACCAATCGTAACCATTGGAACTGATGTCGGTACAGCTGCTGAAATAAACAAAACAGGCGCTGTCCATCAGGATTGTCCTGTGACAGAATTAGTCGTTGATAGCAGAAATAAAATTGTAACTTCACCCGCCTATATGCTGGCGACACGGATTTCTGAAGTGGAAGAGGGAATCAGCCGCACAGTGAAAGAGCTTATAGCGTTGATGTAGTTTTTTATTCGATAGAATTTTTGCAAGGGGCGATGTTTAGTCGCCCCTTTTTTACTTCTACCCCAATTCCAAATCAGAGCATCTTCTTTGTTGACGTCGTTGCCGGTGGCTGAACGTAGTTTTAACTACGTTCAGCCACCGCCTCCTTGTCGCCTTGAATCTATCTTTGATTTGAAATTGGTATAAAGGATATTTGACATGAAGCTGTTATTGTTTTGCATATTTATTTTTCTTACTGGTTTCAACTACTGGCTTCGCCATATCAATCTGCAGTATCTCAAATTAAATGGCGACAAGATTCCGGTCGGTTTTGAGGGAGCGCTGGACGAGGAAAAACTTCGTAAAAGTAGCGCATATACCTTTGATTCCAGCACGGTTGGACTGTGGGATTCGCTCTTTGATAATCTGCTTCTTGTTTTGTTTCTGTTTTGCGGAGTTCTGGCAAGCTACGATCATTATATCGCTAATCTGAATAATTCCTTTGTTGTTTCGGGAATTATCTTCTTTCTGGTTATGACCTGGGTTCAGACGCTGCTTGGCATTCCATTTGACCTGTACGGTACCTTTGTGATTGAGGCGCGCTATGGATTTAATACGACAACGTCGCGATTGTGGTGGTTGGATTTTATCAAGTCCCAGATTATCGGGACTGTTCTCATATCTCTGCTGCTTGGGGTTGTATTTGGTCTGATTCAATGGAGCCCGCACTACTGGTGGGTCTGGGTCTGGGGCTTTATGGCGTTTTTCACCCTGTTTATGATGTTCATTTCTCCCTACGTGATTGAGCCGCTATTTAACAAATATGAACCGGTTACAAAGGAAGGGCTGGAGGATGACATCAAGGCGATGATGGAAAAGGGTGGGCTGAAAGTCGGTAAAGTGCTGCAGATGGATGCATCGAAGAGGAGCAACCATTCCAATGCCTATTTTACCGGTATCGGCAAGGTCAAGCGGATTGTGCTGTACGATACTCTTATAAATCAGATGACCCATGGTGAGATTGTGGCTGTCCTTGCCCACGAAATAGGGCATTGGAAAAAGGGGCATATCTGGAAACGGTTAGTGTGGGCAGAAACCATGGCGCTGGCTGGATCGTGGATCAGCTTTAAACTGCTGGCATGGGAAGGTTTACCCGGCATACTCGGATTACCTGCCGACATTTCACTCCCGGCAAAGATGGTAGTGCTCGGCTTTATCAGTTCTCTTGCGCTCTTTCCGCTCGGACCGTTTTCCGCGTGGCGTTCACGTTGTCACGAGCGGGAAGCTGACAGGTATGCGTCTGATTTGACCGGCAAACCGGAAGATCTGGCGTCAGCTCTGATAAAAATGTCAGCGGAGAACTTGTCAAACCTTTTCCCTCATCCACTGTATGCGGCGATAAATTATAGCCATCCACCGGTTGTGGAGCGGGTTGCCAATCTGAAGCAAACAGCGGGAGCTTAATTTTTCTGTAATTGTGCCACAATCATATCCGTGATTCGCACACCATCAACCGCTGCGCTCATGATTCCGCCTGCATATCCTGCCCCTTCTCCGGCAGGGTAGAGCCCAGCCATACCGATGGACTCCAGTTTTTCATTCCGGGGGATACGAACCGGCGCAGAAGTGCGTGATTCAATTCCGATCAGTGTCGCTTCGCTGCTGACAAATCCCCGCATTTTCTTTCCGAACTCCGGGATTCCTTCACGCAGTGTTGTTACTACATACTCTGGCAATATAGTCTCAAGCGGTGTGTTGGTAATCCCTGGTTTATATGTGGATACAGGTCTGCTGCTTCCAGAATGGTTCAAAAAATCAAGCATATTCTGGGCTGGAGCAGTGTAGTCTGAACCGGCTGCTTTAAACGCCTGCTGTTCCCAGTAACGCTGGAAACGGACACCAGCCATCGGGTCAGTCCCCCCAAAATCAGTTGTACGAATGTTGACAACCAAGGCGCTGTTAGCGTATGGGGAGTTGCGTTTCTGGCTGCTCATGCCGTTGGTAACAACCGCGCCTGCTTCCGATGCGCCGCCGATAACAACCCCGCCAGGGCACATGCAGAACGAATAGGCGCTACGTCCGGACGTTGTATTGTTCCAGGTGACGGCGTAGTCTGCCACCGGTAGACCTTTTGGATGCTTTGTGCCGTACTGGATAGCATTAATCAATTCCTGTGGGTGCTCTACTCGCAGTCCCATTGCAAACGGTTTCTGTTCCAATGGAATGCCACGCTCCAGAAGCATCTGATAGGTATCACGCGCGCTATGTCCGGTTGCCAGTATAAGTCGATCACAGCTGATTTCATGATTGTCATTTATAACAATACCGCTAACTTGACTGTTGTGGCATATAATATCGCTTAAACGGCTTCCGAAGGATATTGTAAAACCTTTTGCGAGAAGGTGTTTCCTTATATTTGCCACAACCAGTCGCAACCGGTCAGTTCCGATGTGAGGTTTCGCAAGGTAGCATATTTCCGGTTCAGCTCCAAAATCAGCCAACTGCTGTAAAATCCACGGAACGAGCGGATCTTTTGAACGACAGGTAAGCTTGCCATCGGAAAATGTTCCAGCCCCCCCCTCCCCAAACTGCACATTGCTTTCTTGGTTTAAAATACCTTTATTCCAAAAGCGTTGCACATCCTTTGCACGTTCTTCAACCGGCTGCCCACGTTCAATTAGTGTGGCTTGCATACCGTACTGGGCGAGGCGCAGCGCCGCAAAAAGCCCGGCTGGGCCGCTTCCGACTATAACTATTTTCTCATCTGATACAGTGTGCGAACAGCTTGGAGTTGCCTGCTCTTCCTGCCATTCAAGACCGGATATGTTTTTTAGTTGTGCAAGCAGCCGCTCTTGACCAGTTATGGTGAATGACACCGTGTAAACCAGTTTTATGCTTGACTTGTGGCGTGCATCTACACCTTTGCGGAGTATTCTGAAGTTGGAAATATCAGATATGGCTATATTGCATAAGCTTGCTGCAAGGGGTAGAAGTTGCTCATGCTGCTCATGGGGAGCAAGAGTTAGATTTCGGAGAATAAAAGGCATGATTGGTCAGCTATTCCGGAACTTGTTTCGCTCCAGAAGCTGCTCGACTATTATAACAATATCGACAGGTTTGGTTGATTTTGGAATGTGAACCCTGGCTCCCATTTCCGGTGCTTCATGTTCGTGTGGAGCTTCCTGAAACATGGAAGTGAGGAGTGCAATTATTGGCGGATTTTCGCCGGAAAGACGACCGATTTCCATGCATGTGCTGACACCGCCCATGCGGGGCATGACAAGATCAGATATGACAGCGTCAGGGGATTTTTCAAGGAATGCTTTTACCCCTTCAATACCATCATTGGCATTGAAAACGGTGTAGCCATTTTCAATGAAAGCGTCTGAAAGGACTTTCAGAAAGAAAGGGTCATCGTCAATGATCAATATTTTACCACGGGATTGAAGCATGCTCTACTCGTCAGTTTTTTTGTAATAGTAACGTACTTCAGTCACAAAATAAACCGCTTTATTCTCTTATTATGCCGGATGTTGATTCAGGAAACTGTGATTCATGAAACTGGAAATTCAAGGCGAAACACGGTTCCTTCAGAAGATGTTGATTCTACCTGTATTGTTCCATGGTACATGGTTACAATCCGTTTTACTACAGGAAGTCCCATGCCGGTTCCCCGGGCTTTAGAGCTCACAAAAGGTTCAAAAATACGGGGAAGAATTTCGGGGGGAATGCCTGGACCATTATCTGTTACTCTTATGGTAACTTGATTGTCATTTCCGGTTACATTTAGTATCAAGATTCCGGAATTTTTGATTTCGTCCAGTGCATTTAGGAAAAGATTGGTAAAAATTTGTTCCAGTTCAACAGGATCAGCCTTTATTAGTGGAATATGTGAATCGTAATTTCGGATAACGTGTATATTCCCAGACTCAATTTGAGGGGAAAAATAATCGAGTGCAGTCTCTATGACATTGGTTATCTGGACATCCCCCACAATAGTCCGTGTACGGTGTGAGACATCCAGAAGATTGCGGATAATGAGGTCGATTCGATCAATTTCCTTCAGGATTTTATCCTGATATTCGCGTTGCTCCGGGTCATCATTTGATTGTCGCATCAGCTGAATGAAGAGTGAAATAGAGTTGAGTGGGTTTCTTATGTCATGTGCCATGCCGGCTGAAAGATACCCCAGAGCGGCAAGCTTTTCAGATTGTGTAATCTCGGTTTGAGCTTTATGGAGCGCTTCGGTTTTTTCTCGTACCCGTTCCTGGAGATCGCGATTCCACGCCTCTATCTCCTCAAGTAGTCTTGCCTGCTCCTGTTGCAGCATTTTGTTATGCAGTTCTATTGATCGAATCCGTAAAACATTCTCCAGTCGTTCCAGCAGGTTGTGATTGTTAAACGGCTTTGCAATATATTCGCTTGCGCCAGCTTTCATGAGATTGACGGCAATCTCCTCATTACCTTTTCCTGTAAACATGATGACAGATGAATTTGGAAAACGGCAACGGATTTCCTGTAGAGCAGCAAGACCGTCCATTTCGGGCATCATGTAGTCCAGAAGAACAAGTTCCGGAGAGTTATGCTCAATGTATTTTATGCCTTCAAGGGGGGATTGGGAGGTTATAACACGGTAGCCACGTCTGGAAAGCAAAAGAGAAACCAGATCAAGAATATGCTGATCATCGTCAATAACGACGATTGTTGCTTTCTGCTCCGTGGGTGGGTGGGATGTCATGGTATTAATGGTGACCCTGAAAAAAACATACCTATTCTGCTGCAGGGATGCGAACTGTCAAAACCGGGCATGGGGCAGTTCGCACCACCCGTTCTGCCGTACTGCCAAAAATGATATGATCCAGACCAGTCCGTCCATGTGTCCCGACAACGATGAGAGATGCATTGCACTCCCGAGCCTTGTTGACAATTTCGTCGCATGGGATTCCTGTGATCAGTTCTGTGCTGTAATTCGCAAAGTCTGAAAGTTTTTCCTGGCAAAATTTGGAAATCATATTTTGTGCGCTATCTTCAATCTCTTTTTCAAGCTGTTCAAAAGAAATATGAGGTACATAAAAACCGCGCAAATCAACCGGTTCGTTGATAACGTGGATGATTGTGAGATGCGCGTCAAACTGGCGAGCCAGCGTCAAGGCATATATGAATGCGTGATCTGAATTTTCTGAAAAATCTATGGCAGTAACTATTTCAGTAAAAGGCTGCATTACACCCTCCTAAATCTGGTTGAAAATTTTGGAAATGACTTTGTTAAGCTCATCAATTTTGACCGGTTTGTTGATATATTCAAACGCTCCCAGATTCATCGCTTCCAGATATGACTCAATCTCACCGTATGCAGTCACCATTATTACATTGCTTGCGGGATGTGTACGGTTAAGCTCTCGTAAGAAGGTAATTCCGTTCATCACAGGCATATTAATGTCTGTGATAATAAGTTCAACATCCTTTTCTCGCAGATAGTTTAAAGCTTCAAAGCCGTTTTCTGCCGAAGTGACATCATAACCTTCCCGCGTAAGAATTCGTGAAAGTGCCAAACGGGCATTTTCTTCATCATCCACAACCAGTATTCGTTTCATTGCTTCTGCCACGCGGACTCCTCATAATATCGTTCATTGAAGAGTCTAACATGGGGCGCTGCATTGTCAAGGCGGGGTCAACTATTTTATTCCATCTTTGGTCAGGGTGATGTTCTTGTGAGTTCCTTCGCCCCCAAATGCCGGCAGGGAGTTGCCGTTTATGGAAGCTTCAACTGCTCCGGCATCGGATAACTCAAGATCTATGCGGTCGTTCCCCTGCCATTCAATGTGATCACCGGCAGTCATGTCGTGCTGCTGTGGAGCCGATGTATCCACGGTAACATTCAGCGAACAGTTGCGCACTATTTTAAGAGAAACAATGAAGCCGGTCCGTTCTTGAGCTTCAGACGGCGCAGTGCTGTTTTTTTGTGGCATGACGTTTTCTACAGGCGGTTTTTGCTCATTCAGCGGAACCCCTTTTTCCGGAAGAGGTGATGGCATTCTGGATGAGGAAAGTGGGGAATATACGCTCGTAGCAGGGGAAGGTGGCTGTTCAGGCTTTGGTTGTTGTAGGCGGGAAGGGGGTGAATGGCGGTTTATAAAAACGGAGGTAATAATTATAAGCAGCAGAAGTATTGCAGGAATCATGAGTTTCTGGAAGGGGAACCTGGATATCCCCTTTTTGCCGATGGAAACTGTGCTATCAGTTAATACATCATTCTGATCTTTATTGGAGTACATTTTTTCATAAAGACGAATGATGTCATCCGGGTTCAACCCTAAACTGTTAGCGTAAATTCTTACAAAACCTTTCAAATATGCAAGGCTTGCAAATTGTGAAATACGATTTTCTTCAAGAGCCTGCAGGTATTCGGAGCTTATTTTTGTCGCTTCAGCCGCATCCTCAAGATTCATATCATGGAATTCGCGACATCTCTTCAGAATGTCACCCGGTGATGTCTGGGGTTGAGTCGAGTTTGTGTTTGTGTTGTTTGCCATTTACTTTAATATGTCCAGATATTTATATGATGCTTTGCCAAGCTCCGAATCTGGAATAATCCGGATAACCTGTTGAAATGCTTTACGCGCAGATTCTTTATCACTCTTTTTCAGGTGCGCCAATCCCAGATAATAATATGCCGCTCCGTATTCACTGTAGAGGGCAAGGGCGTGGGTATATTTTCCCATCGCTTCATCCGTATTCCCCATGGCAAACAATACTCTGCCAAGAGCAACTTGAATAACCGGATTTCGTGGATTAGAGCTGGCAACTGTCCGTAATTCTTCCAGAGCCTTCTCATGCTCCCCTTTTCCCAAAAATGCCAGACCGAGATTTATAGTGGCATTCTCGTTGTTTGCATAAAAAAGGTCGTTTTTAACAATTTTGAACTGCTCGATGGCATTATCCCAACGCTTGAGGTCAAGATAGGCGACCCCCAAGTCGTTGCGTGCCGTTGAATTGTTCGGTTTAAGCATCAATGTTTTTAAAAAGCGCTGTTCTGCAAGATCAGGTCTCCGTTTTCCCATATAGGCAAGCCCGAGGTTGTATAGTACATCCGGGTTGTCACCATCCAGCTTTTCTGCTTCAGTAAGCTCAAAAAGGGCAGAAGTATAGTTTCGCTCACCAAGGAATGAAAGCCCCATCTGATAATGATACGCTGCAGGATTGGGTTTGCTCATCTGTTGATCCCGACCTGTCACGCAACCTGCAGTGGTCAGAGCAATAAGAATGCATATAATGTACTTCATGCATAGACTCCTAGATTGAATCAATGCTTCTGAAATTTGTCAAACGGGTGAAGTCTTTATACCGTTTTTCTATTTCCTTGTACTGCAGGCTCTTCATACGGTTCAAGCTGAAATCCTCCACGTTAAAGGATGCCATGACTGAACCGAATATGATTGCCTGGCGGAGACCATCTTCCGAAAGGTCACCAGTGTTGGCAAGATACCCCATAAATCCGCCTGCAAATGTGTCACCTGCTCCGGTTGGATCAAAAACCTCCTCCAGCGGATAGGCTGGGGCGGCAAATACGGTTTCCGGTGTAAACATCAATACGCCGTATTCTCCACGTTTTACAACCAGGCGGTTGCAACCGAGTTCCATGATTTTTTTTGCAGCCTTGACAAGATTCGCTTCGCCGGTAAACTGGCGAGCCTCCCCTTCATTAATAACCACAATGTCAACTTTTTGCAGAACTTTGCGCAAAGCTTCCGGTTTGGATGTAATCCAGAAGTTCATGGTGTCGCAGGCGACAAGCTTTGGCGAGCGAACCTGGGATAGAACCTCCAGCTGTAGTTCAGGGTCGATGTTAGCAAGGAAAAGATAGTCTGAGTTACGGTATGATTCCGGGAGATCAGGCTTGAATTCCATCAGAACATTCAATTGCGTATCAACGGTTTGGGCTTCATTCAGGTCATAACCGTATTTGCCGGTCCAGTGGAATGTTTTGCCGGGAATTTTTTGCAAGCCGTCGGTATTTATATCACGGGAATGTAGGAAATCGATATGCTCCTGTGGGAAATCTTCACCCACGACAGCAACGAGTGACACATCTGAAAAAAAACTGGCGGAGGTTGAGAAATATGTTGCCGACCCTCCAAGAACATTATCACCTTTGCCAAAAGGTGTTTCAACAGTATCAAATGCAACAGTTCCTACAACAACAATACCCATGACAGCCAACTCCCTTGAATTGATTTATAAATATTTTCCGACCAGTAGCGATAGACGCTCCTTCGCTTCTTCTGTGATACGTCCCCTATCGGTAATGATTGCATATTGCATGGCTGTGCCACAAGCGCACTCATGCTTGCTTGAAAGCATGGATACGGCATGGCGTATGATCGATTTTGCGGTGGTAACGTTCGTATGGATAATTTCCAGAATAGCTTCAACAGTAACGTCGTCATGAGTTTCGTGCCAACAATCATAATCCGTAGAAAGAGCAATTACTCCATAACATATTTCAGCTTCCCGTGCCAGTTTCGCTTCAGTCAGGTTGGTCATGCCGATGATGTCACCGCCTATAGAGCGGTACATGAATGATTCACCCCTGGTAGAAAATGCCGGTCCTTCCATGCAGATATAAGTCCCACCATTGTGAACTTTTGCGCCTGCGCTATTTGCTGCCGCATACAGAACCTCCGACAGTGAAGAGCAGACCGGGTCAGCAAAACCGGCATGGGCAACAACACCATTGCCGAAAAAGGAGTCTTTACGCACCCCTTTTGTACGGTCAATAAACTGATCCGGAATTACGATATGTCCGGGAACAATCTCTTCACGCAGGCTCCCGACCGCCGAAACAGAGATAATCTGCTGGACTCCGAGCTGTTTCATACCATGAATGTTGGCGCGATAGTTCACCTCTGAAGGTAGAAAACGATGACCCCGCCCGTGACGCGGAAGAAAAGCCATTTTTACACCGTTCAAGCTGCCGGTAATATATTGATCGGATGGATCACCGAATGGAGTTGAAAGCGTTATCTGCTGAATGTTTTCAAGTCCTTCCATCTCATAGAGCCCGCTGCCGCCAATAACCCCAAGAGTTGTCTCGCCCATATCAGATGCATCCTTTCGCACGATAAAATGTTCCAAACTGTACGGGTTTTACGTTAAAAATTCAACTATTAAACCTTTAACTCATCATTAATTGCCCTTTTCATTTTTATCGCAAATCACTACTATGGTGCCATGAGCGTTGAAGAAACCTTAAAAAACCTCCCCAATTCACCTGGGGTATACCTGATGCGAGATGCTGAAGGGGGAATTATTTACGTCGGGAAAGCACGGAACCTACGTCAGCGGGTAAGAAGTTACTTTCGTGGGTCAGGAGATTCCCGTTATCATGTAGCTTTTCTCGTGGCGCGTGTTGAGACAGTTGATACGATTCTGACCGATACGGAAAAGGAAGCGCTTCTTTTAGAAAATACTCTGATCAAGCAGCATCACCCTCGCTATAATCTCGATTTAAAAGACGATAAGACCTATTTTTCAGTTCGTCTTGACCCAGCAGAGCAGTTTCCACGCTTTACGGTTGTGCGCAAATCACCCCATGACGGCGCACGCTATTTTGGTCCATATTCATCAGCATCAGATGCGCGTGAAGTGCTGCGTCAACTTGTTCGTATGTTTCCGTTGCGTCATTATCCGCTAAAGCTATGTATGTCGCGTAAGAGACCTTGTCTGTACCACCAGATTGGACAGTGTAGTGCGCCGTGTCATGGTTTGATTGGTGTCGATGAATACCGGAAACTGGTTGAGTCGGCAACAATGTTTCTGGACGGTAAGGGGGGGGAACTGCTTGACGAGTTTAAATGCAGAATGCTGGAGGCGTCACGGACCATGAACTATGAGGAGGCTGCCCGTTGGCGCAACCTGCTAAAGTCTATTGAAGTTACGATTGAAAAACAGAAGGTCGTCACCCGTGGTGGTGACAGCGATGTTTTAGGGTATGTCCGTGAGGGGAACTGCCTGGAATTGGCACTCCTGCATATCCGCTCCGGCACATTGACCGGTAGTCGCCAGTTCAGCTTCAACTGGGAGCTTGGGGATGGGGAGGGGATTGCAGCCTTTATGACCCAGCACTATGCTGATGCGGACTTCCTTCCCGATGAAATTTTGTTGCCGCTCCAGTGCGATGGCTTGGAAGCGCTTTCTGAGCTTCTGCATGAAGCGAAAGGAAGAGTTGTTATTATTCACTATCCGCAGCGTGGTCTCAAACGGGATCTTGTTAATATGGCAACAAAAAATGCACAACAGGCTCAAGCCGAACGTATCAGTCGGAAAAGTTCAATTGAAGAGACATTGCACGATTTGCAGGAGCGTCTGCAACTCTCACATATTCCCAGATTGATGGAATGCTACGATATATCAACCATTCAGGGGCGGCATTCGGTCGGGAGTGGGGTGGCATTTCTGGATGGAGTGCCTGACAAAAGCCGGTATCGTCATTATAGCATCCGTCATGTGGAGGGTCAGAATGACTTTGCAATGTTACAGGAAGTTTTTCAGCGCCGTTTCCGTGAAGAGTCGGTTGCAAAAAATGGATTTCCGGATCTTGTCGTTGTTGATGGTGGTATGGGGCAATTGAATTCTGTAATTGGGATTCTTGAAGAGATGAATCTTTTTGGGCGCTTTGACCTTGTTTCGCTGGCAAAAAGCAGGGTTGAGCATGATGTGCGGGGAAAAAATATCAGCCGTAGCGATGAGCGGATTTTTCTCCCCGGAAGAAAGAATCCGGTTGTGCTGAAACAGAATTCAAAACCATTGCTTCTGCTGGCGGCAATTCGTGATGAGGCGCACCGTTTTGCCATTACTCACCACCGCAAAGTTCGAAGCAGAGAGGAAATAGGGTCAGAACTTGACTCGATACCAGGCATTGGTAAAAAGCGAAGAGTAGCATTACTCACACATTTTGGGAGTCTTCAGAAAGTGCGTGAGGCTGGGATGGAAGATATTGCCAACGTACCGGGGATCACCCCCGGCACGGCAAAGAAAATATTTGAAGCGCTACGATCCGGTCTTACTCGCTGACCCAGTCACATCCCTCTTTAGGACATTTCAAAAACTCACCTTTGCGCTTGTAAATCTTTTTAACCAGAAGTGGGAAACCGCATTTCGGACATGGTTGTTCCACCGGCAGATCCCAGAGGGCGAATTTACAGGTCGGATATTTGTTGCAGGAATAGAATATCTTACCGAAGCGGGATTTCTTCTCCGTCAGTTCCCCCTCTTTGCATTCCGGGCAGACAACGCCGGTGCTTTTAGGCTTGACCAGTGGTTGGATGTTCTTACAGGTCGGGTAACCGGAACATGCCAGGTATTTACCGAAGCGGCCGTCCTTGATCAACATCGGTTGACCGCATTTCTCGCATTTTTCTTCAGATAAGACCGGCTCTACAACCTCGCCATCCTGATCGATGTTGCGGGTGTATTTGCACCCTTCCTGAAAACCGGAGCAAGCGATAAATTTGCCGCGCTTGCCAAGTTTTACAACCAACGGTTTGCCACAATCCGGACACTTCTCGTCGGTGGCGGCAGTTGTAAGATCAGATTTGCTGACTTCGCCTTCTTTCTGCTTCAGTAGCGCTATGAACGGCTCCCAGAACTCTTTCAGCAACGGTTTCCATGCTTTTTCGCCTCGGGAAACCTGATCCAGTTCTTCTTCAAGTCCTGCCGTGAAATTATAATCAACGTACTTCTGGAAATGCGTTGTCAACAGGTCGCTGACCACCATTCCAACATCTTCCGGGAAGAAGCGTTTTTTGTCCAGTCGGGCATATTTGCGTTCCACCAGGGTATTCATGATTGATGCAAAGGTCGATGGACGACCGATGCCGTATTCTTCCAGGGTCTTTACCAGCGTAGCTTCGCTGTATCGTGGCGGTGGCTGTGTAAAGTGTTGTTCCGGAACTATTTCCTGTAGTGACAGTGCAGCTCCTTCTACCATTGCCGGGAGCAGCCCTTCTTTTTCCTCGTCCTGATCATCAACCCCTTCAATGTACAATTTCATGAATCCGGGGAACCTGATAACGGTTCCTGCGGCACGCAAACCGCAGCGGAGAGCCCCTTTGAAAGGTGGGATGGCTACGGCGTTTGCAAGTTCTGCGGTTATGTCAACCGAAGTTTGATCCAGCAGCGCTTCAGCCATCTGGCAGGCAACGGTTCGTTTCCAGATTAGTTCGTACAGTTTATATAAATCAGGTGTCAGGTATTTTTTAATTTCTGCAGGGGTTTTTGATATGTATGTCGGGCGGATAGCTTCATGCGCTTCCTGGGCATTCTTGGTCTTTGTACGGTATACACGCGGTTTTGCCAGGGCGTATTCCTTGCCGTAGGCAGCGGAAATGACGTCGTGAGCTTCCGCAAGCGCCTGGTTGGAGAGGTTGACGCTGTCGGTTCGCATATAGGTTATAAGACCAACGCTTCCCCCTTGTCCGATGTCAATCCCCTCATACAGCTTCTGTGCGGTAGACATGGTCTTTTTTGCGCCAAAGCCGAGTTTTCGGGATGCTTCCTGTTGCAGGGTAGATGTTGTGAATGGAGGTGCGGGAGTACGTTTTTTTTCAGTTTTTGTTATTTTTGCGACTCTGTATTTTCCGGATTGCAAGGCAGCAGTCAATCCGGATGCAACAGGCTCTGCCGGAATATCGAATTTCCCCAGTTTTTTGCCGGCAACTTCGACCACGGTTGCTTTAAAGTCCTGTGATTTGGCTGTGGCAAGACGAGCCCCGATAGTCCAGTATTCCTGTTCCTTGAACGCCTGAATTTCTTTCTCACGCTCGCAGATCAGCCGGAGGGCAACCGATTGCACCCGTCCTGCGGAAAGTCCGTACCGTATTTTTTTCCAGAGAAAAGGAGAAAGGTTAAAACCGACCAGATAATCGAGTATAGATCTTGCCTGTTGGGCATCCACCAGTTCCGCTGCAATATCACGCGGGTTCTTTACCGCATGGAGAATAGCGTCTTTGGTTATTTCATGAAATTCGACCCGTTTGATGTTGATGCCAGGTTTTTTTTTGTCAAGTCCGAGCGCTGCAAGAAGATGCCATGAAATTGCTTCACCTTCACGGTCAGGGTCAGTTGCCAGAAGGAGTGTGTCTGCACTCTTTAACGCTTGTTTTATTGCGTCCAGATGCTTTTTGCTTTCTGGTAACACATGGTACTTCGGTTCAAAATTATTGGCAATGTCCACAGAACCCTGCTTGCTTGGCAGGGCGCGTACATGACCAAAGGATGCGAGAACGGTGTAGTCGCTACCGAGAAATTTTTCAATGGTTTTCCCCTTGGCGGGGGATTCAACGATGACGAGATTTTTTGACATGGCAGGGAAGAATCCTTAAGTAAATTTCTGTATTTTATCCAGTGACTGCAAAATGTCCGCCCGGTAATGCAATGACTGCGCTTTTCAGTTCAAGGGTGAGTAACATAGAGGAAACCTCCCCTGCTGTCAATTCGCTTTGGTTGATGATGTCATCGATGTGAAGCGGCGAGCGTGCGATTAATTCGTAAATCGCAGCTTCACGGGGAGAAAGGGAAAAGTTACCCTCTGTTTTTGAACTGTCTTTATTGACATTGTTTGGAGTAGCAACTACATGAAATTCTTCCATAATATCATCCACGCAATCAACTAGTTTTGCTCCTTGCTTGATCAACCGGTTGCATCCACGACTTGCTGAAGAAACAATGGAACCTGGGACGGCAAACACGTCGCGCCCATGCTCCAATGCATACTGGGCGGTTATGAGGGAACCGCTCTTTTCTGCCGCTTCGATTACCAGTACCCCACGGGAAAGCCCGCTTATAATGCGATTCCGTCGCGGAAAGTTCTCCGCAAGTGGCATTGTGCCAAATGGGCATTCGGAAATAAGAGCTCCATTTTTGGTGATTTCTTCAAAAAGTTTGCTGTTTTCCGGTGGATAGGTTTTATCAATGCCGCACCCCAGAACGGCAATGGTTTCCCCACCGCCGACAAGAGCCCCATTATGAGCTGCGGAGTCAATCCCTCGAGCTCCGCCAGAAATAATCGTGAAGCCGGATGTGGCAAGTGCTTCGGAAAGTTTTTTTGCACACATTATTCCGTAGCTTGTTGCACGTCGGGAACCGACAATTGCAATTGTTCTGGCAAACTGCCCAAGTAGACCACGAACATACAGAAATGGAGGGGGATCAGGAATTTCAAAAAGTGATTTCGGGTATTCTTTGTCTGTGAATGTGACAAGCCGGGCATTGCTTTTTTTAAGACGAGCGAACTCTTCTTCTGCGAAAAGCTGCCAGAGGTTATTCTTTATGGCATGGCAGACAGCAGCTGTCACTCCTTTTACCGAAGCGAGTGATTCAGTGCTCTGGGCGAGGACTGTTTCAGGCGTGTCAAATCGCTCCAGTAAACGCCGAAAGGTTACGTTCCCGATTCCGGTTATTGATTTTAAACCTATCCAATGCAGTTCACTCATGGGTGTCCCATTGACAAAAAAAGACCGGCCGGAGCCGGTCTGAAGTAATTTTCAGATATTTGACGCTTAACGGGTAGCGCTCACAATTTTATCACCTTTGTATATGGTCTCCACACTTTTTACTACCAGAGCGGTGGAACTTTTGTTACCTGTTTCAATAATTACAACTGCGCCGATAAGTTCCTGTGGGAGCGTCGCTTTAGCCCGTTCGTAAAACGCCTCATTTGTTTTCACATCCCGAACTATGTATAGCATATTTCCGACTTCTGCACCTTGTGTTGTCCCAATGTCTATAAAAACGACATCACCGGAGGCAATCATGGATGTTCCGCGAAAACTTTCCACAACATAACCGCTTAAAGTACTGACAGGCTCCTTGAGCGCGATTTCTTTTTTCCCGTTGCTGCGTGGTTTGAGAATATATGCATCAGAAGTTATTTCGCGGTAACTTGCGGTTATGACAGCTCGTGATGCATTGCTTTCAACATCCTGAAGCTGGAGGGAACCGAGTGGGGTAACTTTTGTGCCGATGATGTTGCCTGTGTGAGGATGTTTGATAATAATCTCTTTACGATAGATATCGTATTTTTCGCCACCTTTGACACCGTTGGAACTACCCAGATTTGTGTAGACAATATCATCCATTCCTGCAATGACGCGGTTGTGGTTGATTGATGTGATAACACCGTCCGGTATGGTGTCAGATTCCATAATAAAACCTTCACTTCCGGTTATGCTGTACATCTTTTCGGAAGCAACGGTTTCTTTCTGTTCAGATGCTTTATTTGCACCCGCCTTCTGGCTTCCGTTCGCAGCGGTTTTGGATTGCTGTTCCTTTGGAATAAACTCAAGGTGATCCGGGAATACCCGAACCTGTTGACCTGGGTAGATAAAATGAGGATTGGTAATCTGTCCGTTTTTTGACCACATCTGCGGCCAATAGTTGGGATCCTTGATGAAACGTTCGGATAGCCCCCAGAGGGTATCACCTTTTTTAATGATGTAAATAGTCGGTTTCTCTGGATCTGCCGCAATGGCAGCGGAGGAAAAGATCAGAGTGGAGGTCAATAACAGAAATAAAATTTTTATGTTCATAGATTCCCTCGCGTGTGCTTTATCCGGCTGTCAGTTTCTGGCGTGCTTTGACTGCCGCAGGACTGCTTGGATATGACTTAATCAGGCTTTCAAAAATTGCGTTTGCCTTATCTTTTTCTTTCATTGCCAGGAGCGTATAGCCAAGTTTAAGTAGTGCGTCCGGCGCTTTAGGGCTATTAGGATATGTCCCGGAAACTTTGAAAAAAACTTCTTTCGCTTTAGTGAGATTGGAAAGGGAGTAATAACATTCACCGATCCAGTATAGTGCGTTTGCGCTATATTCGCTTTCCGGTGATGTTTTTAAAAAGCTTTCAAATGCTGGGATTGCATCGGTAAAATTATTGACGCTATACAGACCGAATGCTTTCACATACCCGGCTGGTGGACCGGCATCATTTCCCCTGGCTGGCGCCGGGTTTACCACTTCAATTTTAGGGGTGGATGTCTGTTGAGCAAGCATAATAAACTTTGCTTTCAATTCATCCTGACCTGAACGGAGTTCCTTTAACGAATCGTGCAGTTGTCCGACCTGTTTCGTTGTCTGCCTGTTCTGGTCAGCACAGGTCAGCAGTTGACTATCTAATGCGTTATAACGTTGTTCACTCTTTTGCTGAAGTTGTATGAGGTGTTCAATCTTTGCTTCGGTTTCAGCCTGACGTTTGAGCATCAAGTCATTGGCAGTGCAACCAAAAAGCATAGCACAGGTCATGCAACCAGCTATTACACGAACACCGCAAACCATAATTCCCCCGTTTCTTCAGTAGTTTTCACCATTAAAGCGATACAGCGCACTTTGTCAAGCTAAAGATGAATAAGTTATTTGTAATTTTTTCGCCTGAATAGCCCTGTTTTAATACTTGTTATACGGTCAAGGAATAGTACACCATCCAGATGATCCAGCTCATGCTGCAGCGCAACAGCCTCAAAACCACTGGCGTTAATGGAACAGAGTTTCCCGTCACGATCCATAAAACTGATTGTAATTTCTGTTGCGCGTTCCACATCACCGGTATAATCAGGCACACTCATGCACCCTTCACGCATGAAGGCAGAACCGCTGCTGGCAACGATTTGAGGGTTGATCATAACCAGCAGACCGTGGTTGTTTTCCTTCCCATGCCGATTGCCTGAAACGTCAACTACGCAAACCCGGAGAGATGCGCCTATCTGTGGAGCGGCAACACCGACTGAACCTGGACCAGCGCGCATTGTGTCAATCAGATCATTGATAAGCGCCACGATTTCCTGGTCAATGTTTTCAACTGTCCGGCACATTTTTTTTAGAACCGGGTGTGGATAGCATATAATAGTCTGAATTGCCATGGTTCAGAGAGAAACCGGCGTTACATTTCGTACGCTGATTTCCACGTTGAGCTCCTTTTTAAGATTGGCAAGCAGTAAATCAAGATCCTCGCTTGATTGACCATCCGGTATAGCTGCTTCAAGCATCATTACATAGACCGGATCGTGTTCGGTTCCAATTAATTTTGTAGTCAAATCCATGATATTGACCCCACGTTGTGCAAGTTCACGTGTTACGCGGTAGACAATTCCCGGCTGATCGGCTCCATACAGTGATACCAGGCAAATTTCCTTGTTATTTTCATGCCTTACAGCTTCCTTTGAATCAATAATGCTGACAGCAAGAGACATTCCGAGGAGATCGCAGGCTGGTTTTAATTCATCGTGCAGATGAGCTTTGCTAAATGGAGCCTCATGGGAAATAATAAGTATCATGGCAAATTCGCCTGCCAGCATCGTGCAGCTGGAGTCGGCAATATTGCATCCAAGGCGAAACAACACTTCAGTAATCCCGGCAACAATTCCGGGACGATCCTTGCCAATCACCGAAATAGCATAATGCTCGCGACCGTGTTTTCGATGTGTCATGGAACCCTCCGATTGATTAACTGAAGAAGATACAGATGAATTTTTTATAGCATATTGATTAGTTGAAAGCAAACGGGTAAGCTGTGCCGACTAATAGATGACCGGAGGGACAAAAAATGGGTAATCATATACGGATGAACTATGCTGTTGGGAAAATTGTATGCCTGGCGCGAAACTATGCTGAACATGCCAAAGAACTCGGTAACGAAACTCCAACTGCGCCGGTGCTTTTCATGAAACCTGCATCCGCTATCATAGATAACGGCGGAGCTGTTCGTATTCCCTCCTATTCCAGCGAGTGCCATTATGAGGTTGAACTTGCTCTTATAATAGGGAAAACAGCAAAAAATGTATCTCCCGCTGATGCCATGGATTATGTTGCAGGGTACGGTGTGGCAATTGATATGACCTTGCGGGATGTGCAGAATCAGCTCAAGGGAAAAGGTCTGCCATGGGAGATTGCCAAAGGTTTTGACACATCATGTCCGTTGTCACAGTTTGTGGATAAAAAAGACATAGCTGATCCGAACAACCTTAATCTTCGTCTCAGCGTTAATGGAGAAATGAGACAGAACGGCACGACGGCTGATATGATTCATCGTCTGCCGCAGATTGTCAGTTATATATCCGGTATTTTTACTCTGGAAGCGGGAGATGTTATTCTTACCGGCACGCCCGCTGGTGTTGGGCAGGTCGTTCCGGGGGATCAGATGCTTGCTGAAATAGAGAATGTAGCCACGCTCTCGATTTACGTCCAATAATATCTGTTATGAGTAGCGGCAGCTTTACAGGACATAACAAGCGCCTTTCCAGGATGGTGCGTCTGCTGCGACGCATTCGCCCTCAAGCTATGCCGGTTACATATCGTCATAATCGGGTCGAGCTTCTTCCTCACGGCGTCACATTTTTTAAAACTCTTTTTGCCGCGCTCCGTTCGGCTGAACAGACCATCTGTTCCGAATATTACCTGATACGCAATGATGATGCAGGGAGGCTTTTTGCCGACGAACTTGTGAGCGCCGCTAATCGTGGTGTTCGGGTTTTCCTGGTTTATGACTACATCGGTTGTCTTGACACCCCTTCTTCCTACTTCAAAAAACTTTCCCATGCTGGTGTAAAACTGCTCCCGTTCAATATTCCTTCTTTTCGGAGGGGAATCGGCTGGTTTGATCGTCGTGACCATCGCAAGATGACGCTTATAGATGGCAAGGTTGCTTTTCTTGGTGGTTTCAATATCGGTGATGAGTATGCCGACACAATGCCGCAACCGGATCGTTTCCGTGATGCCGGCTTTAGCGTGGAAGGGAGTGCCGTGCATGAGCTTGTTTCAATATTTTCAGATATCTGGGAAATGGAGAGTGGAAAAGCCCCAATTCTCAATACTGAAAAAAAAGAGAGTCATGCCACTACGCCGGGATACGCTACAGTATCTTTCATCTCCGGCGGACCTCATCAGCGCGGCTCCTATATTCGCAGCGCTTTTTTATTCAATATTGCTTCTGCTGCAGATGAATTACTGATTGCCAACCCATATTTTGTGCCTGGTCCACGCATAATACGCGCGTTGTTAAGGGCTGCCCGTCGCGGAGTAGAGGTGCGTATGCTTATGCCGGCACGTTCCGATGTCCCGCTGGTGCAGTTGGTCGGGAGGAGTATGTACACAGTTTTGCTACGGGGCGGAGTTAAAATTTATGAGATGCAGACAGCGATTCTTCATGCCAAGGTTATGGTTGTAGATCAGGAGCGGACTGTCATCGGTTCGGCAAATCTTGACCAACGCAGTTTTCACCGTAATTTTGAGATTAACGGGATTATTGACAGCAGTGCATTCGGAGGGCAAATTCGCTCCATGCTTGAAGATGACTTGAATAATGCGGAGCCGGTGCTGCTTGTAGATCATGAGTCAAGGGGGATTGCCATGCGCCTTCTGGAACGGTTTGCCCGGCTTTTTAGCTGGTTTTTGTGAATCTTGATGGCTTCGCAAAAAGTCCATCTGCTTCGTTACGCTGCTCATTCGTCACTGCAGCGTAGATTGTAACTACGCTTCATTCCTCATGATTCGCAAGCCTTGCATCTGGAGCTTTTGTGCTTTGCCATTGAAATCAAGAGAATTTGCAAAAGCCTCAACGTATCAATTTATGGTGTTTCATGCGCAGAATGTGATATAAATTTTCACCAACAAGGGGGACGTTTTTTATATTTGGAGTTCAAACAATGCCGATTTAACTAAAAAGGAGGATGCACCGATGGAAAGCGTTAATGCCAAAGATCGTCATGGACACACAGCACTCATCGAAGCTGCAAAAGAAGGTCAGAAGGATTTTGTCCTTGACCTGCTTAAGCGCGGGGCTGACCTTACCTGCACCAGCGCCAAGGGGAAAACTGCTCTGCACTATGCCGCTGCCAACGGGCATTCCGAAATCGCTGCAATGTTACTGGACAAAGGTGCGGAGATCGATCTTCGCGACAGTTCCGGTCATACTCCGCTAATGCTTGCCGCTATATATGGCTGCAACAAAACTATACAAACGCTTCTTGACAGCGGAGCAAATCCTGGAATTAAAACTTCATCAGCAACAACAGCTGCCATGTATGCTGAAAATAACAGTCATCCATTGGCAGCCGCTCTCCTGAAAAAAGCGGAGCGGGTATAATAAATTTCTGTATAGCCACTAAATGAAGAAGGTTTTTTAAAATGAAAAATATTTTTTGCGCGGTGTTTGTTCTGCTTATATCTGCCACGTTTCTTCATGCTGCTTCGCTTGAGGATAAGGTTGTTGAGCATACAATGAAAAACGGTATGAAACTCCTGTTGATGGAGCGGCACACATCGCCGACTGTTTCCGCATGGATTCGTTTTCGGGTTGGAAGTGTTGATGAGAGGAGTGATGAACGTGGTATCGCTCACCTGCTTGAACATATGCTTTTCAAGGGGACAACTACTCTAGGCACCCGTGATTATGCGGCAGAAAAGCCATTGCTTGATAAAATTGAACATACTGCACAGGAATTGATTGCGGAAAAATCCAAAAAAAGTCGGGGTGACAAGCTAAAGCTGGAGCAGCTGGAAAAACGTACGAAAGAGCTGGAGGCGGCAGCAGCAAAATATGTCATAAAGGATGAATTTTTTGAACTGTACTCCAAGCATGGCGGGGTTGGGTACAACGCATTTACCAGTCGTGATGGCACAACCTATCTTATCAGCCTACCGTCAAACAAACTGGAGTTATGGGCAGCTATTGAGGCAGACCGTATGCAGAATGCGGTTCTGCGTGAGTTTTACACTGAACGTTCGGTGGTTATGGAAGAGCGCCGTCGCTCATACGACGCAGACCCTGAAAGCAAGTTGTGGGAAACTTTTGTTGCTTCAGCGTATCTTGCGCACCCGTATGGTCAACCGACCATCGGATGGATGTCTGATATTGAAAACCTGACCCGCACCAAGGCGGAAAATTTTTTCCGAAACTATTATGCACCAAATAACGCCATTATTTCTATTGTTGGTGATATTGACACCAAAGCAACAATCGATATGGTTGAACGATATTTTGGAGATATAAAGCCGGGTAAAACCGTTCCGCCTGTTACGGCTGTTGAGCCAAAACAGGGTGGGGAACGTAGAATTGAGCTGATTGCGGAAGCTGAACCGACCCTTATTATCGGTTTTCATAAACCGCCAATTGCAACTCCTGAAGATTATGTTTTTGACGTTATCTCAAATATTCTTGGCACTGGCAGAACATCGCGCCTTTACAAAAAGCTGGTTGTGGAAAAAAATCTGGCAACCGATGTGTCGGTGTTTGATGCTCCCGGCAGTCGTTATCCGGGGCTGTTCCTGTTTAATGCCACGCCGCGTGCGCCACATACGGTTAAGGAGGTTGAAAACTCAATTTTTGAAGAGCTTGAGTTACTCAAGAATGAGCTGGTCAAACCGCGTGATCTTGAACGTATTCTCAATCGTCTCGAATATGAAGAAGCAAGGCGCATGGGAACAAATGGCGGATTGGCACGAAACCTTACGGAGTATGAAGCTACAACAGGAAGCTGGCGTTATATGATTGAGTACCGTAAAAAAGTCGCTTCGTTGACGCCGGCGGATATTCAAAGGGTGGCGAGAGAGTATTTTACCCGGGAGAACCGAATGGTCGGGTTTATTACAAAAAAAGGGGGTGACCTGAAATGAGAACGTTATTTCTTGCTTTTCTTCCCCTTATATTTATGGTCACAACCTGTTGGTCGGCTGAAACCGTCAAAGCAAATCCGCGCACCATGGTGTTTGCCGGGCTTAAGTATGATATTCCAAAATCGGAAAGGGTGCTGCTGGAGTGTGGGATACCGGTCTACCTGCTGCGTGATAGTGAACTGCCGATTATTTCCATGAGCGCCATGGTTCGTACTGGCTCCGTATATGAAACTGCAGCCAAATCAGGTCTTGCCTCCCTTACTGGTTCGGTTATGCGCAGTGGCGGTGCCGGAGGAATTGCTCCCGATGCTATGAATGATGAATTAGAATTTATGGCATCATCAGTTGAAAGCCACATTACGGAGGATATTGGGACTGTTTCGCTTACCACGCTCTCAAGAAAATTCCCCCGAACGCTGGAACTGTTTGCAGCGGTGTTGCTCAAGCCTGATTTTAACGAAAAACGGGTTGATATTGCCAGAAAACAACTGATTGAAGGTATACGCCGCCAGAATGATGATCCAAAGCAGATTGCAGCTCGTGAAATAGAGCGGGCAATCTACGCCGGGCACCCACTTGGAAATGTCGCCACACTGGAATCTGCGACTTCGATTACCCGTCAGGATATGATACAGTTTCACCGCCGCTTTTTCAGAGTTGACAATATGATTCTGACGGTAGCGGGTGATTTTGATCGAAATGAAACCTTGCGCCTGCTTAATGCCGCTTTTAAAAAACCGGCAGATCTGATGCCGCTTGCCTTGCCGGAGATTCCCCAGCCAAAACAGGAGTTCAGGGGTGAGGTTATCTATGGGAAAAAAGAGGTTAATCAGTCTGTTATCCGCATGGGACATCTGGGGGTCACCAAAGATAGCCCTGACCTGTACGCATTGAGAATGCTCAACTATATTCTCGGAGGTAGTTTTACTTCCCGTTTAATGATGGAAATCCGTACCAATCAGGGATTGGCATATAATGTGGGGAGTCAGTTTGATATCGGGCGCCGTTTCACAGGTAGTTTTATCGCTGAAACAGAGACAAAGGGTGAATCAACAGGTAAGGCTATCCGTCTGATGCAAGAGATAATCAGCGGAATTACCAAAGCCCCGGTAACTGATCAGGAGCTGTCTGCTGCCCGTGATTACATCATAAATTCATTTATGTTCGGTTTCACGGCCCCTTCGTCCATAGTTGTCCAGCAGGCTCGGCTTGAATTTTATGGATATTCCCCGGATTACCTTGACACATACCGGGAAAAAATTTCAAAGGTAACCAAAGATGACCTACTTAAGGCTGCGCAAAAGCATCTTAAACCGGAGGCGTTCAAGCTGGTTGTTGTTGGTGACGATGCGAAGCTGGATGTACCGTTGAAAGAATTCGGTCCGGTGCGGCAACTTGAACTGCAGGTGAACCGGGCGTCTGGAGGAAAGTAGAAATGGCACTTATAGTCTGGGATGAAACTATTTCAGTTCATATTCCACATATTGATCAGCAGCACCAGGAGTTGATCGGATGGATTAACAATCTGTCCGAAGCAATTGACAATGGCGAAGGAGAGCTTGCAGTTGAAAGAGTTTTGCAAAAACTGATTGATTATGTTGCAGAACATTTTGCACAGGAAGAACTGCTGATGATATCCTACGATTTTCCTGGTTTGGGTAAGCATCGGAAGGAACACAATTATTTCGTGCAACGCCTGAAGGAAATTCAGGCTGAATTTCGTTCAGGTCTCCCCATTGGGCAGAACACTTATATTTTCCTGACTGATTGGCTTATTTGCCACATTAAGGGGACAGATCAAAAGTACAGCGGTTTTATCCTGAAACAGAGTGTAGAACCGGAACCGGATATCTCTGCTGAAGATGAGGCGCGCAGAGCAAAGATAGAGGCAATAAGGGAGCAGCTTGCTTCAGGCTCATACCTGATTAGCGGTAAAGATGTTGCCGGTAAAATCCTTGATGTTATCAAAGGCTAGGTGACATCTTGCTTCCCGCTAACAACACTCCCATCCTTATGGCGGCGGTAAGGCTTTTATCAGAAGCTTTTCCTGTGCCAGCCAGATTGTAAGCAGTTCCGTGATCTACCGAAGTCCGCACAATCGGCAGTCCGAGCGTGCAATTCACCCCGTCATCAAAGTGCATCATTTTGAGCGGTATCAAACCCTGGTCGTGATACATGGCGACTACGCCGTCATACTCCCCCTTTGCGGCAAAGTAAAATAGGGTGTCAGCAGAAAGCGGTCCAACTGCGTCAATCCCCTCATCCCGTGCTGTGCAAAGAGCTGGTTCTATTGCAGTGCGCTCTTCGTCCCCAAACATACCTCCTTCACCGCAATGGGGGTTTAGCGCCAGCACAGCCAAGCGGGGATGAGGTTTGCCGGTTAATCGCCGTACCCCGTCTGCTGCCACGCGCAGAGTTGAAAGCACCTTTTCTTTTGTTATCAGCGACGGAACATTTGCCAGCGCTTCATGTATTGTTACCAGACTGACCCGTAGTACGTCCCCTGCCAGCATCATCACAAAATCCTTTGTATCACATAGTTCTGCCAGCAGTTCAGTATGTCCGGGATAATGATGCCCTGCAAGATTCATTGCCTCCTTGTTAATCGGAGCCGTTACCATTGCCGCTCCCTTCCCATCGAGGCATAATTTTGCAGCTGCACAGATATAACGGTAAACAGCATCGCCTGATGCATCAGTTGGCGCTCCGTGCTGGAAGTCCGCTTCTGACAGTTTGGAAATAGTTAGCAGCGGGATGGAACTGTTTGCCACGGTTCTAGCTTCCTCCGGCAATGCGATCTCATGCAACTGGTATCTGGAACCGCAGATTGCAATAGCGCGCTCCATGACATTTTTATCACCAACCACGACCGGTATGCAGATTTCCCATATTTCCTCATGCTGCAAAGCTTTGACTATTATTTCAGGACCTATTCCGCATGGATCTCCCATGGTAATTGCAATTATCGGTCTGTTTGTCATTCCGCCCTCTTTTTGTCTGATATTTCTGCTACTGCCATGGTAACGGCATCAGATTTTATTTTTTGCACGATCAGATCGCACCCTCCGGATGCAAGAATTGCTGCCGGTTCTGCAACCCCCTTAGCTCCAATTGCCTGAAGCGCATGGCGGGATGGCGCAGAAGGAGATGAAACATTGTTCAGCTCTTCGCTGGTGTAAAAAACCATATCAACTCCCAGCTGTTGTGCAAAACAGAGTAATCCTGCTTCATCAGCTTTTGCGGTGGCAGAAGCAATTATTTTAACGCTTTTTCTGGAAAGAAAAACGCGCCGTAGGTTGGTCGTCACGAAATCATCAATTTCATCGGCAGGAGTTCCACGATTGCAGCCGATGCCGAGTACAAGATTGCGCGGGCGAAGTATTAAAAGCGAATCAGATTGTTTATGCGGTGGGATATGACGGTTGGTTACAAATACAAATCCCGAAGCAGTGCTTTCCAATGCTCCGGCGAATGTGTCGTGAAATTTCAGGTTTCCAGCGCCATGGAACCAACTGCGGGTTTTACCGGTCGGGTCTACTACAGCAATTTCCTGGTTGTCCAGTAGCAATTGATTAACGGTTTTGATCCGGCTTATATCATCGATTATCCAGTTGTGTTCTTTTGCCAGCAGATCAAACGAGGGGAGGTTATTTGCATCGGTGGCGGTGGTGACAACAGCTCGTGCACCGGTTGCAAAGGCGCAGCGCTCTGCCAGTTCGTTTGCACCGCCAAGATGTCCGGAAAGGAGTGAAATTGAGAAGCGCCCGGCATCGTCCATAACCACGATTGCCGGGTCAGTCTGCTTTGAAGATAGGAGTGGCGCAATCATCCTTACAACGATGCCGGTTGCCATGATGCAGACAATGCCGTCATACTGTTTCCATGCCGTTGTAATGAACTGTGAAAGCTCTGACGGAGCGAATTTTTTGGCAATGCCGTTTTCAGCGCCGGCGTAACGCTCGGATATAAAAATGTCACATTCGCCAAGGGAGTTGTAAAGCTTGTTGGCTAATTGCGCCCCACGTCTTGTTATGGCTATTACGGCAATCCGCATCTATCCCCCATGATCGTTACCGGGTAATAAAAAACCCCTTTTCCACAGCAAGAACTGCGATAAAGGGGTCTAAAATTGGAAACTATCATTAGTTTCTGTTTGGTGCCCAGGACTGGACTCGAACCAGCACACCCTTGCGAGCACAAGAACCTGAATCTTGCGTGTCTACCAATTCCACCACCTGGGCACAAGGAAGCTTTGTTTACCACTATTTTTTTTTAGATGCAAGTGAAAAAAAATCTCACAATGTTCATAATTGTTCGACTGTAACGGAATGATTATGGGTGATTTCAGGTCTCCCCATCTCTTCGATGTACTTGAGTACAAAACGCTGCGCAGCCTCAACAGCTCTTGGTATGTCCCAGTTGGCAAGATTTCGTTCCTCGACCAGATTGCTGATTCCTCTGATTTCAAGGCAGTCAACGCCATACCTGAGGCAGATTTGGGCAACTGCCGCTCCCTCCATATTTTCACAGATTCCGTTGTATCGGTGAGCCAGTTCCTCACCGCGTTGCTTTGTCCCGCTGCAGGTTGAAACGGTTATGAATTTGCCCCGTGTTAATGGAACACCGTAATAATCTGCAAGTTGCATCGCTTTTTCGGCGGCATGTTTTGAAAGTGGCAATTCATTGTAAAATCTTCTGGCGCCTTGAATCAGAGTCGGGATGGCAATTTCAGCCATATCGTGCCAACCTGTGGATGTGTAGACTCCTTCATCTCCCAGGCATTCATGGCTTGCAACAGCGAGGCTGCCGATTGACAAGCCACTTCCGGAATATGCACCGGCGCATCCGGTATTTATGACAAGCCCGGGTTTTGTCTGCTGGATCATTGCGCTTGTCGCTGCTGCTGCGTTAACTTTTCCGATTCCAGCAACAGATATAATAATGGGAACTGAACCGAGCAGAGCTTCTACATAATCAAAGGGAATGCCACGCTTGCGCTTGGTGTTGCTGACTGTCTGTTCAAGGAGGACGGTTTCCTGCGGTACTGCTGCAATGATAAGAACTGGTTTCACTGTTATGGATTCCTTCCTTTTTGAAAACATAGTGGAAGCAGGCGTTCTATTGCCTTACATGTTTCTGATTCTCTCCGCATTCCTTTCAGGTATGTGGAATTCAAGTCATCCAGCGTGTCTATATCTTGCCATTCCGGGAGTAAGGCGTAAGTAATTCCAAAATCCGAAGCTTTTTGGCAGCTTTTTTCAAGTGTTTGCTGACAGCTCCAAGGTATATCGTTAAAAAGCGGCAGCTGTACCCGGCGCATACCGATCAGATAATATCCGCCATCGGTTGCTGGTCCAAAGACAACATCAAGCTGGCTGTATTCAAGGGTTTTAAACGCTTGCACAATGTAGTCTGCAGGAAGGCCTGGGGCATCGCTGCCGATAATGCAGCAGCTATCAAAGCCGGTTGAAAATGCAGTGTCAAAGGCATGCGCCATCCGTTTACCCAGGTCACCGTCTGATTGCAGGTATGATGTTGCTGCTGTTGGTAAATATTCAAGTTCTGGAATGGTTTCATTCGCCCAGAAAATAATCGGTGTAATGTTGTGCAACATTGTTGCTGATTTCAGCACATCCTGCAGCATGGCTGAATATAATTCTGCCGCTGCATGGTTGCTGATGGATGCTGCCAGCCTGGTTTTGACCTGACCGGGAACCGGATCGCGGGCAAAGATGATCAGAGCGTTATTCATGATCGCCATCCCGAAGCGCTTCTTTGATACATATTACTCCAGAACTTTTGGTCGTACAGTCCAGACTTTAATCCCCTGCTCCCTAGGGATTCCGGCATTAGGGGCATCGTCGGGTGATTGGCTGCCGCCGAACTTTTGCTGTATGGTGTGGTTGACGGTTTTAACTTCTGCAAAGACAGGAAAGGCGTACAGAGGAAAATTGACAGAGCAATGCTGACCAACAGCTTCATGTAGGTACTCCTTTTGTTTCATGTCGCCGAGATGAGATTGGAGCTGATGGTCAGGCGTGTGCCAAATGTTGCATACTGGGTAAAAACGAGCGAACCTCGAGATCTACCCTGGTACCGACAGCTTGCCGAGCCAGTTTCAGATCATAAGCGGTCTGAAGATTTAGCCAGAATTCGGGAGTCGTACCGAAGAATTTTGAAATGCGGAGAGCTGTGTCGGCAGTAATGGAACGGCTCCCATTGAGAATTGAAGTAATCCGGTTGGCAGGAACATGGAGAGCCTGGGCAAAAGCATTCGCTGTCATGCTGATTTCTGCGAGCTCATCTTTCAGGATTTCACCGGGGTGTATGGGGCGCATTTCATTCATGGCGTTTTTCCTTTCAATGATAATCTACAATCTCGACGTTATGAGGGCCGTCTTCTTGCCACGCAAAACAGATACGCCATTGTTGATTGATACGAATACTGTGTTGGCCGCTCCGTTCACCGCCTAATGCCTCAAAGCGATTACTGGGAAGAGTCATCAGATCTTCTATGCAGGTGGCGCTTTCAAGAATCTGCAGCCGTTTTTCCGCCTGCTGGGCAAATGCTTGAAAACGGGGGACACGCCCACCGTGGTAAAGTTTTTCAGTATATTTACAGGAAAATGAACGTATCATAGATTTAGGCTAAGCATATTTATGTTGTACGTCAAGCGTAAAATTAGTTTGGGTTTGTCACCGGCGATCCAGCTCCACCGATGCATACGCGGAGTGATTGTGGATCGATTCGAAGTTTTCTGCTTCCACCGAAAACCAGGTGATATTTTCGATTGCCGCAAGTCTTGAATATGCTTCGCGAACCATGTCTTCCACAAAACGTGGGTTTTCGTACGCCTGTTCGGTGACGTACTTTTCGTCTTCCCGTTTGAGAAGTGAATATAGCGGGCTGCTGCCGCACTGCTCGATAAGCTCCACCAGGTCTTCGATCCATATAAAGTCGTGGTAGCGTATCCGAACAGTCATGATGCTGCGCTGATTATGTGCGCCGTAGCGCGAAAGCTCGCGGCTGCAGGGGCAGAGCGAGGTGAGCGGAACCTTGATGCCGAGTACAAAATCAAGGGAGTCGGTCATGGAGGCGTTGAATTCGCAGGTATATTCCATCAGGCTGGTGGCGCCAGATACCGGCGCTTTTTTATCGATAAAATATGGAAACTGAATCTCCAGATGGGCGCTGCCAGAGCCTAGTTTGCTCTTCATATCGTTCAATATTGTTTCCAGTTTATCAAGTGCAATCTGTTCGCGGTAGCGGTTAAGTATCTCTACGAAACGGCTCATATGGGTTCCCTTGAAATGGTGCGGAAGATCCACATACATATTGACCTTTGCCACGGTATGTTGCAGCGACCGATTTTTGTCCATAACCACCACGGGATAGGTGATCTCCTTGACTCCAACCTTTGAAATAGGGATGCGACGTGTGTCAGGTTGTCTCTGCATATCAGGCATGGTTTTATGCGTCATGATTTTATCTCCAGCTGCTGGAGGATTTCCTCCCATATTGATTCCCGACCGTCTTTGGAAAGTGCGGAAAAAGGGAACATCAGGCTTTTATCACGGTTAATCTTTTTGGCGATAAGAGCGGTCTGCTTTGCCCGCTCATTTTTGGATAGCTTGTCGCATTTTGTGAGTACGATAATTGGTGGAATTTCGTAGCGTTCCAGCCATCCGAGCATATCCAGATCACCATCGGAAGGAATCCTGCGAATATCAAGGATTATGACGACGGTTCGCAGGTTCTCACGACTGGCAAGGTAGGTCTCGATCATTGGTCCCCACTGTTTGCGGAGTTCTGGTGGGGCTTTGGCATAGCCGTAGCCCGGCAGGTCGACCAGGGTGAGTTTCCCGTTGATGTCGAAAAAATTGATCAGTTGGGTACGTCCCGGTGTTGAACTGGTGCGAACCATTGCTTTACGGTTTGCCAGCACGTTGATGAGTGATGATTTCCCCACATTGGAGCGTCCCACAAAAGCGACCTCGGGGAGTGAAGTTTCAGGGAAGTCTTTAGGTTTTACGGCGCTTTTGATGAATTCTGCCTGCTTTATATCCATGCCATCCTCCGCCAGGCATTATAGTGTGTGGGCGGGACTTGACACAAGCGCTTATTTGCTACAATGTTGCAATATTCCAATTTCAAATCAAAGCTCCATCTTTGTTGGCTCGTCTTCGGCTCCTCAACATACTGGCAGTATGCCTTCGTTGCCTCAATCCTCGCCGCCTTGATGCCATCTTTGATTTGCAACCGGAAGTTTACTCAACTCTTGATGTCATCAGAGCTACATGAGGAGCAAAAACTCGATATGTCTGCAATGCGGCTTATTACGATACTCGGCGCTACCGCGTCCGGTAAAACCCGCTTGGCTGTAGAACTTGCACAGTTTCTGGGGGGGGAGATTATTTCCGCCGATTCACGTCAGGTATTCCGTGGTATGGACATCGGCACTGGTAAGGATCTGGATGAATATGGTGAACTCCCCTATCATCTGATTGACCTTATGGAAGCCGGGGAGGAATACAGTGTCTACGATTTTCAGCGGCATTTTCTGAAAGCGTATATAGATATAACCGGGCGTGGCAGACAGCCTGTTATGTGTGGAGGAACCGGATTGTACCTTGATGCAATTCTGCGAGGTTATCTGATGGTTGAAGCTCCTCGGAATGATTCGCTCCGTTTGGAGCTTGCTGATAAATCCGATGCTGAACTGGTGGATATATTGCTCGGGTTGAAGCCGGGACAGCATAATACAACTGATCTGCTGCAGCGGGAGAGAACAGTTAGAGCCATCGAGATTGCAAAGGCCGAACAGGCGCATACAGCTCCGGAACTCTTTCCTCCGATAAATCATTGTGTGGTTGGAATACGCTGGGAACGTTCTGAACTGCGTCGGCGTATCACAGAACGACTGAATTCACGTTTGCAAAACGGTATGGTTGAGGAGATTGAGCGTCTTCATGCACAGGGGGTTTCGTGGGAACGTCTTCTCTATTATGGGCTTGAGTATCGCTATGGCTCACTGTATCTACAGGGTGAACTGAACTATAACGATATGGTGCAAAAGCTAAATTCAGCCATACACGATTTTGCCAAGCGTCAGGAAACATGGTTCAGGCGACTTGAAAAAAGAGGCGTGGTCATCAACTGGTTTGCTGGAGGTGATGGTTTGGCGACAACTGTGAAAGAGAGAATTCTCTTAAGCCAAAAAAAAACATTGACATTCCAAAAAGAGTGAGTATATTTCGACTTTGCTTATATCGAAACCATACGCATTGCGTTAAAATGGTGAAATCAAAATTGAGGTGAAAGAAAATGAAAAAGCTTATCTCGTTGGCCCTGGTACTCGCACTTGCTTCCTTTGCTGCTGGTTGCAAAAAGAAAGAAGAAGCACCTGCTCCTGCTCCTGCTGTTGAAGCTCCTAAACCTGTTCAGGCCCCTATGTCTGCAAAAGGCGCTGCTGCTCCTGCTGATGCTGCAAAACCTGCTGCTGACGCTGCAAAACCTGCTGAAGCTCCTAAAAAATAATTTAAGCAATTGCCTGAAAATAAAAGCCTGCGGGAGAACCCGCAGGCTTTTTTTATTTTGAGAATGAGAGAATTATTAATATGCATGAAATGTCCATAACCGAGGGGATTATTGAGATCTGTCAGAAGTATGCCGCCGGTAAAAAAATTATTTCAGTTGATGTGGAAATTGGTCAATTGAGCAGTGTTGTACCGGAAGCTGTTGAGTTTTGTTTTGAGGCGTGCAGCATCGGAACTCTTATGGAAGCTGCGCGGCTGAATATTTTTCGCATACCGGGCAAGGGACGCTGCATGGAATGTTCCGCTGAAACCGAGATTGAAACTCTCTATGACTCCTGCCCTCGCTGTGGCAGTTATCGGATGCAGATTGTTTCGGGAGAAGAAATGCGTGTGAGGGAAATTGAAGTTGAATAGGAAAAACGATTTGCAGTAGATTGCCTGTCGTCATATATTGATTTTAACTTTCTCAATCGTTGCCATATTGATGGAGAATTTGGAATTACAATGCTGTCGTACACAATTTCAAAAGGATACACCTAATGCCTCATACCGAACTTGAAATTCCAGAAAAAATACCGTTGTATCTGCAACAGGAGATAGTCCCCTTCCCGTACATGGTGTTTCCCCTCTATGTCAATGACCGCCAGTTATCAACTTTTACCACTGCAGAAAGCTACGACAAGCTTATTTGTATCAAGTTCCAGATGCCAGAGAGCGGGGCGGGGGACGGAATCTCCGAATCTCCTGAAATTGGAACGTTATGCCGGGTAAACCAGATTAAAAAAGCAGATGCAGGGAGATCCAAAGTAACGCTGGAAGGTCTTGCCCGTTTTCAGATCGGCGAACAGGAAATCGACGAAAATATTCTGTTTGTGCATGGTGAAGTTGTCCGTGAGTTTGTGGAAAAATCGCTGGTCTCCGATGCGTTGGTGCAGAGCTTGAACGCTCTTTTGAAAATATCGCTTTCAAACGGGAAACCTCTGCCGGACGATGTCATGAAAATGATTGATTACATTGATAATCCGGCACGACTTTCTGATCTGGTTGCTCTGTATGTTAATCTTCCTCTTCCCGGATTGCAGGAGCTGCTTGAAACAATTGATCCGTTGGAGCGTTTGAAAAAAGTATACGTTCACCTGACGACTGAAGTGCAGCGGATGCAGGTGAAAAACGAAGTTTCCACAGAAGTGAGCAAACGGGTTAATAAAAATCAGAAGGAATACAT
>Ga0172367_10000297_pt1 | contig 75650 bp, 53 predicted proteins | sample Lak10m_FD_114542 | JGI IMG/M metagenome (GOLD analysis project Ga0172367, IMG submission 114542) | Freshwater microbial communities from Kabuno Bay, South-Kivu, Congo - kab_022012_10m | ecosystem: Environmental > Aquatic > Freshwater > Lake | place: Democratic Republic of the Congo: South-Kivu... | reverse complement strand
GGACGTGGGCTGGATCACCGGCCACAGCTACATCCTCTACGGGCCGCTGGCGAACCGCGCGACGGCCGTGATGTTCGAGGGCGTGCCGAACTTCCCCGACTACGGGCGCTTCTGGCAGGTCGTGGCGAAGCACAAGGTGAACATCTTCTACACCGCGCCCACGGCCTTGCGCGCGCTGATGAAGGAGGGCGACAAGTGGCCCAACCAGCACGACCTCAGCTCGCTGCGCCTCCTCGGCACCGTCGGCGAACCCATCAAGGAGCCGGAGTGGAACTGGTATTTCAAGGTCGTCGGCAAGGAACGCTGCCCCATCGTGGACACCTGGTGGCAGACCGAGACCGGCGGCATCCTCATCACGCCGCTGCCCGGCGCGACCCCGACGAAGCCCGGCTCCGCCACGCTCCCGCTGCCCGGCGTGCAGCCCGCCATCGTGGACGACCAGGGCAACGAACTTCTCGGCAACGACGTGCGCGGCAACCTCTGCCTCAAGCCCGGCTGGCCCGGTCAGATGCGCACCGTCTTCGGCGACCACCAGCGCTTCGTGGACACCTACTTCAAGCGTTTCCCCGGCAAGTATTTCACCGGCGACGGCGCGTGGCGCGACCCCGACGGCTACTACTGGATCACCGGTCGCGTGGACGACATCCTCATCGTGTCCGGTCACAACATCGGCACGGCGGAGGTCGAGGGCGCGATCGGCGCGCATCCGGCGGTGGCGGAGGCGGCGGTGGTCGGCTATCCGCACGACATCAAGGGCCTGGCCATCTACGCCTACGTCACGCTCAAGACCGGCCAGACCGTCAGCGACGCGCTGCACAAGGAGATCAACCAGAAGGTCCGCGAAATCCTCGGCCCGCACGCCGTGCCGGAGAAGATCCAGTTCACCGAGGGCCTGCCCAAGACCCGCTCCGGCAAAATCATGCGCCGCATCCTGCGCAAGATCGCCGAGGACGAGACGGACAACCTCGGCGACATCAGCACCCTCGCCGACCCATCGGTGGTGGAGTCGCTGGTGAAGGGAAGGGTGTGAGATTCACATGAACCGGCGCGCTCACTTTCTAGTTTGCGGGCTGGCTGCACTTCTCGTGTGTGGCCTGGTCGGCTGTGCGTCTCGCTCGCGGACTGCCTTGGTGGTGAAAGCCGAACCGGCAGTTGCCCACGCCAAGCTTCTCCAATTCTCCGCCGAGACCGGCGGCGGTCCCCAAGCGCCATCTTCGGTGATACTGGGCCACCCGCTGGGCCACCCGCGCTTCGTCATTCGAAATGCGCCCGCGCTCGCCATGTCCCTGCCGCCGAACCACACCGAAGTGGAGATCGTTCCTTACCGGAAAGCTCAGACCTTGCTCCGGGCGCGCACCGGCGGTGGCATTAACTCTTCCTTCTTCAGCGGCGACCTCGCCAGAGAATCGGAGGTTCTGCGCATTTGCGCCGACTACATCGAGCGGGATGTCAAACCTGCTGGCCAGCAAGTGATCCCGTTTGAACTTTGGCAGCAGCAGACGCGCACGAATCAATTCGGTCCGCCGTCTCAAACGCCGGACTGGGCGAAACCGGAACTGAAGCTGAAATAGGCGTGTCCGCCCATGAACCTGCGGTCGGTAGGGCGGGTTGTCCTCAGCCCGCCACCGACCACCCGGATGCCATCGGACCTCGGCGGCGCGGTGAGGACACCGCGCCCTACCAGGCTGGTTCAAGAGTAGCCGCCACGACTCGCAAGCCGCGCATTGGGACCAGGAACCAGAAAAAGGCGGGGGCAGGAAAATTATGGGCAGGAAGATTTCTGTCTCCATTTTCCTGCCCCCAATCTTCCTGCCGAAATCCCGGATCAAGGAGAGAACCAACGACCCGCCAACCACCGCGATTTCGGCCCTTGAACCGTAGCGCAGACTGCCAGTCTGCCGTGTCGCGGATTGGCAATCCGCAGGCCGCCATGCCGGAGCCGCACCCGGCCGACTGCCAGTCGGCGGACACAGCAGGTTGCCAACCTGCGCTACCAGCCGGTTCATGGAGGGAGGCGAGGCGTGTCTTTGCTGAACACAGTCGGAAGGCATCCCGTCGAACACGCGCTTCTGACATGAGAAACTCAACGCCCCGCCTCCGTGCCGCCGGCTTCACGCTGATCGAGCTGCTCGTCGTCATCGCCATCATCGCGATCCTGGCGGGGATGCTCCTGCCGGCGCTGTCGAAGGCAAAGGGCAAAGCGCACACCGCACAGTGCATCAACAATCACAAGCAGATGGCGCTGGCGTTTCTGGTTTATGCCGGCGACCACGACGACCGCTACATCTCCGGAACCTACGCGGCCAACCAGCAGTTGCAGCTCAACAGCGACATCTGGTTCAAGCTGCTGCTCCCCTACGTGGGCAACAACACCAACGTCTATCGGTGCAAGGCCCACTTCGACAATGGGCAGCTTTACACCTACCTGCCCTACATTGTGGACTATGTGGTGAACGCCCACATCATCCGCCCTTCCGCCACGGCGCTGCGCACCTCCCAGGTCCAGACCCCGGCCGACTTCATCGTCACCACCGAAGATTCGCGGCTGATGAACAATTTCAACTGGCACGCGCGCGACTTCGACTGGACCCGCACGCATTACAACTATCAGAGCACCTACGGCGTGGGGCTGACGCGCCACAACAACCATGCCCTGTTCGGCCTGGCGGACGGACACGCCGAGCAGCACCGGATGCCGGCCCGCGACCCCGCCGCCCCCACGCCGGACATCGCCGATTACGGTCCCATCGGGGATTCCAAGTTCGGCACGCCGCTGTGGCCCCGCACTGGCCAGAACAAGGTGTTTGTCCGCATGGATTCCACCGCCGACCCGGTGGGCGGCAACGTGAACCTTGGCTTTTAGGGAGCGCCGCCCTCCGCCAGCCTGGCGCGTTGGCTTCGGCCTGCGGATCTGTTTCAACCCGGAGATGGTTCCCTGACCGGCTTGTCCAGCCGCGCCGCCGTCCCGCTCCTCGTGTGCCATGAGCTGGTCGCAAGCCGGCGGTTCATCGGCTTCACTTCGACTGGACTGTGAACACAACTTGGACAGGCCCCGTCGAACCCGCGCTCCAGTTATGAAACTCCCAACCCCCTGCCGCCGTCTGGCCGGCTTCACGCTGATCGAACTCCTCGTCGTCATCGCCATCATTGCGATCTTGGCGGGGATGCTGTTGCCTGCGTTGTCCAAGGCGAAGAACAAGGCGCACGGGGCCAGATGCCTCAGCAATCACAAGCAGATGGCGCTCGGGTTCTTGGTCTATGCCGGCGACCACGACGACCAATACGTGTCCGGCGCGCGCGCGGAGAACGCTTCAATCGCCTCGCCCGACGTCTGGTTCCGGCTGCTCCTCCCCTACCTCGGCAGGAACACCAATGTTTATAGCTGTCCCGCCCATTTTGACAACGGGCAGATGCACGGCAGCCTGCCCTTCATCGTGGACTACGTCGTGAACTCCCACATCATCCGCGAGGGCAACTCCGGCACCTACGTGACGCCGCTGCGCACCTCGCAGGTGCCCACCCCGACCGAGTTTCTCATCACCACCGAGGATTCGCGGCGCATGAACAACTTCGACTGGTGGATCGGGGATTTCAATTGGGTGAGAGCCAACTGGAATCAGCCGAATGTCACCTATGGCGTCGGCCTGACGCGGCACAACAACACGGCCCTGATTGGGGCGGCGGACGGACACACGGAGCAGCTCAAAATGCCGGCCCGCAACCCGGCGGCCGCGACGCCCGACGTGCCGGATTTCGGTGAACTGGGCGACGCCAAGAATGGAACGTCCATGTGGCCCTCAGCCAGCCGGGCGAAGATCTTCATTCGGCTGGACGCGGCCTCACCGTCCGGATTCTGAGGCGGTCTGGCCGGCATCGCCCAGCACGGGCAGCCACAGGCCGTTGAAGAGGAACTTGAACGTCCCGTGTGGCTGCGCGCGGAAGGCAATCTCCGGCCCGAAGAGGACCAGCCGGCCTTTCCCGACCCTTGCTTCCGCGATGGCGATGCCGTTGTCGAGGTGCTGCTGCCCCCACGCCCAGCCGCTACGCAGCGGCTTCGGCGAGTTGAACCACGCGACGCAGTCGAGCTGCCCCGGCGCGGCCTTGTCCGTGAAGCGGAAGACGGGGCTGGCCTGGAAGAACACGTCGGCGTCCGGCTCCATGCCCCAAGCGAGCGGGTGCGCGGTGTCCACTCGGGCACGCAGCACGGAGCCGGGCACGTAGAACTTCTCTCGCGGTAACGCCGTGGTCTTGCCCGGCTCGGTGAGGTGGTTCGCAATGGGCAAATCCAGGTGCCGCGCGAGGCTCGTGGAACTGCCGATGGTCAGGATGGTGCCGCCGGCTTCGAGGAATTTGCGGAGTTGCGGAATGGTCTTCGCCACCGTGATGCTGCCGCGCTGGCCGCGATACTCGGGCGGCAGCGACTCCTCGCGAACGTCGGCACTGGTGTCAGGCGGAGCATTGGTGCCGCTGGAGGTGGTCGCCGTGCCAGTCGTGTTCGTGGTGGAGCCGGAGCCGCGCGTGTAGGCGGGCATCGCACCGTCCACGAAGAGCAGCACGTCGAACTTCTCGCGCAGGTTGCCTCGGTCCAGTTCCGGCGGGAATACGACTTGAAATGGAAACTCAAACCGCTCCAGCACCCAGCGCGTCCAGCCCGAGGGCATCGAGCCGCCGTAGCGGTCCCACAGGCCGATGCGGAGGGGTTTCAAACGGACGGCATCGGACGGCGTTGATGTCGCGGCGGCGAACTCCACACCGAGTTCGACAGCGACTTTGGTGATGCGCGCGTCGGTCTGCGGGCCACGCTTGATGAAGAAATCACCGGGACCGGGCAGCCCGGAGGGCTGCGGGAACTTAGCCGGGGGCACCGCCCCCGGTTGCGTCGCAGCAAAATGGGTTTGCCCCGGAGGGGCAACGGAATGGGCGGGCAAGGCTTCCGTCGTCCCTCCGGGACGAGAATCCGTTTCGTCAGAGGACCGGGGGCTTTGCCCCCGGCTAAGTTCCGCTGGCCCTCCGGGCCGGGCTTCTCGGTCACCGGCCCCCCTCTCCCCGGCCCTCTCCCCCAAGGGGGCGAGGGAGGAGAAAGCACTAGTCATTCGGCTGATTTCCTCGCCCGCCGCGAGCAATCGGTTCACGGCGCGAAACGCATCGCTCTGCGCGGCGGTGATGAGGTAACCGGTGGCGTTTTGCGCTTTCGCCACTTCGCTGCGCGGCGGCACTTGTGGATAGCTCACCTCGGCGAACGGCCCGTCGAATCGTTCCAGCTCCCGCTCAAACTTCACCCCCATCTGAAACGCCAGCGTCCAGCCGGCGATGTCATACGGCACGGTGGGCGCGGCCCCGGGATAGGCGAAGTCGTTCGGGTGGTCCTGCGGCTCGAACATGTCCAGCACATGCGCGCGGAACGGCTGCGCGCACTTCACCACGAAGCTGCCGGCGGGATACTTGTTCGTGCCGACGGTGAAGTCCGCCGTCGCGCGATGCACCTGCACGCCGGTTTCGAGCAGTGTGTTCACAAACTTCGTTGCGGTCGGGAAATCCCGTTGGTTCGCCGGGAGGATGTAGGCCCGCGCATCGCGATGCGCCGGGTCTTGCAGCAGGCGCTTGAACTCGTTCGTCGCGGCACTGGAGAGGAACGGGCTGCCCTTGCGCTCCTTCGCCGCGTGCTCGATGTCCGTCGGCGAGACCGTCCAACTGTCGCGGTTGCCGCGCTCGATGGCGGTGCGGGCCATGCGCCACGCGTTGAGCAGCAGCGTCGAGCGCTGGCGCGAGGCGTAGTCGAGCACTGCGTAGTTCGCGGTCACGGAGTAGTCCACCGACGACCGGAAATGCCAGCGCTGCGGCGGGATGGGCGCGAGGTAATCGGCCTTGGGCAGCAGCTTGTCCGGCAGGAACGGAATCGCCAGCGGCGTCGGGCTGCCGATGGTTTCGGTGAGCAGGCCGATCTGGTTGTGGAAGTAAGCGGTGGTGCGAAGGCCGCCATTCCACCACGTCGAGTATCGCGCGCCGGAGCGAACGGTCACGCCCGGTTTCCCCTCCGCAAGGAAGCGCTGCATCATCGCCGCACCCACGGCGTCAATGCTGCTCGTGACCAGCGGGTCCACGTTGTAGTTCGCCGGGTCGCGGAACGGCGGCGCGAACATGACCGCGCCCGGCGGGCCGGACTGGTGGTGGTTGTAGAGGATCTGCGGAAACCACTCGTGGTAGAGGATGCGGTTGATGGCCTTCGACTCCGACTGCACGCAGGCGAAGAAGTCGCGGTTGTTGTCGTGGCCGATGTATTTCTGGTAGAGGCGCGGCAGGCCGGCGAAGGAGCGCTTCTTCGGGTCCGCCTCGCGCATATACCAGTTGGCGACCAGCTCCATGCCGTCGGGGTTCGCGGGCACGAAAAGGATGATGCAATCGTCGAGGATGCGCCGGGTCTCCGCGTCGTCGCGGCTGACGAACTGCCAGAGCGTCTCCATCAACTGCGTGAAGCCGAGCGTCTCGGTCGCGTGCAGCCCGCCGTCAATCCACACCACGGCGCGGCCCTCCTCCGCGAGCCGGCGCGCGTCCGCCGCCGTGGCCTCGCCGAGCGCGAGCCGGCGCACGGTGTCCTTGAAGCCATAGAGCCGCCGATGGTTCGCGGGCGACGTGACGATGCCCATGACCATCGTGCGCCCCTCCTCGGTAAGTCCGATGGGCACCACCTTCAGCCGGTCGGACTCGCGGTCGAGGCGTTCCCAATAACCGGCGAGCTGGGTGTAGTTCGGCAGTTGGTAATCATCGCCCAGGTTGAAGCCGAGGAAGGCTTTTGGCGAAGTAAGGCGCGGTGCGGCGAAGGTGGAAAAGGTCGTAGCGAAGAACAGCGCGAGAACGACGGCGGCAGAGCACAGCGGCGACGGCGCTGTTCGCACCACAGCCCGTGCCGGCGACTTGCAGTCGCCGTTTGTGGGCAACGAACGATTCGGACGGCGACTGCAAGTCGCCGGCACGAAACCAAAGCGGCGTCGCGCTACGCTTGCCGCCACAGTCCAAAAGGTCGTGGTCATTTCAGTGGAATGCCCAGCTACTCACCGGGCAGCGTATTCGCCTGACGGGTGCCAAACTGTGGCAATACGGACTCGATATGTGAGTCGGCGAAGACGATGTTGCCCTTCCGGTTGTGCCGGTCCGAGATGAAGTTCTGGTCCGGCACCCAGCGGGGGTCATCAATCGTCTGCCGCGCCTCCTCCACCAGCATGATCTTGGCTGCCGGGTTGACTACCGAAGTCATGCGAAAGGGAAACACCTCCCGGTTTGGCTTGATGATGGTGGCCATGCCCGGATTGACCAGGCCCCGCAGATCATAGCTGGTGAGGGAGTAGCTGTAGCGGTAGGGGTTGCCGGGCAAAACGCCCTGGCTCTGCATCTGCGCAGCCTCCTGGTCCGCCGGACAGGTGAAGATCGCCGGATTGAAACCGCCGACGAAGCGAGCGATGGAGCTGTTGGAGATGCCGCGTCCGTATTGCCACCAGATCCAGTCCTCCGGCTGCGGTCCATACAATGCGACTGAGCCAGGAGTGGGAAACTGGTCATGCGAGTCGGAGATATATAGAGCAAAGCCCAGCGCAATCTGCTTCAAATGGTTCGCGCAGACAGTCTGGCGGCCCCGGTCCTTTACCCGGCCCAGCACCGGCAGCAACAGGCCCGCCAGCACCCCGATGATGGCGATCACCACCGAGAGTTCGAGCAGGGTGAACGCGCGGCATGAAATCGTCTCCGGTCGTTCAGCCCACCCAACTGCATGGCAGTTTCTGGACACGCGAATTGGTCCTCAATCCTCGGGCTTGATCGTCCAGATGCCCTGGTGGGTTTTCGGATCCTTCCCCGCGCTGCCCGCCGGTCCCACCGATTTCTCCGGCTTCAGGAGCTGGACGCTCCCGTCCACCATCAAGTAGTTGAAGCGCCCGCCCTGAAACGCTGCCAGCGGCATGGCCTTCGTGTCCAGATGACTGGCCGTGGCGGCGATGGTCGAGCGGGAACTAAGGCGGGCGATATTGTTGGCGTTCACCTGTTCACCGAGCAGCAGGACGCCCGCTGGATTGGGAACCTCACTGATCTTGAGCGCCGCCTGTTTGTTGGTGTTCTCGTAATTGTAAACGACGGGGTCGGGCCGCAACTCCCCTTTGGCACCCAGGTTCCACCACAGCCCCACGCCCGTGGCGCTCTTCGCACCGACAGGCCAGTTGGCCTTCTGCATGTCATGCTCCGCCATGGAATAGCTCCGCCGGTATAGCTTCGCACCCACCGCCCAGCCGGCCACTTCCAAAGTGTCGGACGGACAGCGCAGCACCCCCAGGGTGGGCGGACTGCCCGCTGCGGGAAGGTTTCGGGGAAAGTAAGGCTCCAGCAATCCGTCCCAGGTCGAGTGCCGCTGGTTGCTGAAACGGAAATAGGCATACGGCAGCCGGCCCTCATTCTCCGCAGTGTAGAGGCTGAAGGACTTGGCGATCTGGCTGAGATTTCCTTTGCACTGCTGCACCTTGCTGAACGGGGTCCACATCTTCTTGTAAGCGAGCAAGCCACACATGACCAAGACCAGAACTCCCACCACGACTACCGTCAGCTCAACCCGCGTGAACGCCCGTTTCCCGCCTGGCGACTTCGAACCGGTGGTGTTCAAGGCGCGACGAATACAGACTTCCCGACGAGGGTGTCAAGCTCCGCAGAGGAATAATCCAGACCATTTGCTTATCGCCCCGTCTGCACCAGAAGTCCACGCGCGTTGAGCCTCACCGGCTCCGCCTGCGCCTGCTTCTTCGCCGGGAAGGCCGCGCCGCCCATTTCCTTCCACGCACTCTCCACCTGCATGGTGATGAACTGGCCGAGGTAGATGGCGATGCGCTCGTCCTTGCGCAGGGTTTCCTTGATGGTGTCGCAGGCGGCCACCACTTCGGCGGTCGTCTTGCCGGCGTCCTTGAGCTTCTTCACCTCGGCGACGAGGGACTTGAAATAGAGCTGCTGGTTCGCCAGCACCTCGGGGCCGCCGCTCGGGCCGTGCGCGGGGCAGACTTTCAGCGGCTTGAGCGCGATGACCTTGTCCAGGGTCTTGATCCACTCGTGGATGTTGCCGTCGCCGGTGTAGTTGTAGGGGCCGTTCACGCAGGCGTCGCCGGTGAAGACGATGCGCTCCTTGGGCAGCCACGCCCAGCCGTCGCCGTGCGTGTGCGCGATGCCGAAGTGCAGCAGCTCGACGCGGTGTGTGCCGTCGTCGAAGGCCATCCTCTGCTCGAACAGCAGGCTGGGCGGGCGGAGCTTGCTGGCGGCGACGTCCTTGCGGCCCTTGGCGGCGTCCTCCCAGCGGCCCGGCTTGCCGCCGCCAAAGAGGTTCGTTTCGTATTTCTTCATCTCCGCCAGCACGCCCACATGGCCGACGATGGTCGCGCCCGCCTCGTGCATGACCTGGTTGCCGTAGGCGTGGTCGCCATGGTGGTGCGTGTCGAAGGCGAACTTGATGGGCTTGTCGGTGATGGCCTTGATCTTGGGCAGGATGACCTGCGCGCCCGAGGGGAAGTTCGCGTCAATGACCAGCACGTAGTCCTTGAAGACAATCCAGCCGTTGTTGCAGTGGCCCTGGCGGCCGATGTCGCCCTCGTGGAAGTAAACGTCGGTGGCGACCTTCTCGACGACATTCACCTCGGCGCGGGCGAGGGGTGCGGCGAGCAAGGTGGCGAGGGCAAGACATTGGGCGGAACGGGACAGTGGCTTCATGGCGGCGACTTTTGCAGAACCGGCAGGCGCGTCAAACGGGAAGTGGGCTGATCCGCATGGCCTCGTGGTCGCAGGCTTCAGCCTGCGCGTCCGAAACAATCTCCGATTCGCAACCTTAAGGTTGCGACTACGACCGGTCCCGGCTCACGGGAACGTCGGCTTGAGGTCGCGGATGTTTTCGAGCTTCGCCTCCTTGCCGAGGGCCGGGGCGTAGAACATCACGGGCGCGACGATGCCGCCGGTGCCGAGTTCATTCACCACCTGGTTCGAGATGCAGATCACGATCGTGTTCCTGCCCGGCTTCACCGCCTCGGTGGCGTCCATCTCGAAGGGATAAAACGCCGCACCGGGGCTGTTGCCGATGTGCTGGCCGTTCACCCAGACCTTCGCGGCCTCGTCCACGCCGCCGCACCATAGGAAGATGCGCTTCCCGGCGAACTTCGCCGGCACCTCCACGGTCGTGCGATACCACGCCAGGCCCTTGTAGTAGCGCAGGCCCTGGTTGCTCCACGAGGAGCTGGAGGTCTTGAGCTTCTGCCAGTTGCCGCCCGTCACGGTGGGCCGCCACAGGCCGATTTCCTCGCCGACCTTGGCGGGATCAATCTGGAACTGCCACTCGTCCGGCGCGGCGGCGATCAACTGGTTGCCCTCGGTCACGCGCTTGAAGCCCTGCTCGGTGCAGGGGCGGTAGAAGCGCCTCATGTAGCTCACGTAAGTGCTGAAGCGCCCGGCGGAAACCATCGGCACGGGCTTCATGCCCATGAGCTCCTCGGCCACGGCGTCGAGCTTCACCAGTTCCGCCTTGGCGGTGGGGAAGTCCACGCGCACCCGGGCGTCCATCATCGTGTTGAAGGCGTCGAGCATGCCGAGGGACTGGCTGATGACCTTCACGCGCGCGGCGTAATCGCTGCCGGCGGGCGCGAGCTTCGTGGCCTGGGTGATCAGGCCACGGGCCTTGGTGCGCAAGGCCGGCGGGTAGAAGTGCGGCATGTCCCACGCGCAGCCGGTGGCGAAGTCACCATCGCGCAACGCCGCGTCCATGAGCGTGACATACTCGCCCATCGGCCCGGCGGCGGGGCCGAAGAACTTCGCGTAGCAGTCCCTCAGCAGCGCGTCCACGTCGGCCTGGTGGTTCCACATGAGCTTCGCCGCGACATACATGGTGGGGAACTTCGGGCCGTAGTTCGGGAAGGTCTCCACGCGCCAGCCCTTCACGCCGAGCGCGTGGCAGGCGGGGATTTCATCGCGCAGCCGGTGGATGATGATGAACGGGAAGCCCGGATCGGCGAGGTTGCTCCAGTAGCCGCGGTCGTAGAGTTCCGGCAGCAGCTTGCCCCACTCCTGATACAACCAGCGCGCGTAGCTCTTCTCCGGCGCGATGGGGTTCGAGAAGCCGTGGACGCGGTCCAGCGCGATGGGCGCGAGCGCGCCCATGATGCGCGGATCGGGCTTCCAGCGTTTCGGCGGCCTCATGTAGGAGTGGTAGATGTAGAAGGCGAGCTTCGTGTCCGGGAATTCGCCCTCCACGCCTTTGAGCACCTGGTTGAAGAACCAGATGTAGCGGTCGGTGACGGACAGCTCGTTCGAGAACGGGTCGAAGTCCCCGCCGTCCAGCGCGCGGCAGCGCTCGCACTCGCAGAAGCCCGCGCCGTCGTTCGGCCCCATGCCGATGACCGGTCCCCGGCCGGCCTTGCGCGCCTGCTTCACATGGTTGATGGCGAACTCAAGGAGCTTGGGGTTCGACACGCAATGCTGCCGCGTCGTGCGCGTGCCTTTGACCAGCGAGAACATCTCGGCGGCCTCCGCGTTCTCAATCGCCTTGGTGGTCTTGTTCACCGTGACCTTCGGCGCGGGCAGGCCGTGGCCGCCGGGGAACGCCGCGCCGCCGCACCGCACGCGCGCCTGCCAGTCCTTGTCCGGCATCTGGAACCACCGCGAGGGAAACGACGGCGACTGCGCGGTCTGCTGCGCACGCACGTCCACGGTGGCGAGCTTGGGAATGACGGTGCCCAGCGGCCCGGGCATGAACCAGCGGCAGCCGAGCTGTTCGAGCAGCTCCAGCGCGCCGTAAGTCGTCCCCTCCTCGACGCCCGCAATCATCACGGCGTCCGCCGTGATGCGCAGGGCAAACGCGCCACGCACCGCCGTCGCAGGCAAACCCACGCGCTCGCGCACGTTGCGCCCGAGGAAGACCGGCACGCGGCCGGCGGCCTTGCTCTGCTTTATGAAATCGCCGACCTCCGCCGCGTTGACCGTGGCCGTTTCCAGCTTCGCGCCGGACATTTGTTCGATGTGCTCGGCAAGTTCCTTCGCCGCGAGATTCTCCGCGTCGTCCGGCTGCGCGGGCAGCGCGAGCACGGCGGCGGGCCGTCCGCTTTTCACGAGCGTGGCGGCGGGAAGCGGCTGGTTTGGAAACGAGGTGAGAAGCAGGACGAGCGCGAGCTGGGGGAAGGCGCGTGAGTTCATGTCCAGCTACAGACGCAAGCGACGGCGGTTCTGCTCACGCGCGGGCGGCCCGCCTGCTGGGCACTTGCGAACGACGCGCCGGCCGGCTTTGAGCGAGGCTTCCCATCACAAGCAAAGCGGCCCGGCGGGCCGCGCTCCGGGACCGGGCTTGAGTTCTGCCCCGCCAGCCCGTTCACTCACCGCATCAGCGCGTCACCAACGAACCAGCCGCCGCCCGCCACCCCCGTCGGGCGCGTGGTGCTGGCCAGCTTCATCGGCACCACCATCGAGTGGTATGACTTCTTCCTCTATGGCACGGCGGCGGCGCTGGTGTTCAACCGGTTGTTCTTCCCGAACGTGGACCCGCTCGCGGGCACGATGGCGGCCTTCGCCACCTACGCCGTCGGCTTCTTCGCGCGTCCGCTGGGCGGCGTCATCTTCGGCCACTTCGGCGACCGGCTCGGGCGCAAGTCCGTGCTCGTGACCACGCTCATGCTCATGGGCGTGGCGACCTTCTGCATCGGTCTGCTGCCGACCTACGAGCAGGCCGGCGTGCTCGCGCCGGTGCTGCTCGTGGCGCTGCGCTTTGTGCAGGGGCTGGGTGTCGGCGGCGAATGGGGCGGCGCGGTGCTGATGGCGGTGGAGCACGGGCATCGCGGGCGACGCGGCTTCTACGCGAGCTGGGTGCAGGCCGGCGTGCCGGTCGGGCTGCTGCTGGCCAACGCGGTCTTCTCCGCGTGCTCCTCGATGCCGGAGAAGGACTTCCTCGCGTGGGGCTGGCGCGTGCCGTTCCTGCTGGGGATTCTCCTGCTGGCCGTCGGCATGTTCATCCGGCTGCGCGTGCTGGAAAGCCCGCTGTTCGAGGCCGCCAAGGCTGCCGCGCCCGCCACCGCGCCGCGCCTGCCGGTGCTGGAGGCCATCCGCCTGCATCCGCGCAACGTGCTGGTCGCGATGGGCGCGCGCTTCGCGGAGAACGCGTCGTTTTACGTCTTCACCGTCTTCGTGCTTTCCTACGCGACGACGCAGCTCGGCACGACGAAGTCAGACGTGCTCAACGGCGTGCTGCTCGGCTCGGTGGTGCAGCTCGTGGCCATCCCGTTTTTCGGCGTGCTGTCGGACCGCGTCGGACGGCGGCCCGTGTATCTCGCGGGCGCGGCGGGGCTGGCGCTGTTCGCGTTTCCGTTTTTCTGGCTGGTGGACACGCGCGCGACGGCGGGCCTGTGGGCGGCCATCATCGTTGGCCTTGTCGTCCACTCCGCGATGTATGGGCCGCAGGCGGCGTTCTTCTCGGAGCTGTTCAGCACGCGCGTGCGGTGCAGCGGCGTGTCGCTGGGCTACCAGCTCGCTTCGCCGCTGGCGGGCGGGCTGGCACCGCTCATCGCCACGGCCTTGCTGAAGTGGGCGGATGGGAATCCCTGGCCCATCGCGGCCTACCTCATTGCCATGTCCGCCATCACGCTCGTCTCCGTCTGGTGCGCGCAGGAGACGCACCGGACGGAGCTGACGGAGGAGCGCGGCGTTCACGCCGCAGAAGGCGGCAGCAAGTAAACAGCACCGAAAACTGCTGAAGTGCGAGGCTTTCTGCGGCCTGACCAGACCGTGTGGAAACTCACTGTGGGCAGCGGGATGACTTCGCCGTTGGCATGAGCTGCGCGGAGCGTTTGGACTGCGAGCGTCTTCAGCGCCGCTTTTTGAGGCGTCTGCGTAGGTTGTGTGGTTCGGAGAGCGGCGCTGAAGCGACCGCAGTCCAGACGCTCCGCGCGTTCCGACGCCTCGCGACGGAGACGAGCAACGGCAATCAGCCGGTTTTCACACAGTCTGTGAAGGCCGCGCTCCGTCACTTCGCGAAGCACTCCGGCGGCATCCGGCCCGGCTGGCCAACGTGCGGGGTGAACTCCATCCGCCGCAGCACGTCGGCCTCCATGTCCGCGCCGGGCGCAAGCTCGCGGAGGTGCAGGCCGTCCGCCTTCAGCTCGAACACGGCGCGCTCGGTGACGTAGAGCACCTGCTGGCCGCGCGCCACGGCGGATGGCCCGTGGAAGCAGACTTGCGCGACGCGCTGCACGAACTTCGCCTTCGCGCCCTCGCGCCTGATGCGCAGCGCGCCGTCCGTCGCATCCACCTCCAAGCCGTCCGCGCGGAACGTGCAGGCGAAGACAACTCGGCGCGCGCTCTGCGTGATGTTCACGAAGCCACCCACGCCGGCAAAACGCCCGCCGCCGAGTGTGCTCACGTTCACGCTGCCCTCGGCGTCCACTTCGAGCGCGCCGAGCACGGCCACGTCCAGCCCGCCGCCGTCATAGAAATCAAACTGCGACGGCTGGTCCACGACCGCCTCCGGGTGCGCGCTGCAACCGAAGCTCAACCCACCCGCCGGCACGCCGCCGATGGGGCCGCTTTCCAAGGTGAGCGTGAACTCCGCGAGCCGCCCTGTCTCCGCCGCGACCGCCGCGACGGCCTCGGGCACACCGATGCCGAGGTTCACAATGTCGCCGGCGCGGATCTCGCGCAGCACGCGGCGACCGATGATTTTCCGCTCGCTTAACGGCAGTCGTAGTGGGGCAGCCGTCCCGGCTGTCCCAGCGGGCGTCCCGCCCGCGTTTCCTCCGCGGGCAAGATGCCCGGCCGACAGGCTGGAAGCCTGCCCCACTACGTAAGCCTCGTTGAACGGCTCGGCGAAGGTCTGGTCATGCTGCGCGCCGCTGGAGACAACGATGAAGTCCACCAGCGCGCCGGGCACGCGCACGGCCTTCGGGTCGGCGATGCGCTCGGCCACGCGCTCGACCTGCGCGATGACGAGGCCGCTGTGGTTGCGCGCCGCCTGCGCGATGGGCAGCACTTCGCCGATGAGCGCCTCGCGTTCGAGCGTGAGGTTGCCACGCGCGTCAGCGGTCGTCGCGCGGAGGAGGCCGACGGTGACGGGAAACGTCCGGTAGCGCAGCCAGTCCTCGCCATCGAGCGAGACGCGCTCAACCAGCGGCTCGGTCGTGCGCGCGTTGAGGCGGCCGCCGCCGTTGACCGGGTCAATGAACGTGTTCAGCCCGACGCGCGTGAAGACGCCGGGCCGCTTCGCCGCGATCTCGCGCAGCAGCACGCAGAGGACGCCCTGCGGGAAGTTGTAGGCCTCGATCTCATTCGCGAGCGCCAGCCGGCCGAGTTTCGGCGCGAGATTCCAGTGGCCGCCCACCACGCGCTTCACGAGGCCGGCGTGCGCGAGATGGTTCAGGCCGCGTTCGCCTCGGTCGCCCTGGCCGGCGCAGTAAAGCAGCGTAAGATCGCGCGGCGAACCGCTTTGCAGGAAGCGCCGCTCCAGCGCGGACGAAAGCATCTCCGGATGTCCCGCGCCGACGAAACCACCGACCGCGACCGTCGCGCCGGAGGGAATCGCGGCCACGGCCTCGGCGGCGGAGACGATGCGGGCGGCAGCTCTCATGGGAAACGCGGAGCGCGGAGCGGGGAACGCGGAAAACATCTGCGAACGCGCGGCGGCCCTTGGTCATTCCGCGCTCCGCGCTCCGCGTTCCGCGTTTGCTTCACCCTCGCCACCCTCCGTTGACCTCGATGGTCTGGCCGCTCACGTAGCTGGCGAGCGGGGAGCAGAGGAAGAGCGCGACGTGCGCGACCTCCCCCGGCGTGCCGAGGCGGGCGAGCGGGATGTTCCTGAGCATCTCGGCGCGCACGGACTCGGGGATGGTCGCGGCCATCGTGGTGTCAATCACGCCGGGCGCGATGGCGTTGGCGCGGATGCCGCGGCGGGCGGCTTCGCGCGCGAGCACGCGCATCATGGCCTGCACGCCGGCCTTGGCGGCGGCGTAGTTGGCCTGGCCGAAGAAGCCCTGAATCGCCGCAATGCTCCCCAGGCTCACGATGGCCCCGTCGTCGCGCATGACTTCGAGGCCGAACTTGCAGCAGTGGAAGACGCCCGTGAGGTTCACGTCGAGCACGGCCTGCCAGTCGTCGGGCGAGAGTTTGGCGATGGTGCGGTCGCGGAGGATGGCGGCGTTGTTGATGAGGAAGTCCAGCCCGCCGCGCCGCGCCTTCACCGCCTGCATCATCGCGCGGACGGCGTCGGCATCGGCCACGTCCGCCGCGAGCACGTCGGCGCTGTCTGGGCGTAGCGCGTTCAGTTCGGCGGCCAATCGCTCCGCATCCGCGCACGTGGTGCCGAGGTCGGGATGGTTCAGCACGACAAACGCGCCGGCGGCGTGGAAGGTGCGCGCGATCTGCGCGCCGATGCCCTGGGACGCGCCGGTGACGAGCGCAACCTTGCCGGAGAGATCAATGGCGATGGCCATGCGGTGCGGCGATGAAACCGGAGCGGCGGCGGGATTTCAATGTGTTTGCTGACACGGGGCGTTGAATGCCTCGCCGGGAAGGCCGCAGCGATCGCAGATTCGTGGAATGGCTCGACTTCCCGGCGGTGTTCGGCTACCGGTTCTCCTGCTGTCGGCCGGTTCCGAGCGGGCGCAGTCCGCGGGCGACGAACCGGATCAGGCAGGTTGGGCATGGCACGCATTCTCATCGCCGATGATGAACAAGACGTCCGCACCTTGCTGGAGCGGGCGCTGACAATCGCCGGGCACGAGGCGCAGGTCGCCAAGGACGGCAATGAGGCGCTGGCCCTGCTGCGCACGACACCCATGGATGTGGCGGTCGTGGACCTCTACATGCCCGGCAAGGACGGCATCGAAACGATCATGGACATCCGCCGCCGCCACCCCGACGTCAAGATCATCGCCATCACGGGCAGCGAGCCGCCGACGGGGAAGGCCATGCTCCACATGGCCCGCAAACTCGGCGCGCACCAGGTGCTGGCCAAGCCGTTCACGGCGGAGGAGCTGCTGGCGGCCCTGCTCGCCGTGCTGGCCGATCAGCCGGCCACGGGCGCGTCACCAGCGTAGCCACTCCGGCAGCCGGCGCTCCCGGCCCTCCCCTGTCCGCGCGTCACTCCCGGTCCCACTGCGCCAGCAGGTGGCCGCGCGGAAACTGAAAGCCGACCCGGCTGACCTGGACCATGTCCGCATGTCCGTCCACATGGGCGGTGTTTGCCCGACCGTGGTGGCGGTTCACGATGCGGTAGGGGTCGGTGTTGTAGGCGGGCAGGTCGGGCGGCGTGCGGAACACGATGCAGTAGCGGCTCAGGGTCTGCTTGACGAACCACCGGTCGGGGTTGGGCTCGCCCGGATTGGCCACGTCCTGGTTGTCGGCGAACGCGACGGTCGCAGCGGGCTGAAGCACCTGGTTCACGCGCACGCGGTTGGGCGCGCCCGCCAGCGTGTCGCCCTGCACGCCGATCTCCGGATAATTGATGCCGATGCCAAACTCATTCGGACCGCCGCGCTCCGGGCAGTGGTAGAGGCGGGGATTCTTCAGCAGCCGGAGCAACTGGTCGGGCCAGTAGGTGAACTGGTAGTCCGCCAGCAGCGCGCCGGGCGGCGGCGGGCCGCTCTTGGCCCATTGCACAAACACGCCGTCGTGGTCGTCGGCGTAGAGCATCGAGGCAAACGTGATTTGCCGCTGGCTGCCCAGGCAGGTCAGGCCCTTGGCGCGCAGCCTCGCCTTCGCCAGCGCGGGCAGCAGCAGTGCCGCCAGCACGCCGATGATGGCGATGACCACGAGCAGTTCGATGAGCGTGAACGCCCCGTGTCGCCGTCGCGCTGTCAGCCGGGTGGGCATGGAATGAAGGCGGATGAACTGGGCGCAAACTAGGAGCGCTGCCGGAACGCGTCAAGGCACCGCGACCACCGCCGCAACCTCACCCGCCGATGCAGCTCATCGTGCGCTCGGGCTGCTGGAAGCCCGGCTCGCCGATGTGGTGGCGGTCTTCCTTGCCCAGCACAATCTCCCGCAAACGCGCGGCAAGGTCGGCGTCGGTCACGTCGCCGCGCAGGAGCGGCTTGAGATCGTGCTCGTGGAGGCTGAAAAGGCAGGTGCGGATTTTCCCGTCGGCGGTGAGACGCAGACGGTTGCAGTGGCCGCAGAACGGCTCCGTGACGGGCGCGATGATGCCGATCTCGCCGCGCCCGTCCGCGAAGGTCCAGCGCTTCGCGGTCTCGGACCGGTTCTCAGAGACGACCGGGCGCAGGTCGAAGCGCGCTTGCAGCCGCGCGAGGATTTCGCGGCCGGGCACGACGAGGTCGCGCAGCCAGGCGCGGCCCGAGTCCAGCGGCATGAACTCGATGAAGCGCAGGCTCACGGCCTGTTCGCGCGCGAATTCGGCGAGGCGCTCCAGCTCATGGTCGTTCAGGCCGCGGATGACCACGGCGTTGACCTTCACGGGCGCAAAGCCGAGTTCCTTCGCCTGCGCGATGCCGGCCAGCACGGCGCGCAAGCCGTCGCGGCCCGTGATGCGCTTGAAGTTGTCGTGGTCGAGCGAGTCGAGGCTGAAGCTCACCCGGCGCAGCCCGGCGGCGCGGAGCGCGACGGCGTGCGTGGCAAAGTGCGCGCCGTTCGTGGTCATCGCCAGGTCGCGGATACCGGCGATGGGCGCGAGGCGGGCGACCAAGTCGGGCACGCCCCGGCGCAGCAGCGGTTCGCCGCCGGTGATGCGGACCTTCTCAATGCCCAGCCCGACGGCGACGCGCACGACGCGCTCGATCTCCTCGTAAGTCAGCAGCGCGGACCTGGGCTTCCACTCGCGGACGATGGGCGTGAGCGTGGGCTGCGGATTCTTGAGGGCGTCGAACTTGCCTCGGTAAAAGTTTGCGGCCTCCTCCGTTTCCGGCAGGCAATACAGGCACCGGAAGTTGCAGCGGTCGGTGATGCTGACGCGGAGGTCGCGCATCTTGCGGCCGTGCGAGTCGTGGAGTTGGAGCGGGGCGGACATCGGAAAGTGATTAGTAACTAGTGCTTAGTCGCTTGGGCGTCCGCTGGCGTGAGCTGCCGACACTAATCACTAATCACTCTTCACGACCTGCCTCGCACGTGCCGCTGGCTCACTTCTTCTTCGGCGTGGGCGCGCCGGGGAAGTCAGGACCGACGGTCACGCTCTTCTCGACGCCGCCCTCGGCGGGCTTGGGCGCGGCCGGCGCGGGGGCCTTGATGGTCACGGTGCCATCGCGGTGAACCTCGACGTTGAGCTGGCTGCCCTTGGTGGAGGTGGGCTTCGCGGCGGCGAGCGGCTTCAAGCCTTCATTGAGCAACTGGCCGCCCTTGCGCTCGTCCAGGAAGACGCCGCGCCGCATCCAGTCCACGCGGCGGGCGATGGCCTGGTCGCTCTTGATGGTGGACATCTGCTCCTTGAGGAAGGCGAGGTCGTTCATCTTGCGCTCCATCTCGGTGCGCTCGCCCTGCATGCGCGCGAGTTCCTTGGTGAGGAACGCCTTGTCGTCCTTGGCGACCTGCAGCTCGCCCTCGACGAGCGTGATGCGGGCGTTCAGCGTGCCGATGGTGGACTGAAGCTTCACGATGTCCTTGTTGAGGCCGGCGATCTTCGCGTTCAACTGGTCGCGCGTGTCCTGCAAATCCTTGATGCTCGCGTCGCGCCTGGCGATCTCCTGTTTCTTGGAGGCGTCCAGCGCGGCGTAGCGGTTGGCGGCGGCCTGCGCGGCGGCCTTCGCCTTCGCCTCGGCGGCGGTGAGCGCGGCGGTGAGCGTGGTCTCGACCTTCTTGGTCTCAGCCTGGGCGGCCTTGGTGGCGTTCTGGGCGGCCTTCGTCTCGGCCTGCGACTTGGTGAGCGCGCCCTTGGTCTGGGTCAGCTCGGCGGTGGCGGCCTGCACCTTGGCATCCAGCGCCTTCGCCTCCTCGGTCTTGGCGGCGAGGTTGGCATTGATGACCTCGTTGGTCTTGGTGAGCGAGTCGTTGACCTGCTTCTGGATGGTCAACTCGCCGACGGTCTTCTTCACGTCCCCCTCAAGCGTGGCGATGGTTTGGTCATCCTTCTTCTTGGTCACCACCGCGCTGTTGTGCCGCATGAGCAGACCAATGCCCAGCAACACGCTCAGGGCCACCAACACCACTACTGCCGTCTTGTTGTTCATACGAGTCCAGCATGGTGGGGGGGGGCGGGTTTGGCAAGCCCCCATGCGGCGTCAAGGCGGCCTTCTCGTCCCCAGGCGAACAATTGCCACGCCCGCCCGCCTGTGTCAGGTTCGCCGGGATGCTCGCTGTTGCCACGCCCGCCAACCGCCGCCAATTCCTCCGCGCCTCCGCCGTCGCCGCCGCCACGCTGCCCGGCACCATTCGTTCCGCGCTGGCCGCCACCGGCGTGAGCTGGCCCGTCGGCTGTTTCAACCGCCCGTGGACGAAGTGGACTTACGACGACGCGCTCGACGGCCTCCAGGCCGCCGGCTACGCGCTCACCGGCCTGCTCACCCCGCACAAGGGCGAGGACTTTTCGTCCGCCGCCACGCCGGAGTATCTCGCCAGCCTGAAGAAGCGCCTCGCCGCGCGCGGCCTCTCGGCGAACATGGCCGCCATCCGCTTCAAACCCGCCGCGCCGCTCGACGACAACATCCGCGACCTGCGGAAGCAGATCGAGAACGCCGCGCGCTTGGAGCTGAAGTTCATGCTCACCTTCGGCGTGGACAAGCCGGAGCACTACGAGAACTTCTACCGCCTCATGGCCGACGCGGCGGCGCAGGCGGCGAAGCGCGGCATCCAGATCGCCGTGAAGCCCCACGGCGGCGGCAGCGGCGCGGCGGAGGAGATCACGCGCTGCCTCGAAAAGGTCGGCCACGCGAACTTCAAGGTCTGGTATGACGCCGGGAACATCATCTACTACACCGGCAAGGATCCCGTCGCGGAGCTGGCGTCCGTCGCGAAGCACGTCACCGGCTTCTGCGCCAAGGACTGCGCCGCGCCGAAGGCCGAGGTGATGACGCAGTTCGGCACGGGCAAGGTGGATTTCGTCGCCGTGTTCAAGCTGCTCAAGGCCGCCGGCTTCAACGGCCCCGTGATGGTCGAGGGCGTGAAGGTCGGCGAGACGGCGCAGGAGACGACGGCCAACGCGCGGGCAAACCGCGAGTTTCTCGTGAAGAGGTTCGGCCAGGTCTAAGCCGAGGAAGAGCCGGGGAAACAAACCTGCGCGCGTGCGCTCCGGCTCCGGCTGTGTTCTAGTGCTTTCGATGAGTTGCGCCTGCTCAAACTCTTGCGATGCGCCTGCGCCCCCCGCAGACACGAGCGCCACGGACTTTTCCGTGCGCGGCATGAACTGCCAGAGCTGCGTGCGCAAGGCCACGGCGGCGCTCGAAGCCGTGCCCGGCATCGCCAGCGCCGTGGTCAGCCTGGAAGCAGAGCGCGCCACCGTCCGTTGGCAACCGGACGCCACGGCTTCCTCCGATGCCATCGTCCACGCCTTGCAAACCGCCGGCTACGAGGCTGCCCTCATTCCGCGTTCCGCATTCCGCGCTCCGCGTTCCTCCCCCTGGTCTCCGCTCGCGGGCTGGCAGTTCAACGTCGCCTTCGGCGGCGCGGTCACGCTGCTGCTCATGCTCGGCGAATGGGCCTTCCGCCTCGGCCTGGAGCGATGGTTCCAGTGGGCCGCCTTCGCGCTCGCGCTCCCGGTGCAGGCGGTGGGCGGCGCGCGCTTCTACGTCGGCGCGTGGCGGCAGCTCCGGGCGGGCAGCTCGAACATGGACACGCTCGTCGCGCTCGGCTCGACGACGGCCTTCGGCTTCAGCGCGTGGGCGCTCTTCACCGGCTGGCACGGGCACCTCTACTTCATGGAGGCCGCCGCGATCATCACGCTCATCAGCGTCGGCCACTGGCTCGAAGCCCGCATGAGCGCGCGCGCCGCCAGCTCATTGAAAGCTCTATTGAACCTCGCGCCGCAAACCGCCCGCCGCCTCGACGCCAGCGGCGCGGAAAGCGAAGTGCCCGTCGCGGAACTCAAAACTGGCGACCGCGTCGCGCTGCGCCCCGGCGACCGCGTGCCGGTGGACGGCGAAGTCCTCGAAGGCCAGTCCGCCGTGGACGAAGCGATGCTCACCGGCGAATCGCTTCCGGTCGAAAAGTCTCCCGGTGCGAAACTCTACGGCGGCACGGTGAACCAGAACGGCCGCCTCATCTTCCGCGTCACCGCCACCGGCGACGCGACCGCGCTCGCGCAAATCATCGCCGTCGTCCAGCGCGCGCAGTCCAGCCGCGCGAACATCCAGAAGCTCGGCGACCAGGTGAGCGCGGTGTTCGTGCCCATCGTCGTGCTCGTCGCACTCGGCACGGGGCTGTGGTGGGGGCTGGCCTACGAGAGCGCGTTGCGCGCGGCCACGACGCTGCTGCCGTTCCTCAAGCCGGAGCATTTCCCTGCTTCGGCGCTGGCGGCGGCGTTCATCCACGCGGCGGGCGTGCTCATCGTTGCGTGCCCGTGTGCAATGGGGCTGGCGACGCCCGCTGCCATCATGGCCGGCGTGAACGCGGCGGCGCGGCGCGGCATCCTCATCCGCGACGGCGCGGCCTTGGAAAAGAGCGGGCGCATCACCGCCGTGCTCTTCGACAAGACCGGGACGCTGACGGAAGGAAAACTAGCGGTGGCGGCATCGCGCGAAGTTAAGCCCGGTGGCACGCCTGCAATGGAGTTGGCCGCCGCGCTTGCTGCGCCATCGAATCATCCCTTGAGCCGGGCCATTGCCGCTCATCACGCCCCTTCCTCTCAGTCCGGCTTTGTGAACTGGCGGGAAGTTCGCGGTGCAGGGATTGAAGCAGCACACGAGGGCACGACTTGTCGCCTCGGCTCCTTGCGTTGGCTCGCGGAATCGGGTGTGAGCGCGGAGCAGAACCCGTTTGTCTCCGAGTGGACTTCCCAAGGCGCGACCGTCCTCGGCTTGGCGCGCGGCTCCGAACTGCTCGCGCTCTTCGCGCTGCGCGACCAGTTGAAGGCGCACGCCGCCGAGGTGGTCGCGGGCTTGCAGCGGCAGGGCAAGGCCGTCTTCCTCGTGACTGGCGACAACGCGCAGACCGCCGCCGCCATCGCCGCGCAGGCGGGCTTGCCGAAGGAAAATGTCTTCGCCGAAATCCGCCCCGAGCAGAAGGCGGGCATCGTGGAGCAGTTGCAGGCGCGCGGACAACGCGTGGCCTTCGTCGGCGACGGCGTCAACGACGCGCCCGCGCTCGAACAGGCGGACCTCGGCATCGCCGTCGCGCGGGCGAGTGACGTGGCGCGCGAGGCGGCGGACATCATTCTCCTCCAATCCGACATCCAGGCCATCCCCGAGGCGCTTGGTCTGGCGCAGGCGACACTCCGCACCATCAAGCAAAACCTCTTCTGGGCATTCTTCTACAACGCCGCCGCCGTGCCGCTCGCGGCGCTTGGGCTGCTGAGTCCGGTGCTCTGCGCGGCGGCGATGGGCCTCTCCGACGTGCTGGTCATCGGCAACGCGCTGCGGCTGCGCGGATGGAGTGCCAGGGAACAGCGGCGCTGAAAGTCGCCGCAGTCCAGACGCTTCGCGTTTTCTCTGGCGCTGGTGGGGTCGCGCGAGCGCTTGGACTGGGGTCGCTCCAGCACCGCTTTTCTGCTCCCGGAAAAAGCCTTGCCCCCACCATTAGCAGGGTGCTACCAACACTCAGCGTCTATTTGCAGTGGTCAGGCGCGTTTATGCGTTGTCCCAAGTGCGGCGGCCTCGACGACAAAGTCATTGATTCCCGGGGTTCACGGGAAGGCTCCACCATCCGTCGCCGTCGCGAGTGCCTCAAGTGCGCCCATCGCTACACCACCTACGAGGAGATTGAGCACGCCGGCCTGAGCGTCGTGAAGCGCGACGGCCGCCGCGAGGAGTTCACCAAGGAGAAGCTGCTCGGCAGCCTCAAGGCCGCCTGTGCCAAGCGCCCCGTGCCCGCCGCCGAGATCGAGGCGCTCGCCGAGACCATCACCGACCGCGTCACCGACGAGTTCGACTCCGAGGTGCCGAGCAAGGCGCTGGGCGAACTGGTCATGGCCCGCCTGCGCGAACTCGACAAGGTCGCCTACGTCCGTTACGCGAGCATCTACCGGCGCTTCGAGGAGGCGGAGGACTTCCTCGACGCGCTCAAACAAGTGGAGGCCAAAAGTGATACAGCTACATTCCCATTGCCTGGTATTTGAGACCGCCAACGGCGAGCACATCCCCTGCTCGGTCGAGGATGTGAGCGTCGAGGTCATCGGCGAGGCGGTGGACCAGCTCGACCACGACATCGTCCGGCAGGCGGCCGCCGCCGTGCTGCACTACTTCAAGGTCGAGCGCAAGCAGACCATCGTCACCATCGCGGAGTTCACCGCCGCGCTCGAGGAAGTCCTGCGCGGCCTCGGCCTCATCGTCACCAGCACGGAGACCAAGCCCGCGCCCGCGCTCGCCGGCCTCGTGGCGGAGACCAGCCTGGACGACCTCGCGGCGGAAACCGGCGACGGCGGGGAACTGCTCTTCTTCCCGCGCCTGCGCGAGGAGATGCGCCAGCAACTCAGCCAGTCCCCGCGCCTCGTGCGCTTCAACGGCCTGCACGACTGCGTGAAGCGGCTCGTGGGCGCGCGCCGCTGGTGCGACCGCTGCCGCGCGATGAGCGACCAGATCGTGGGCTACCTCCGCCAATGCCTCGACGAGAACCACCGCGCCGACTGCGCGCTGGTGGTGAGCTAGGCGCGATGTTGGTGGGCGGATGCTGGATGCTGGATAACCAAAGCCACAAAGCCGATGACGCTCCTTGTGATTGCGGACGATGAAGGGGTCTTGAGCAGGTTGCCCGACGTGACGGCCGAGGTCTTAGTTTCGTGTGGCGATTTGCCAGACCACGTCATCCTTGATGCCGCGAAAAAATGTGGTTGTCGTCAGATCCTCGCAGTTAAGGGCAACCATGACGGCAGCGGCCATTTTCAGGCTCCAATCTTGGACCTTCACCTTCAGACGCACGCAATTCGCCAGATTACTTTCGGTGGCTTTGCTGGCGCTTGGAAATACAAGCCTCGTGGCAACTACCTGTTTGAACAAACCGAAGTCCAAACTGCCTTGGCTGACTTCCCCCGAGTTGATGTGTTCGTCGCACACAACTCTCCCCGCACAATTCACGACCGGGAGGACGAGGTTCACTCAGGCTTCACTGCCTTCAACAGTTACATGGCCCGCACAAATCCGCGCTGGCTACTCCACGGCCACCAGCATCTTAATGTTGAAAGCTCTGTTGGGGTCACGCGTGTCATCGGAATTTACGGCCACAGGTTTATCGTCGTCCCGGAGTGAAACCGCATCGCAATCTATCCAGCATCAAGAATCCAGCATCCAGCATCGCCCATGAGCAAGACCCTCTTTGAACGCATCGCCACGAAGGAGATTCCGGCCAACCTGGTCTATGAAGACGAGCACGTCATTGCCTTCCGCGACATCCATCCGCAGGCACCCACGCACATCCTCATCGTGCCGCGCCGGCCCATCCCCCGCATCGCCGAGGCCACGGCGGCGGACCACGCGCTCATCGGCCACCTGCTGATGAAGGCGGCGGAGGTCGCCCAGCAGGCCGGCCTCACCAACGGTTACCGCCTCGTCATCAACAACGGCCCCGACGGCGGCGAATCCGTCCCGCACTTGCACTGCCACATCCTCGGCGGCCGCCCGATGAGTTGGCCGCCGGGCTGAGGGAGATTAACGCAAGGACGCAAAGACGCGGAGACGCGAAGGTCGGAATGACGTTGGGAGCGCGGCCTTCAGGCCGCAGGAAGGCGGATTCACCAGTGGGCACGAATTGGCAACGCTTCAGCCTGCAAACCGAGGCTTATCTGCGGAAGCGAGCGTCAGCAGCATTTCCAGCATCAAGGCTGAAGGGACACCTCTGCGGCCTGAAGGCCGCGCTCCTGTCGCGATGATCTCCGTCCCACTGCAAGACAGTTCCCGCGTCTTTGCGCCCTTGCGACTTGGCGTCAAGAAGACAGTGTCGAGCCTACTTCTTCGGCTCTTCCTTCTTCTTAAACAGGTCGCCGATGCCCTTGGTGACGCCCTTGGCGGCGTCGGCAGCGGCTCCGCCCACACCCTTGGCCCCGTCCATGATGGCCTTGCCCGCGCCGCTGAGGAAGCCACTCACGGCGGCGGTGGTCTTGGTCATCACTTCCTTGAGCACCACCTTGATGACCTCGGCGGGCGTGACGCCCTGCTCGCCCTTGCCAAGGTCGTTGAGCTTGATGTCGGGTAGCGGGATGGTGGCGGACTTGCCGCCCAGGACGGTCATGCTGAGGTTGATCTTCGCGTTGGAGATGACGATCTCGTCCACTTGGAGCTTTTTGCCCGGCGCGCTCTGCTTCTCCGGCTTGCCGTCCTTGTCGGCGGGTCCGAGCAGCGCGGCAACGTAGGCGTCCACGTTCTCCTGAATCTTGCCCAGGTTGCTGCCGCTGAGGCTGCCCTCGAAGGTGATTTCCGCGCCGTCGGCCTTGATGGACTGCACGACGATCTTGTCGCCGAGCAGCGACATGGGCTTCACCTGCAGGCTGGCGGTGCCGAGCTTCACGGCGCTGGGCGTCTTGAAGCCTTCGGGGTTGCCAATGACCAGGCCGCGAATCTCGCCGCCGCCGGAGAAGGCCGAGATGCTCACGCCGTCGAGCTGGATGGGGGCCTTGATGACCTCCGGGCCGAAGCTGGTGACGCCGTTCTTCACGATGGAATTGAGCGAGAGAACCAGCGCGACGACCGCGATGACGGCAACGACGGCGAGGCCGACAAGGATTTTGACGAGGTTGTTTTTCATGATTTGGAGCCGGGAACGGAACACTCCAGTCCCTCGACGCCGGAAATCCTACTCACGATCCGGGCCGGCGCAACCGAAGACTCAAGGAGCGCGCGGGCTATCCTTGGTGGTAGCGCCGGTTGAAGTCGCGGGCGAGGTAGTGCTCGACGGCCTTGAACTGATCCAGCCAGTGCTGGTATTCCGCCGACTGCTCCTGGCCACGGGCCTTGAGTTCGTCGAGGAGGGCCTGGTAGCCGAACTGGTGGTCCTGCAGGAAGGTGAAGTAGAGCTTGTCGTCCCACTCGGAGACTTCGTCGGGCAGCTCGAAGACGCGCGGCAAATCCATGGCGACCATGCTCATGCCTTCCGTTTGGGCCGCAGCAGCATCGCCTTCTTGTCCGTGCCTTCGACCTCGACGCTCTGCGTCTCGATGTCCGGGTCGTCGCGGAGGGCTTGATGCACCACGCGGCGGTCGTAGGCGTTCATCGGCTCCAACTCGACGATGTCGCCCCACTTGCGGACCTTGTCGGCGGCTTCCTTGGCCTTCTTGATGAGCGCGTCGCTGGCGGCGGCGCGGTAGCCGCCCACGTCCACGGTGATGCGCGGGGCCTCGGGGTTCTGGTTGAAGACGATGCGGTTGGCGAGGTATTGGAGGTCGCCCAGCGTCTGGCCGGCGCGGCCAATGAGGCGGCCCGACTCCTCGGTCTTCACGTCGAGGAAGAGGCCGCCGTCGTCGAGCTTGCGCTCCTCGATGGTGGCGGTGAAGCCGAGGTGGGTGAGGAGGTCGGCGAGGATGGTTTTGGGTTCGGTGGGCATGGGGGGGAAATGAAAACGGCGAAATGAAAAATGTAAAATGCCTATTTCTTCGGTTTCGCATCCGGCTTCGGGGCCGTGCCGTTCGCGGCGGCGGCCTTCTTCTCGTCGTGAATCTTGGTCAGCTTGGTTTGCAGGATGGTCAGCAGATTCTGGACGGTCCAGTAAAGCGTGAGCGCGGCGCTGAAGCGGTAGAGGATGGCCACGAACATCATGGGCATATACTTCATGATCTTCTGCTGCATCGGGTCCATGCCGGGCGAGGGCGGGGTGAGCTTGGCCTGCCAGAACATCGTCACGGCCATGACGATGGGCAGCGGGTTGATGGGGAAGCCGAACAGGTAGGCCACGGTGTCCTCCTGGGAAAGGTCATGCGCCCAGAGGAACTCCTCGCCGCGCAGCTCCATGCAGCTCTGAAGCATGGTGTAGAAACCGATGAAGACGGGGAACTGCACGACCATCGGCAGGCAGCCGGCCATGGGATTGACCTTCTGCTCGCGGTAAAACTCCATCGTCTTCTGCTGCATCTTGGCCGGGTCGGCCTTGTATTTCTCCTGGATCGCCTTCATCTGCGGCTGCAGCTCGGCCATGCGCTTCATGGAGCGCGTGCTGATGGCGGTGAGCGGCCAGAAGAGCAGCTTGATGATGACGGTGATGGCGATGATGCACCAGGCGTAGTTCAGGCCGAGCGAGTGCAGGCCGTTCATCGAGAGCAGCAGGCCCTTGGCGAAGAAGCCGAAGAAGCCGCCGTAGTCCATGATGAGGTCCAGCTCGTTGCCCATCTGCTTCCCCAGCCGGGCGAGGGTCTTGTATTCCTTTGGCCCGACGTAGAGCGTGAACTCGCGGTGCAGGGCGTTCGTCCCGCCGGGGAGCAGCACCTTGCCCGGATACACGAACGCGCTCTGAAAGCCAAACGGGCTGGGGACCGCCTTGTCGCCCTCGGGCACGTCCGCCGGGTCGTGGGCGGGCAGCGTGACCCGGTGGGTGACGAGCAGCTCGGCGGGCGACTTGGGAATGGCGGCGATGGTGAAGAACTGGTTCTGCGCGGCGGCCCAGGCGAATTTGCCCTCGACCTTGTGCTCGGTGCGCCGCGTGCCGGGGAAGCAGCCGAGCGTGGCGTTCTCAAAATACGTTTCGGCGACCGAGCTGCTCTTGCTGTCCGCAAACCAGCTCACCTTCATCAACGGCCCCTTGTCGAGCGGGTTGATGGGCGTGGCGGTGGCGAAGACCCAGTGCTGCTCCGGCACGGCGATGGCCTCGCCCTTGGTGTTCTCCAGCCACACGCTGACGTGCATCAGGTAGTTCGAGCCGGGCGTGAACTCCTTCACGATGCGCAGGCCGGTGGGGAGCAGCTTCTCCGCGCGCACGCCGTTCCCGGATTTCGCGAGGGTGAAGAGGCCGTCGCCCTGCACCGCGTCGCCCCCCAGCAATGTCATCGCGGCAACCGGGGCCTTCGTGTTCAAGGTCACCACCCGCGCCGGGTCGGTGACCTTGCGGTTGCCGACGATCTTCGGGAAATGCTTCAGCTCCGCGAGCTTCAAGCCGCCGCCGTGCGAGGTGAACGTGTATTTCACGTCCGCCGTCTCGAACGGGAGCAACTGTTCCTCGGCCTTTGGCGCGGTCCATTGCGTCGCGCCGGGCGCGGGGAGGTTGGTGCCCGTGAGGTTCGTGCCGGGCTGGCTGGCCGCGTGCGTCACCGTGTTCGTGTCCTTCACCACCGGGCGGCGCGGCGGGGGCGGATACAGAACCTCGACCAGCTTGAACCAGCCGAGGATCAGCAGAAACGAGACGAGCAGGACGAGGATGGATTTGCGGTCCATGAAAGTGGGCTAGTGGGCGGCGGGCGTGGTGCGTGGTGCGTGGTGCGTGACAGCCCCTGAAGCCAAACGCGAAACTCCAAACTCCGAACTCGAAACGGGAACCGGGTCGCAGCCGCAGCCGCCCCACGGCTGGCAGCGCGCGAGCCGCTTCGCCGCGAGCCACCCGCCGCGCAGCGCGCCGTGCCGGCGCACCGCCTCCATCGCATACACCGAGCACGTCGGCTCGTAGCGGCACGCCGCGCCGAAGAGCAGCGTCAGCGCGGGCGACACGGACCAGCGGTAGAGCCGGAGCGCGAAGAGGAGGATGTGTTGGGCCGGATTCACGGGTCAGCCACCGGGGCGGCGGTGGTTCAAGTCTTGAGCAGTCCCGCGACCCGCAGCGCGGCGAGGTAGTCGCGTTCCACGTCGGCAAACGCCTTGCCCGCAATCGAATCGCGGGCCACGAGGACGATTTCCGAGGGCAGACGCAGGTCGTTCTGATGCAGCCGGAACGCCTGTCGCAGCAGCCGCTTGGCCCGGCTGCGGACGACGGCGTTGCCGATGCGTTTCGCCGCGACGATGCCGAGCCGGGATTGGCCGGTCGGGGGAAGTTCCGCCCAGTTCAGCAGCACGCAACCGCGCGCGAGGCGTCGGCCCCGCACTTTCAGGCGAGCGAAGTCGCGCGTCTGCTTGAGGCGCTGGCCGGCTCCGAGTGTCAGCCGCGTGGACGGGCTGGCGGACATGGGATCACACCGGGGTGAGCTTCTTGCGGCCCACCTTGCGGCGGTTGGCGAGGACTTTGCGGCCGCCCCGCGTGGCCATGCGGGCACGGAAGCCGTGCTGGCGCTGGCGGCGGATCTTCGAGGGCTGATACTGGCGTTTCATAGGCTAAAGCTTCGGTTGAAATCTGGTTTCGGCGCGGCTCACCGCGCGGCGCCCGCCTCAAGCGGAACGCGGAGGTTAGCGGAGGAAGGGGGGGTGTCAAGCGCCGCGCCGGTGAAGGTGGAGGGCGCAGGAGGAGGATTGCGAGCAGGAAGGGGCGCTGGACCCTGCCTCGCTTGCGCCCGGACTGAGGGGCCCGATCACCGCAGCCACTTGACCGGGTTGAAGCCCGTGATGAGCTGCACGCCGGTCAGGAAGGTCATCGTGTAAACCACCCGCATGAAGACCTTTTCGGAAATCCTGCGGTTCAGCCACACCCCCAGCCAGACGCCCAGCGGAATCAGCGGCAGGAACGCCAGGCTCGTCATCAGCGTGTCGCGGCTGATGATCTGGTTGCCGCAGAAGAACGGCATCTTGATCCAGTTGATGCAGGTGAAGACCAGCACCGTCGTGGCCACGTAGCGCTCCTTGGGCATCTGCTGCGGGATGAGGAAGACGCTGACCACCGGCCCCGCGCCGTGCGCGAAGGTGCTCGTGATGCCCGCGCCGATGCCGCACGGGATGCCGATCCGGTGGTTCGGGGCAAACGCGCCCTCCGCCGCGAAGATGCGCTCCTTCAGCAGTTGGAAGGCGACGAACGCCACCGCCAGCAGGCCGATGCAGACGTTAAGCTCCCGCGCGGAGAACCGCCCGATGAGCTGCACGCCGATGACCACGCCGACCACCACGCCCGGCAGGAGGAATTTCAGGTTCTTGCGCTCCCACTTGCCCCAGTAGTGATACACGCTGAAGGCGTCGCCCGCGCAGAGCAGCGGCAGCAGGATGCCGATGGCGTCCTTCGCGCCAAACGCGATGACGCACAACGGCGTGGTGAGCATCCCCAGCCCGCCGCCGAAGCCCGCCTTCGACAGGCCGATGAACAGCACCGCCGTCGCCGCCAGCAGGATGGAGGACCAGTCTTGCACGCGCGACGTGTAGAAGCGGCGCGGCGGAAAGTCGAGCCGCGAGCCGCAGCGCAGGCCACCGCCAGCGCTGCGAAACCACCTAAGGCTCCGCCAGCCGCACGCGGTAGAAGCGGCGCGGCAGCGTCAGCGGCGCGCTGTCCAGCACATCGAACATCCCGTCCAACGCGCTGTTCGTCGCCACCGCCGTCCAGCTCGTCAGGTTCGTCGAGACCTCGATGGCGTTGCGCGTCGCCTGCTCGGCCTGCACTTGGAGGCGGAGGGAGCCGTCGCCTTGCCGCGTTGCGGACAGGAGCGTCGGTGATGCGATGCGCGGCTCGCCGGCAATCTGATAGTTGTCGAACACGAGGTAGTTGTTCCCCGCGCTGCCCGGCGTGCGGATGGCCCAGACCGCGTCAATGTCGCCGAGGTTGAGCGCCGCGTTGGTCGTGGTGATCGGCAGGGGCGCGGTCAGCACCGTGCCGTCGAGCGACGCCTGCCAGCGGTTGCGCAGGAAGTTCAGCGTGATGACCAGCTCATGCACTGCGCCGCGCGTGAACTGGAAGCCGGTCGCGGTGAAGCCGGCGCCGTCATCCAGCCCGTAGTTGATCCCGGTCGTTGAGTTGTCGAAGTCCAGCGAGAAGAGCCGCGCGCCGTTGGTGTTGTAGATGCTCCAGCGGAAGTCGTCCTGCCGGCCGTTGTTCGAGTCCACCACCATCATCGTGACCGAGAAGGTGACGACGCTGAGATTCGTCGGCACGGGCGCGAGGTTGATGGGCCGCCAGACGTTGTTGAACTCCGTCGCCCCCGGCGGCGTGAAGCCGATGTAGGCCGACTGCCCCGCGCCCGGGATGAAGTCGGTGACGATGCCGTTGCCGCCCGTGCCCTCGTGGATCCAGTTGTTCTGCCCGCTCAGAGTGAAGTTGGTGGAGTAGCCCTCGAACGACTCGAAGCCCGTGCGGTAGATGAGCGTGGCAGCGGAGGTCGGCAGGAGGAGGGCAAGCAGCAGTGCGGCCCAACCAAGGCGAAGCAAAGCACGGGACACGGAGCACGGAGCACGTTCCCCAGATTCCATTTGTCCGCGCTTGCTCATGTCGCCAGTATCAAAACCATGTTCAGCCGTTTGTTTCGACGTGATTGGCTCCTCGCCCTGCCATTGATATTGCTAGCAGCGTGCTCGTCGCCGCGCCTTGCGACGGAACCCGCCGACTTCATCGTCCGCAACGCCAAGGTCGCCACCGTGGACGCAAGGTTCAGCCTCGCACAAGCCATCGCCGTGCGCGGCGACAAGCTCGTCGCCGTCGGCAGCAACGCCGACATCACCAGGCTCGCCGGGCCGAACACGCGCGTCGTGGACGCGCAGGGCCGCCTCGTCATTCCCGGCCTCATGGACTCCCACACGCACCCCAGCGGCGCGAGCCTGTATGAGTTCGACCATCCCATGCCGGAGATGGAGTCCATCGCGGACGTGCTCGCCTACATCAAGGCGCGCGCTGCCGTCGTGCCGGAAGGGCGGTGGATCACGTTATCGCAGGTCTTCATCACGCGGCTGAAGGAGCAGCGTTACCCAACCCGCGCGGAACTGGACGCCGCCGCGCCGAAGCACCCGGTCTCCTTCCAGACCGGCCCGGACGCCTCGGTGAACACGCTTGCGCTCCAGCTCAACAAGATTGACCGCAATTTCCAGATTCCCGCCGGCGTGCCGGGCAAGATCGAGAAGGACGCCAACGGCGAGCCGACCGGCATCCTCCGCACGGCGGGCAACTACTTCAAAGCGGGCAGCACCGGCGTGCGCAGCGCCACTGAGGCCGAGCGCACCGAGCGTCTCCGTGCCCTGTTTGCGGACTACAACTCCGTGGGCATCACGACCATCTGCGACCGGAGCGCGGGCCTCGGAGCCATCGAGGGTTACGCGAAGCTGCGTGACCAGGGCGCGCTGACCGTGCGGGTGAGCTGCTCGCAAGGCGTCGGCTCGCTGGGCGAGCTGGCCAAAATTCAGGACAACATCCGGGCCGTGGCCAGGCACAAGCTGCACACGGAAAACGACGACTGGGTCCGCATCATCGGCATCAAGATGTTCCTCGACGGCGGCATGCTCACCGGCAGCGCCTACATGCGGCAGCCGTGGGGCTTGAGCGAGATTTACTCCATCACGGACCCGCAGTATCGTGGCGTGCTGTTCATCCCCAAGGACCGGCTCAAGCCGATGGTCCGCGCCGCCGTCGAGAGCGGCCTGCAATTCACCGCCCACTCCGTCGGCGACGGCGCGGTGCACACGCTGCTGGAGGTTTACGACGAGCTGGCGAAGGAGGGCCTGCCCGTGCGCCAGACGCGCGGTTCCATCACGCACTGCAACTTCATGAGCAAGGAAGCGGTCGAGACCGCCGCGCGGCTCGGCGTGGTGGTGGACATCCAGCCCGCGTGGCTCCACCTCGACACGCGCACGCTCACGAAGCAGTTCGGTTATGACCGGCTGCGCTATTTCCAACCGTTGAAGAGCATCTTCGCGGCGGGCGGCATCGTGGGCGGCGGCTCGGACCACATGCAGAAGATCGGCTCCTTCCGCAGCGTGAATCCCTACAACCCCTTCCTCGGCATGGCGACCGCGATCACCCGCCGCGCCAAGTGGCACGAAGGCCAGTTGCATCCCGAGGAGGCGCTCACCCGCGAGCAGGCGCTGCGCTTCTACACCATCAACAACGCCAGACTACTGTTCAGGGAGGACCGCACCGGCTCGCTCGAACCCGGCAAGCTCGCCGACCTCGCCCTGCTCGACACCGACCTGCTCACCTGCCCGGAGGACAAGATCAGCCAGACCAAGGTGCTGCTCACGATGGTGGGCGGGAAAGTGGTGTGGGAATCGAAGTAGGACAGCGCGTCCCGCCTGTCCTTCTGATTTTCAAACCCCGCTCAAGCGAACTGTCTCGAATGGATGTCAGGCGAGACGCGCTGACCTACTTCTCCAGCAGATACTCCGGCACCTTGATGTCCTTGCTCTTCAGCGCCGGCTCGTTGCCGCGCCAGAGGAAGCCGGCCTGCTCGAACTCGCCGCGGTTCGCCCTCAGCGTGTCCAGCAGCCGCCGCGCGAGCTGGCGGTTCGGCGAACGCTCGCGCACGGCGAAGGGCTGGATCGCCTTCGCGCCCTCGTGCTTGATGGGGAAGAACTCGACGTGCTCCGCCTGCGGCGCGGCGTTCACGCGATAGACGATGGCCGCCTCCAGCCCGCCCGCGCGCATCTGGTTGATGAGGAAGTCCGCTGTGGGCACCTCGACCACGACGTTCTTGCGGACACTGTCGAGCAGGCCGGTCTGCTTGAGCATCCCGCGCGTCATGAAGCCCAGCGTGCTTTGCTCCGCGTTGCACAGGCCGAGCTTCAGACCGGGCTGCGCGAGGTCGGCGAGGGTCTTCACGTTCTTCGGGTTGCCCTTGCGCACGGCGATGACGATGTCCGTCTCCGTGAGCAGCACCGCCTCGGGGAACTGCGCGGCCACCGGCGGCACGAAGCACAGATCGCACGCGTAATAGGCGTCCGGGAAGCGCGGCGCGGTGCCGGAGTCCATCGTCTTCATCGTGGCGCAGAGCACGCCGCAGCCATTGAAGACCGTGGTGACGTTCACGCCCTCGCGGTCGGCGAACAGCTTCAGCAGCTTCTCGACCGCGAGCCGGTTCACACCGCCGGCGTAGAGGATCAACTCCGGTTTCTCCGCCCACTTGTCGCCGCCCGCGAGTTGAAAGCCGTGCGACTGAAACACCGCGCCGCCCTTCTCCGGCGCGGCGAGGTAGCGCGCGAACTTGAGCGCGGCGGCGGACTGCGCGGTGAAGGCCAGCACGGCGGCGCTGGCGTTCTCGACACGGTCCTTGAGTTCCGGCACGTCCACGGCCACGAGTCCCTTGAACTGCGGAACCGTCGCGTCCCAGAGAATCGCGGCGTCCACGGTGCCCAGGGACAGGTCGGCGGCGATTTCGGTGACGGTCGGCTTCATCACGGCGGCGCGCGCGACGAGCTTGGCCCAAGTCTCGCCCAGCGCCGCCTTGGTCACGCGCGAAATGCTCGCCGCGTCGGGATTCGTCAGCGCCAGCTTCACGTCGTCGCGCAGCAGGTCGGCGAGCGTCCGGATGTTCTTCGGGTTGCCCGCGCGCACGCCGATGACGGGGTGCTGGCGCACGAGCGGCAGGACTTCGCGCACCAGCTCGAACTTCCGCGCGTCGGCGACTGAACCGTCATCGGCGGCGATGAAGAGGTCACCCTGCTTGGCGATGCGGAGGTTGCTGATGAGCGCGCCGGTGGGTCCGTATTGCAGCCGGACCTCGACGCCGAACTCCTGCCGATACTTCGCCGCGATGGCCTCGACCGGCTGCTTCAACCCGGCGGCGCAATAGACCGTGAGCGCGGTGGCGGGTGTGGACGTGGCCGGCGCGTTGCCGCGCTTCTGGAAAAACGCAAGGGCCGCGAGCAGCGCGGCGAGGGCGAGCAGGATGGCGGCGAGTTGTTTCATGTCGAGAGTTCAGACTCCGCCAATGAGAGCGTAGGGCGAGGTCATGCGAAGTTGACGTTGCCCCGGATGCCAGCTTCACCGGCTTGGTCCAGCAACCGGACCAGTGCGGCGCGCTCCAATGCCCGCGAGCGTCGGCGAATGAGGATAATCAGGCCAGCGTGAGTTTGCTGGGCGGCCAGTTCCAGAAAGTCATCCCGGTTGCAGGTCACGAGCACGCGCTCGTTGTCCGACGCCCACTTCAGCACGTCCCTGTCCTTCGTGTCCTTGGGCAGCACCGACCGCAGTTCCGTCACTTCATGGCCCATCGCTCGCAGCGAGTAAGCCATCTCATCAGGCACGTCGTGGTCGAAGAGGAACCTCACGCCGCCTCCGCCGACGCCATCTGCCGGGCCACGAGCAGGTCAATCTCGCCGGCGTGGTCCTCGTAGTAGGCGAGGCATTCATAGACTTGCGCGCGCGTCAGGTCGCGGAAGCAGCGCGTTACTAGGCTGTCCACCGTCTCGCCGTTTTGAAGCAGTCCGATGACATCGTGGACGCCGATGCGCGTGCCCTCGACGATGGCCGCGCCGGAGCGGACTCCGTCCTGCTTCACGATGTAGCGGTAGCGGGTGGCAATCATGGCGGGAGCCTACGACTGAATGGGAGGCGTGGCGAGCGCCTTCCTGATGTTGGTAGTTTCACTTGCGCCGGAGGAAAAGGAACAGGCCGATGAACGCGCACGCGGCGGCACCAAGAAGGAACCGCTTGTCAGTGACTCGGATATGGATGAAGTGAACCTCAGGTTCGGACGAAGGCGTGATTTTGACTGTCACGGGTTCCGAGGCGGCGTTGGTGGGCGACGGCTGCTTGACGGGCGCGACAGTTGATGGCGTCACGTCACTGGCCTTCTCCGCTGCAACTCGCAGTTCCTCCGTCCAGTTCACGTTCATCAGCATGTCCCAGCCGGGGTTCTGGCGCTTCACCTGGCAGGAGCACGCGCCGAGGAGGAAGAGGCTGGCCTCCTCGATTTCCGCGTCGCCGAAGTCGGTGGCGGGCCACGCGCCCAGGACGCGACCGCGACCGAAGACAGCCGCGAGCCAAGGACCGGTGGTGAGTTCGGCGGCGGCCTTGGGACCGGCGAGCATTTTGAGGAGGAGGGCTTCCGAGGCCGTGCCGGCGACTTCCAGTCGCCGTCCGTTGCTGTCTTTCGCTGGAGGCGGCGACTGGAAGTCGCCGGCACGGGGGACGCGCAGCAGCGAGAACTTCACGCGCAGCGCGGGGCCGGGGCCGAGCTTGCTGGTCGGGTCGTTCGGGTCAATGCGCGGGAGAATGGCGACCTGTTCCAGATACCGCAGCCGCTTCTCGACGCGCGCGGCGATGGCGTCGTCCTCCGCCTGGCTGCCCGACTCGGCGAGCACCCACACGACGGATTCGCCGGCGAGGATGCGACGGGCAATTTCCCTGCGCGCGGGTGAATCCGTCAGCGCGGCGAGGCTCGCGGGCGTGAGCGCGCCAGTCCAGACGACGGGCGAAGTCGCCTCCTCGGGATGCGGGAAAAGGAGGCGGGCTTCGGTGCCGGTCCCGGACTTCACTTCGAGATTTGCCGGCAGCGCGGTGCCAAGATTGCGGAAGAAGTCGGCGAGCTTCGGGTCCGTGAGCGCGTTGGCGGGGACTTCGAGCCGGAAGGCGTCGGCCGGCCAGTTGTCCAGACCGTAGCGGAAGACGGGGACGGTGCAGGCCGGGCACTGCGCAGCGCGCGCGAAGGTGAGGCCAAGGAGGAGAATAACCAGCGGCCAATGACCAGAACCAACGCGGGCCGGGCGCGTCTGCCCCCGGCGCGCCGGCTGGGCATTCGGACGCGCAACCGGCGCGGTGAACGCGCGGGCGCGGGCGAGCCAAGACGAGGTCATCGGGAGAAAATGAACCACGGATGGACGCGGATGAACACGGATTTCACCTTCCGCCAGACCGCGCGGCGCGGCGCTGGGTTACGCCGTCATGGTCAGCGCGCGCCTGGCTCTCCCGCCGCCGCGCTGGCCGTGGGCGCGAGGATGCCGTGCTGCGCCACGGTGGAGCCGGCCACGGCGGGGTTCATCACCGGGCAGAGGCGGTGGACGAAATACATCTCGGCCATCAGCACCAGCGCGCCCAACGCCAGCAGCCACGGCCACAACAGAACGCGCCCGCCGGCCACCGCCGCCTCGGGCTTCGCCGCCGGGTCGGGGTGCGTGATGTCGAAGGCCGCCTTGCCCCACCAAGTGCGCAGCGTCTCCGCCTCCGCCTTGGTCACGGTGCTGTCGCCACGACCGGGGTGGACCGTGAAGTTCAGCCGCGTGCTGCCGCTCTCGCCGCTGGCGCGCAGGGCATACACGCCGGCCTCGTCGGCAGAGTCGAGCCGGACGGACAGCTCATTGCCGACTGATTGCAGGATGGGTGTCAGCGTGCGACCGCCGGGGGTGGTGATGGTGGCGGTGGCATTCGTGCCAAGGCCCGGCAGCACGAACGCCACCATGTCGCCGGCCTGAAAACTACGGCCCAGCCGCGCGCGCGTGAGGCGGTTGAGCATCTGGTCCAGCAGCGGCACGAAGCTGTTGCGGCGCGGCAGGTCACTCCACTCGTCGTTGGCGGTGGAGTTCACCACCAGCACGCGGCCGGCTCCGAAGGAATGTTCGAGCAGCGCCGGGGCGGCGTCGCCGAACCACGCGAGCACCTGGCTGGGGCTGCCCGCCGGGGCATCGCCAAAGTTGTAGAAGCTCCGCGCGCGCACGCGGGCGAAGTCACCGAAGGTCGGGTCGAAAAGCGGCGCGAGCAGCGGGTGCGTCCAGTCAATGCGCGTGAACTGCGCCATGCTGCCTCGGTTGATTTGGAGCAGCGGACGCGGCAGCAGGCTGTCGGTGGGGCGTGAGGGGTTGTGCAGCTTCGTGTTGTAAAACGGCGGCTGGACGGCGGGGCCGAGGAACAGCAGCAGGCCCGCGCCGGCTTGAACGCGGCTTTCCAGCGCGAGCAACCGGTCGTCGGAGAGATGCGCCACGTTCGCCATCACCACGACATCCGCGCTGGCGAACTCGCTGGCGGTGACGGTCTCGGGGCGCCGACGCGTGACCTGGGTTGCGCCGGTTTCGCCCTGACTGAGGACTTCCAGCGCCATGCGGAGGTGGAAGCCCGGCTGCAACGTCTCGATTTGCGTGGTCTCCGGTTCAAGCAGCAGCACACGGACGGCGGCGGCACGGGCGTCGAGATTCAGCCAGAACTGGTCGTCGTCCGGCAGCGCATCGCGCGGTTCGAGCACCAGCTCGGCCACCTTGCCGGTGGTGTCGTAATCGGCGGGCACGGGCAGGTTCACCTCGGCGAACGTCCCGGGCGCGAGCGTGACTTTCTGCGCGAGGTCGCCGAGGCCAGCGAGCTGGCGCACGCGCACGGTGCGCTCCAGCGGCTCGTTGCCGGATGCGCCGATGCGGGCGTGCAGGTAGCGGTTGCCGCCGGACTCGATGGGCCGCGCGTCGGCAATCCACGCGTTGCGCGGCGCGGAGGGGCCGACATCCACGATTTGCACGGAGACCGGGACGGGCAGGTTTTCGAGGAAGCCGGCGACCGCCCCCTGCGACCAACTGCCCTGATGGTTGTCCGTGAGGAAGAAGAGTTCCGCGCGCGCGTTCGGGCGCGGCGAGGCGAGCATCGGGCGGAGGACGGCCAGGGCGCAGGACAGGTCGGTGTCGCCGAGGCCGGTGCGGGCGGCTTCGAGGCGGGCGACGTAGCGGGTCGGGTCTTCCGCGAGCGGGCCGAGGGCGACGGTCTTGTTCGCGGTGAGCAGCACGGTGGCGCGGTCGCCGGGGAGACCTTGGGCGAGCAGGGCGCGGGCGATTTTCCTGGCCTGGACGAACGGCGAGTCCTTGCCCGGCTGCTCGTAGTTCATGCTGCGGCTGACATCCAGCACGATGAAGCGCTCGGTGAAGTGGCGGCGGCCGCTGGTCGAGAAGATGGGCTTGGCCAGCGCGAAGACGAGCAGCAGCAGGAACGCCGCGCGCAGCAGGAACAGCAGCACCTGGTGCCACTGGATGCGACGGGAGAGCTTGTGCTGCGAGGCGCGCAGCCAGCGCAGGCTGCTGAAGGGCATCGTGCGCACGCGCTTGGGCTTCAGCAGGTGGATGATGACCGGGATGGCCAGCAACGCGGCGGCGGCGAGGGCGATGGGGGCGAGGAGGGTGAACATGGTTCAGCCTAAAGCGGGAAAGGCGGTGGCCCACGAAACACACCAAACACACGAAAACAAGATGACAGGAGCGCGGCCTTCAGGCCGCAGAAACGCGAGCAGGTCCGTGGTCGTTCGAACGCACCCCGCCAGCCGCAGCCTTTTGCGGCGTGAACGCCGCGCTCCGTCTGCGGGCAGCGCGTTCATCCCCTTTCGTGTGTTTTGTGTGTTTCGTGGGCTCAATGCTTTCTTGGGTTCACCCGCGCAGCTTCGCGCGGCGGTGGAGGTAGGCGGAGAACGCCTCGTCGTAGGGCTGGCGCGTGTTCAAGGGCACGTAGTCAATGCCCACTTCGACGAGGCCCTTGCGGAACAGGGCGCTTTCCTCGGCCAGGTTTTGCAGGTAGCTCTCGCGCACGGACGCGGGGTCCACCTCGAGTTCCTCTCCGGTTTCGAGATCACGGAAGACGGTCGCGCCATCGAAGGGGAACTCCACCTCCGTTGCGTCGCGGAGCTGGAACACGATGACGTCGTGGCCGTGGCTGCGGAGGAGGCGGATGGACTTGAGCGTCTCCGCCGGATCGTCAATGAGGTCGCTGATGAGCACGATCAGGCCGCGCCGCTTGAGGTTGCGCACGAGGGCGCGGAGGCTGACCGCGAGGTTCGTCTCGCCGGTGGGCGGGTTGGCGGTCATCACCTGGATCATCTGGCGCAGGTGCGAGAAGCGCGAGCGCGGCGGGAGCAGGAGGCCGGGCTTCGCGCCGAAGAGCGAAAGGCCGACGGCGTCCTGCTGCTTGATGATGAGGTAGGCGAGACAGGTGGTGAGGAAGCAGCCGTAATCCCACTTGGTGATCTTTCCGGTGCCGAAGGCCATCGAGGCGGAGCGGTCGAGGAGGATGTAGGCGCGGAGGTTGGTCTCCTCTTCGTAGCGCTTGATGTAATAGCGGTCGGTGCGCGCGAAGACCTGCCAGTCGAGATACTTGAGGTCGTCGCCGGGGACATACTCGCGATGGTCGGCGAACTCGACGGAGAAGCCGTGGAACGGGCTGCGGTGCAGGCCGTTGATGAAGCCCTCGACGACGAGCTTCGCGATGAGCGGCGAGAGGGTGAACTTGTCGAGCAGCGCGGGGTCGAGGTAACGGCGCGGGTCGGGATTGCGGGCCACCTCCGTGATGACCTGCGGGTTGCCGCGCTGCACGACCTCGCGATGGAAGCGGTTCGCGACGCTGCGGGCGCGGGCGCGCAGGGAATCGAGGAGGGAAGGTGTGCCGGGAGCTTTCACAGAATCATGTGGCACAGAATCATGAAGAACGAGAGGAGAGCGGCGCGCGCCGCCGGCCAAAAGGAGCGCGGCATTCATGCCGCTTCAACGTGCAAATCTCGGTGTTGTTCGGAAGCAGCGGGGCGCTCGGACGGTGAAGCGGCGTGAACGCCGCGCTCCATCCGCGTTGCGGTGATTTCCACGTCGGATTGCTTTCGCAGAGAATTCCAATCCTCATGATTCTGTGCGCCATGATTCTGTGAACCTCTCCGCGCCTCACGATGTCGCGCGCTCGCGCACTTCCTTCAGGAGCCGCTCCACGATGGTGTCGGTGGTGATGCCCTCGGCCTCGGCGGTGAAGCTGGCGAGGATGCGGTGGCGCAGCACGGGGAGCGCGACATGGCGGACGTCGTCGCAGGAGACGTTCACGCGGCCGGCGAGCGCGGCGTGGGTCTTGGCGGCGAGGATGAGCGCCTGGCTTGCGCGCGGACCGGCACCCCAGCCGACTTGTTCCTTGATGAACGCCGGCACGCCCGCCTCGTGCGGCCGCGTCGCGCGCGCGAGGTCCACGGCGAAACCGGTGACGTGGCGAGAGACGGGGATGCTGCGGATGAGCTGCTGGTGCGCCTGGAGCGTCGGGCCGTCGAGCAGCGACCGCACGTCGGCGTCGGTGTTCATCGTGGTCTGCATCACGATGTTCTCCTCCTCGTCGAGCTGGGGATACTTGATGAAGGTGTTCATCAGGAAGCGGTCCTTCTGCGCCTCGGGCAATGGATAAGTGCCCTCCTGATCAATCGGGTTTTGTGTGGCCAGCACGAAGAAGGGCTGCGCAAGTTTCCACGTCTGGCCGCCGGCGGTGACCTCGCGCTCCTGCATGGCCTGGAGCAACGCCGCCTGCGTCTTGGGCGGCGTGCGGTTGATTTCGTCGGCGAGGACGATGTTGCTGAAAATCGGGCCGCGCACGAAGACGATCTCGCGCTTGCCGGTCTCGTGGTTCTCCTCGATGACGTTGGTGCCGACGATGTCCGAGGGCATGAGGTCGGGCGTGAACTGGATGCGCTTGAACTGGAGCGCCAGCACGCGGGAGAGCGTGCTGATCATCAGCGTCTTGGCGAGGCCGGGGACGCCTTCGAGCAGGTTGTGGCCGCCGGCGAAGATGGTGGTGAGGAGCTGTTCCAGCACCTCGCGCTGGCCGACCACGACCTTGCCCAGCTCGGCGATCATGGCGTCGTGGCAACGGTGGAGTTCCTGGATTTTCTGTTCGATGGGTTCGCTCATGGGTGGTTTAGTTCCGGCTGGATGAATGGGGTTCGTTAGGACGGGCGGCTAGGAGTTCAGCGCTCGGTTGACCTGCAACGATGAATCCAACCGAGTCATAGAAGACTAAGACGAAAACTGCATGGCGAGGTTCGTCCGGCGTAAAGCCGTAGAGGCAACGAAATACAGCGTTGCCCCGCTCCATGTAGGTCAACTTTGTGGCGTAATCCTGAATGATAGCTGCGGTCTCTTTGGTGGGCCACAGCCGTTCAATTGTGAAACCGTATTCCGCGTAGTCGAAAGCTGGGATGAGGTGTCGAATGAGTCCCTTGGTGATTCGAGTCAGTATGCGCTCTAAGCGCTCCGTTGGAATCCTAAGCACATCTACCTCGACTGAGCCCATCTCCGTTCGAATCTCGTTCTTGGTGGCATCCGCTACGAGCTGCGTTGCCAAAGCGCGGCTCTTTGGGAGGATGCTTTTCACTACTTTGTGCTCCCACACCCATTTTGCTGCTTCGTTTCGGCCAAGCGCCGCAGAAAGATACACAGCAAACAACGCGTCGTCTTTGCTGAAGCCGTTGTTGCATGGCTCACAAGCGCTCTCGGTTATCAAATTGTCTGGTCGAGGCTGCGGAAACAAAACTTTCGGAATAACGTGGTCTGCCGTCAAAGGCCTGTCTGTCGCACCACAGAGGTAACAGGATTTCGTCATAATGGAGTAGCGAGCGAAGGTCTAGGCCCCCCTTCAATGACTCAACGCATACGTGATGACGTTCAGCGCCACGCGCAGGGCGTCGGTGGGTTCGAGGCCCTTGGCGTAGGCGTTGGACTCGCGGTTGAGCGCGCTCTGGAAATCGAAGGGCGTGTAGAGCACCGCCAGCCGCTGGTCGAGGAAGAGGCCGTGGAACTCGGGGTATTCCAGCGCCGGGTCGTCGCGCAGCGCGGGCGCGGTGAAGGTGACTTTCTCCAGCGGATTCCAGCCGGCGGTGAAGAGGGGGTGCGTGGGCGGGAGTTTCAGCAGCTCGTTCTTGCCGAAGACTTTCTTCAGCTCGCGCCGGAACGCGGCATCGAAGGGCTTCAGCCCCGCGCCCGCGCTGGCGACGAGCAGCCCGCCGCGTTCGAGGTAGCGGCGCAGGCCCTCGATTTCCTTCGAGGTCAGCTCGAAGTCGTAATGCCCCGTCATGAAGACCAGCGGGTAATTGCCGAGCTGCGGGTCGTCGAGCGCGACGCGGTGCGGCGTGTAGTCCACGTCAATCTTCGTGTTGTCGTTGAGGCCGATGGCGACGCTGTTTTGCAGGCCGGGGTGCAGGTCCCAGCTCCCGCGATACATCACGGTGGCGTGGCGGAAGACGTCGCCGGGCCTGGACTGGCCGTCGTAGAGCGGGAACTGCTGCGCGAGGAAGCGGCCATACTCGGTGCTGCCGAGGACGTAGGCGACGAGGTTCACGCCCAGCCGCCACGCGGTCTCGCCGGTGATGTGCTTGCCGGCGGGATGATACTTGGCGCTGCTCCAGGCCGCGCCGAGGCCGGTGGGCACGAGCAGCACGGCGGCGCGCGTGCCGATGTCCATGGAGTAAATCTCCGGCGGCTGCTGGAACTGCACGCCGTTCACCAGCGTCATCACCTGCTGGATGCGGTAGCGCGAGTTGAAAACCGGATGGTCGAGCGGCAGCCGCATGAACTGCTTTTGCGGAAAGACCTTCCGCATCTCGCGCGCGACGGCGAGGGAGAATTCGTCCATGCCGCGCGCGGCGTTGAAGAGGATGGTGCCGCCGGCGGTGAGGAACTTGCGGAGGTTCTCGACCTCGGCGGGCGTCAGGGTGAAGTCGTAGTCGCCCGTCATGTAGAGAATCGGGATGTCCACGGGATCGAAGCCGGAACTGGCGAGCGGCTTGGTGGCGTATTGGTAATTGTTCCCGTCGGCAAGGCGCTCGTTGCTGGCGATGATGAGCTTCTGGGCGTCGCCGGGATAGCTCTGCCATTGCTCGAAGATTTGCACCGTGCCGTCCGGGTGGACGTATTTGAGCTTCTCGCCGTATTCCACCTTATACATCACGGTGAGCGTGGTGGGCGGGGGCGGCGTGCGCTCCTGCGTCTTGCGCATCGTGGGGCCGGGGTCGGGGATGACGTCGGTCTCCTCGCCGCCGGTCTGGGTCTTGGGCGGGGCCTTGGCGGGCGCGGGCGGCTTGCCCTCGGCGGGCGGGAAGAGGACTTGGCGCTGGGCAAGGGCGGGCAGGGGCGAGCAGGCGAGCAGGGCGAAGATGAGGCAGGCGCAGGCAAGCGGCAAACGACGAATCCCAACGGGATTGGTGCGGATGCGCTCTCGGCCCATCAATGCGCCGGCCAACGTCCCCGGCTTCAAGCCATCTTGCCCCTGCCGACCAAAAAGCGCGGCAGACAGGAAGGCGGGAGTTTGCATCGGCGTGTTCGACGCCGTGGGGGGGCGCTTTATTGGTTCGGCAACGGGCTTCATGGCAACTGGATTTCCAGCGTCGGCTCCGGCGCATTCGGCTGCGGGCGATGCCACGCGGAGCTGGGGGTGAGCTTGAGCGTCTTCAGAACTTTCGGAAGCGCGGTGGGCTGCGCGGCGGCCTTGGCGGCGACGGCTTTCGCAAGTTTCCAGGCGGCTTCGGCAGCGGTGGTTTCAGCGGCGATTTTGGCGGCCAGCTTGTCGGCGGCAGTCCGGGCCTCGGCGGCGGCCTTGGTCTTCGCGGCTGACTCAGCAGCGGCCTTGTCCGCGGCCAGCTTGGCATCCGTGGCCGCCTTCTGTGCGGTGGCCAGCTCGGCGGAAGCCTTGTCAGCGGCGGCTTTGGTCTGGGTCGCGGCGGCCTCGGCGGCGGCCTTTTCCGCGACGGCCTTGGCAGGCGTCTTCACGCTGGCAATCCGGGCGGCGGCGGCGGCCTTGGCTTTCGCAGCGGACTCGGTGAAGGCCCTGTCCGCGACCAGCTTGGTGTCCGCCGCGAGCTTCTGGGCCGGCGCGAGCTTGGTTGCGGCCTGCTCGGCAGCCACCTTCGCCGCGCTCCACGCGGCCTCGGCGGCAGCCTTGTCGGTGACGGCCTTGGCGGCGAGTTTGTCCGCCGTGGCCCGCCTCTCGGCGACGGCCCTGGCCGCTTTCACCGACTCCGCCAGATAGTATTCCGCGTCGAGCTTGAGGTCGGCGGTGGACTTCATCGCGCCGGGGAACTGCGTGGCCAGCGTCCACACGCTCAGGGTGTATTCCGGCGCGGGGACGACCTGGCCATCCTCCTGCATCCGCCACGACTTCACGACTAGCGGCGTCAGCGTGTGCGGAAGCGCGGTCATGCCGTCGCCGCGCACCGGCGCGGGGGAGTTGCGGATGTTCAAGTCCGTGGCCCCCGGCGCGAGCGGCTTTTCCGGATTGGTCGTGACGACCTCGACGTGCGTGTTGCGCGGGAACCCGCCCCTCACGCGCACGACGAGGAACTCGAGCGCCTCCAGCGGCTCCTCGCCGCGCACAATCTTCGGCTTCGCGGACGATGGCGTGAGCGCGACCTGCTCGGGCGGGATGTTGCAGTTGAGCATCGTGAGCGAGCTGGAGATGAGGTGCAGCACCTTGTTGGTCACGGCGTTGGTGATGGTGATGCTGGTGAGCTGGACCTTCGCGGCGGCGAGCGAGACGGCGGTGACGGAGCGGTCAATCAACGTGTCCTCCGCGCTGCCGGTCAGCGTGCGCAGGCTCATGCCGGTGTGGCAGCGGCGGATGATGTTCTGCTTCAGCATCGCGTTGCCGGTGTGCCAGGAGATGCCCGAGGCGCAGTCCTCGATGAGATTGCCGGACACGCTGCACTCGCCGGCACTCAAGGCAATGCCGATGGCGTAGGCGCCGAAGATTCGGTTTTCGCGGATGTCGGCGAGCTGGCAGACGCTGACGGAGAGCGCGGAGGGACGGACCATCGCGGACTTCTGCGCGCGGAACTCGTTGCGCACGATGGCCGGGGTGTCGCAGTTGGCGACGCTCAGACGACCGAAGGCGGTGAAGCGGTTGCCAATCACGTTGCAGCGCTCGTTCGGCTTGTCGCCGGTGTTGTCAATGCCGGTGAGGCTCACCTGCACGTTGTCGAACTGCGCGTGCTGCAAATCCACCATCGTGCGCGCGACGGCGGCAAGCTCGGCGGGCGCGGGGTTCTTCTCGCCCGGCGCGATGGGCGAGATGATGGCGACGTTGCGCTTGCCCTCCGGCAGGTTGGCCCGGCCGACAAGGAACAACGACCCGCCACGCTGGAGTTTGAAAATGCGCTCCGCCGAGTTCGTGGCCACGAGCCGCAGCTCCATCCAGTCCGTGAGGCCGGGCGCGTGCAGCTTGATGCTGCCGTAAGACTCCACCAGTCCGTCCACCGAGAGCACCCGGCGGCCCTGGCCGGACTGGAATGCGAGGTTGGAGTTCGCGTCGAGGAGCAACTGTTTGCAGGTGGGCTTGTCCGTGTCGTCGCGGTCGAAGACCACGGTGTCACGCGCGGCGATGACGGCGTCGTCCTCGGCCGTCGGCACCGCGCCGCCCTTCCAAGTGGAGCCATCACTCCACCGCCCGCCGCCGAGGCCGTTGGAGTGGATTTCCTTGGCCGACAGCGAGCCGATGAAGCACATCAAGGTCGGCAGCGTGAGGAGCGCGGCCTTCAGGCCGCAGAAGCGTTTGCACAAGCGTTGAGTTTCGAATGCACGACGCCAGGCCTCACTTCCTGCGGCATGAATGCCGCGCTCCGCACCATTGCGCGGATTTCGAACCGTCGTCATTTCGGAGTGTGGGTTCATTGCGCCACCTCCTCGGCCTCGATGAAGCTGCGCAGCGAGTCGCTCTGGCGGTCGCTCACGGGCAGGATTTTCAGGCCGTCAATCTGCACCGTGCCGGTGACGTTGACGAGTTCGAGCTTGAGCAACGCGTCGGGCGCAAGCGGTGTCTTGATGCGCACGCCGGCCTTGCGCCACTGGCCGTAGGACGCGCGGTCCAGCGGGATGAGCACGTTCGCCGTGGGGCTGGTGGCCGGACCGTCGGGGTTGGCATACATCCAGACGTTCACGTAGCACCACTGATACGGCTCCAGGCTGGTGTTGCCCGGCTTGCGATACCAGAACTCCACCCAGCACGCGCTGTCCGGCGGCACATTGCGCAGATCCTTTGTCATGCTGAAGCGTCCGCTCGTCACCGTCGGCCCGTCCATGCCGAGCAGCGGCAGGAACGCGACGCGGTCGAAGCGCCCGGCGGGCTGCGCTTCTCCCGGCTCGAAGCCCGAGACGTGGCCGCGGAACGCCGCGCTGGCGGCGGCCACCGCGTTCGTCTTCGCGGCGGTGGCGCGCTCGGCGCGGGCCTTCACCACGTTGAAAACCGGCGTGAGCTTCTGCTGCGTGAAGTAGTCGGGGAACGTCTCGCGCAGCTTTTCCAGCCACGCCTGCGCGCTGGCGAAATCCTCCTGCCGCAGCGCGCAGTCGGCCAGCCCGTGCATCGCGCGGTCGCGGAACCCGGCCCACTGGCGAAGTTTGAGCAGCACTTCGTAATGGCGGATGGCGTCCTCATAGCGGCCCGCAAAGCGGTCCGTCTCCGCGCGCAGGAAGCGATACATGCCCTCGAGCTTCTGCTCGGGGAATTCGAGCTCGAGCCGCTCCAGCAGCAGCCGCGTGCCGCGCACGTCGCCGGTGCGGAGCTTCTGCTCCGTGATGCGCAGCAGCGCGCCGCGCTGGATGGCCTCGTTCTGGCCGGTCGCGGCGAAGCGCTCGCCGCCCAGCGACTTCGCGAGGCGATAGCGCTCGGCGGCCTGCACGAGGTCGCCGGCCTGCGTGAAGAGGTCGCCCCAGTGGATCGCCGCCTCGCGCACCGCCGGATGGCCGAGGCCGCGATGGTCCTGGATGATGCGCTCGTAGAGCTGCGCGGCGGGCTGAAACTCCTTCAGATAATTCCACTGCAAGTCCGCGCCCTTGAGCAGCACGGTGACGCGCAGGCTCGGGACCTTGCCCGCGACCTTGAGCGCCTCGTCCATGAGCTGCATCGCCTCCGTGCCGCGACCCTGCCGGGCGAGGGCCTCCATCAAGGTCGTCTGCAACGCGACGCGGCGCTTCACATCGAGGTCCGGCTGCGCGAGCAGGTGCCGCGCGAGCTTCTCCACCAGCGGCCAGCGGTTCGGCTGCTCGGAGACGAGCAGGAAGTCGAAGGCGGAGTTGAACCGCTGCGCGTCCCAGCCGCTCCAGTCGCTGGCGGACAGCAGCTCGACCGTGCGCCCAAGCGAATGCGGGCTGGTGGGCGCGGGCGCGGTCCAGACGTAGATGCGCTGCGTGACCGGCGGCGCACCGCCGCCCGGGTTCAACGTCACGCGATATTCGCCGGGCTTGAAATAAACGTGCGTGGGCGAGCGCCCCGTGCCGCGCGTGCCGTCGCCGAAGTCCCACCGGACCTTCGCCGGGTCCGGGCTGGTGCCGTGCGTCTCGAAGCGCACGAGATGCAGCGTGACGCCCGGCGTGCTCAAAGTGTCGTCCACGCCCCAGGCGAACGTCATGGCCGGCGCGCCGCCCGCACCCTCGATGCCCGCCGCCTCGGCGCGCGTGGCCGGGGCGAACATCGCGGCGGGCACGGCGGCGGAGACGATCTTCTTGCCCGCCGTGTCGCGCTTCATATACAGCGTGCAGTTGGCCACGCCGGCCGCCGGTCCACACACATGATGCACTTCGAAGGGATGCACGCCGGCGGTCAGCTCCACTTCGCGCCACGCGCTGGCGAGGATGCGGTTGGCAAAGCGCGCCGCGCCGGTCTGCTCGACGACGCGGTTCGTGTTGATGAAGAGGAACGCCGCGTTCTCCGCGCCGAGGTAGAACTTGTAAGCGCCATCCTCCGGGATGCGCAGGAAGCCCCGGTAGGACGCGGCAAAGTTGCGCACGTTGTCGGGCCGGGCCGGATTCACGTTCTGCACGACCTGGTCCACGACGGCGTTGCCGATGACCGCCGGGTTTTGCTTCAGGCTCGCGACCACGTCCGCCCAGCTCGCGAGTGACGTGCCGGTCCAGTTGCGGAACTCGACGGTGATGCCCTCCGGCAGCGGCGCGACGTTGGGATGCGGGAGCTTCGGATTGCCCGCGTAGGCCCAATACGCCGGGTCGTTGCCGTTGCGTTTGAACTGGATGAGCGTCTCGCCATCAGGCTGATGCGAGAGCACCGCGACTGGCAGCACCGTGCCATCCTGCCGCTGCACGCAGATGTCCGCACCATCGGGGCGGAGCCAGCCGGCGGCGGGCAGGCGCGCGATGACGGACTGCGTCTGCGCCTTCTCGCTGCTGAAGTCGCCGATGAGCCGCAACGGGAAACGAACGCGGTAGCCCGGCACCCAGGCGGGCGGCGGCAACGGTGCGGCGGCTGGAGCCGTGCCGGCCTTGGCGGCCTTGGGCGGCGCGGGTGCGGCGGGGGAGGCCAGTGTGACCAAGCTCAACAGCAGGCTGATGGCGAGGGCGTGAGACTGCGCGGAGCGTCTGGACCGGAGCACGGTTGTCAGCGTTCGCCACGCATCCTTCCGATCAGGTTGAAGTGAATCGCGCATTACGGCATGCGGGCTATTTCTCGGCGAAGTTGTCGTGGGTGACGAGCTTGTAGGCCTTGGAGGGCTTGGACTCCTTCTTGTCCGCGCCCACGGCGGTCAGGAACATATACATCGGCGTCTCGGGCTTGAAGCCGTTGACCTGCGTGTCGTTCTTGACGCCAACACGCAGCAGGTCCGCGCCACGGCCGTCCGGGTAAATCGAGAGGTAGAGGTTATACTTTTTGTCCGGCGCCTCATCGAAGTGGATCATCATGCGGCGGCCGTCGTTGAAGTGCTGCGGCTCCTTGAACTCGCGGATTTCCGGGGCCGGACCCGCGCCTTCGAGGTTCAGCTTCGCAATGGGATTCTCCGCCGGGCCGCTCCAGACGGGCAGGGGCGCGCGGAGCTTGTGGCGCACGAGCACGGCGGGGAGCGTGTCCGCCTCAGCGTCATACTCGACGGTGATCTGCGAGAGCTTGTAGCTGCGCTCCGGCACGGGCTTCATCTCGCCGAGCCAGGGGACTTCGTTGCGCGCCTCGACGATGAGCTTCACCAGCGAGAGCGGCAGGTCCACGATGCCGTCGCCGCCCGAGGAGCCCCACCACGTCGTCTCCAGGTCGCGGGCGCTGTCGTGGGGATGCGTGCCGGGCAACGGAAAGCGCACGTAGCGCCAGCCCTCGAAGTTCACGTAGGACCACGCGTGCGTGTCGTCGCAGTTCCAGTCGTCCTTGGTGCCCACGGAGGTCCACAGCTCGCCCTTCGCGTCGCGGAGCTGATACACCACGCGGCCCCAGGAGGAGTTGCCCTTGATGTGGATGCCGAGCGCCGCGCCCTTGCCGGGAATGACGACGGGCTTCTTCAGCTTCAAGTTGCCGTAGCGCGTGGCGAGCGGACGGTCACCCGGCTCGACGGGCAGTGTGATTGCGACCGCATCCGTGTGGCCGGCCTCGCCCTGGCCGAACTCCGCCGTGAGCTTGGGGTCGGGAATGCGGCGGATGGCGAAGTGGTTGTAGGCGTAAGCCTTGTCCTCCGCGCCATCGTAACTCCACTTGGCGGCGGCCATGTCGGTGAGCGGACGGGTGATCTTCGCAGGGGCGTTGGCATAAACCGGCGCGCCCAGTTCGATACTGTCGAGCTGCTGGACACTGGTCAGCCAGACCGGCGACGAACTGAGCGTCACGACGGCCACGCCGTTGTCCACGGGGACCTGGCGGGCGTTGCCCATCGCGTCGGTGATGATGGCTGAAGCGCCGGTCACCTTGAGGCGAGCCTCGGCGGTGCCGGTCACACGCCAGAGCGCGTAGATCTTCGCCTTGTCCTTCGCGCGCGTGAAGGCCATGCAATACGTGGTCAGGTTGCCGGTGGCGACGGAGCCGGACGGGTCCGCGCCGCAGAGCATGGCGGTGGTGGTGGCGATGGCGGCGACGGCGGGCTTCGGACACGCGAGCGGCTTGCGGTGGAACACGCCCGCGCCGTAGTGCTCGGCTCCGTAGTAGTTGCCGGCGTCGAACGGCACCACGCCGGACTCGAAGGCCTCCACGCCGTAGGCCAGCCCGAGCAGCCAGTAACGCACTTGGTAGTCCGCCTGGTCGTCCTCGGTCAGCGCGCCGGGGTTGGTCGGGAAGAACGGGCCTTCGATCCAGTTGAGCGGCAGCTTCGGCCAGCCCAGTTTCGCCGTCTCCTGGCGCAGCGCCCAGAGCTGGTTGATCGAGCCGGTGAGGTTGGAAATCTCCGGCAGCAGCTCAAACTGCGGCGCGTCCATGCCATACATGTCCACGAGGTTCCTGGGCATCCTGGCGCGGATGTAGGCGATGGTTCCGCTCGGCGCGCCCCACTGGAGCACCAGCCGCGTCGTCGGGCTTTTCGCGCGGATGGCGTTGCCGATGGCGGACCAAATCTTCACATGGCGCTCGGCGTTGCCGCGCTCCTCGGCGGTGAGGTCGCGGTCGCCGTCGCCGGTGTAGCGCGGCCACGGCCCGTGCTGGAGGTCGCGGCTGATGTGCCACTCGCCCCCGTAGAAGTAAGTGGAGCCGGGGAAGTCCGCCGCGCGGTTCAGGCCGGCCAGCTCGCGGTCCACGGCCTTCTGCATCTCCTCGGCGTTGATGGTGCCATCGGGCCGGACGGTCTTGCTGGTATTGCCCGCGATGGTGTGCGGGCCGGTCGGCAGGAAATCGTGCTTCTTCAGCATCTCCGCCGTGCCCACCATCGGGTGCGGCGAGATGCGCCGCAGGCCCAGCTTGCGATACATGGCCAGCAAGGCGTCGCTCATCGCGGGGTCGCCGGACATCGGCGTGTAGTGGCCAAGCAGCGACCAGATGCCGAAGCGCGTCTCGTTGGCGGCGTTCCCGTAGGTCCGCTGGTTGGGTGGCAGGAGCACCATGCTCAACGTGCTGTGCTGCTGCGTCCCGCCGGCCTCGACCGTCACCTTCAATTCGTGCCAGCCGAGCTGCTTCAGGTTGAACTGCAGCTCGGCGTCGCGCGTTTCACCCGGCGCGACCTTCACCGTGCCGGTCACGGTGGCCTGCTCGGCGCTGTCGTGGCTGCGGGACTTCAGCGTGACCTTCGCCTCGATGGGCTTGGGGCCAGTGTTCTTGACGGCGACCGCGTAGCTGGGCTGCTCCGGCTGCTCGAAGACAAACGCGACGCGCCTGGGCTTCACCTCATACTCGAACGGCGCCGCCTCCAGCGTGATGCCGACGACGTGGATGGAACTCGGCAGGCCGGCGGGATGGTAGCCGTAGTAAATGGGATCGGGATAGCTGCGTCCGAGCGCGAGCGGCTTGGTCAGCTCGAACTCGAGGAACTCCTCCGCCATGTCCTTGAAGCCATACAGCCCCTCGGAGTTGACCGGAACCTTCACGAGGTAGAGCTGCCTGCCGTCCGCCGTCTGCTGCGGCAGCGGTGTCACCAAACCCCTGGCGATGGCCTCGTCGGTGATCTCGAAGTCCGTGGCGGCGGGATAACCGGCGACCGGGCGGTAGAAGCGGAACGCGCCCTTGGGCACCGAGTTCGGCGTCGTGTCCACCCAGGCGACCAGCCAGGCGTTCTGATAGGTGCGATACGGCACGCGGAACGTGAGCGACGCGGGGTCAATGTCGAACGCGCCCGGCCACGCGTGCATGGCGTTCACATAGCCGGCGTCCGGGCCGCTGCCGTGCGTGCGGCGGTAGCGGTAGAGCGAGTCGGCGAGATTGATGTCGGGGCCGCGCGCCCTGGGCAGGAGCACGGGCACGTCCTTGAGCGCCGTCAACTGGGTTTCCGGGGCCGGCCCCTGCGCCGACTTCGCGTGGCTGTATCGGGCGAGCGGCAACGGCAGGAAACGACCGGCGTCAGCGGGCCTGCTGAAATCCGCCGCGAGCACCTGCGCGGACTTGCTCAACCCGAGGGCAAACGTCGCCTCCCTGGGGCTGGCCGTGCGGGCCTCGGCGACGAGGCGGTCGTCCAGCCAGATTTGCCGGCCCTCCGCCGTGAGCACGAGACGCATCGTGAAAACTTTTTCCTCGAACGACGCCAGCTTCGCGTAGGCGGAGCCGATTTCCTTGCGGTCGGCATCGTCCCAGAGGTTCTTCACCTTGGGAAAGCGCCACGAGTAGCTCACCGCGCCCGCGCGCTTGCGGATGGACGGGGCGGTGGTGCCCAGCGGCTCGCCCGAGGCCTGGGCGGTGAGGCTGGCCTGGTTTGGCCCGGTCAGGCGAAACGTGGAGAACAGCAGCGGCTTCGCGCCCTTGGCCTCTTCGAGGACTTGGAAGGTGATCGCATCGCCCGGCACGGCGCGGAAGCTGAAGGTCGCCTCGACCGGCAGCACGAGCGGCGTGCTGGTGCGCAGCTCCAAGGGCACGTTCGGTTTCGCGCTGCGCACCTGGCCCGGCTCGGCCTCGCCCTTGACGACCTGCCAGCCGTCCGGCACGGCCGCAGTGCGGAAGTTCGGCGGCGCGGCGCACAGCGGCGTGAGGACGAGCAGCGATGCGAGGGCGGAGAGGAGGGTTTTCATGGGCGGTGATTTTAACCACAGAGACGCGATGAACACAGAGGTTTTCTGCGCCGGCTCTTCCCGGTGTTCATCGCGTTGCCGTGGTGAAAATTCACTCCGGTTCATACGTGATGCGCAGTTGCCACTGTTGCCGCCCGGCATGCGTGGGCGAGATGAGGATGCACGGGCTGTCGAACGTGAGCAGCCAGCCACGGTTCGGCGCCGCGCCGCCGTGCCACAGCTCCACGTCCTGGGTGACGTTCACGGTGACTTGCAGCGCGCCCGGCCCGAACTTGCCGCCGCCCGTGGGCTTGGTAGCGCGGTCCACGGAGCGGCCGCGCGCGCCGGGCACGGACCACTCCAGCCGCCTGGGATGCGCCATGCGGAACTGATGGCACACGCCGATGCCCCACTCCGCGAGCACGCGCCACACGGTCACGGTGCTGGTCGTCGCCGGCCCGGCGGGAATGACCCACTCGGCGTGCGTGATGCGGTTGCCCCTGGGGATCTGGTCGAAGGAGTAACGGACGAGGTAGCTCGTGCCCGGGCCGCCGATGGGCGGGTTGGAGACGAACAGTGTCGGGTCAATCTGCTGCGCCGCCCAGCCGCTGCGCGGATGATTCTCGGACAAAACCGCGAAGGCATCCACGGCCTCAGGCTTGAGCGTGATGGTGCGGGCGGAGGCGGCGGAGTGGGCCAGCAGCAGGAGTGAGAGCAACGTGAGCAGGCGGAGAACAGCCGCGCCCGCCCGCCGACGAATCCCAACGGGATTCCGCCCGCCAGCCCGGGGTTGCGCGGCAGGCGCTACCCTGGGAAAGCAGGCCATGCGCCCACCACCCCAACGGGGTTGCGGCTCGGCAACCGGAGCGGGCCACAACCCCGTTGGGGTTGAAAACTTTCGCGGCAACAACCCAGGGCAGCTCGTGCCTCGCAACCCAGGGCTTTGAGACGCAATCCCTTCGGGATTGGAACCGGCAGCGCGCTGGAACATGAACTGTCCTGCGAGGCGGGTGGGCACTGGGTTGCTGGATGCTTGCCCCCTCACCCCGGCCCCGAACACCCCGTGGCATGGCCCCGCCAAGCGCGCCACGAAACCTCCGTTTGCTTGTTCAGCGCGTTCCTTCATCGCTCAGTTTCCCTTGTCCACCGCCACGTAGAGCCGCGCGCGTTTCTCCGAGTAAGCCATTCCGCGCACCGCCGCGCTCGCCACCGCGACTTGCTCCACCTTCCCATCCAGCCGCCCGTCCGCCTCCAGGCCGAAGAGATAGACCGCCTTCGCCGCGCCCACGGCCACGCGCGCCGGCTGCGTGAGCACGACCGGCGCGCCGATCAGTTGCGCGCCCTTCACTGAGGCCACTTGCGGCAGGAGCGAGACGTAGCCATCCGCGTGCGCGACCTGGAAGAGGCGCGGCGTGTTCTGCATGGCGAGGTAAAGCGCCGGCTGCGTCGGGTGCCCGGCCAGCACGCAATGCCCGACGTGTTCCAGCGTGGAAAACCACGACTGCCGCAGCCCGCCACGCTGGAAATCCGCGCTCATGCAGCCGGAGTAGCCGCCCATCACCACCGCCTCGCTGCCGGCGAACCACCCCGCGCCCGACGGATAATAGCGATGGGTGCGCTTGCGCTGGAGCGCCACCACCGTGCGCGCGAAGCGGCCCGTGCCGAGCTTTTCCTTGTCCGGCTTCGCACGGGTCTTGGTGGCGTCCGCCTCGTCGGCGTCCACGGGCAGACCCTGCGCGTCGAGCGCGTAGTAGCCGATGCCGGCCTCATCGTAGGTCGCGCCGATGCTGTTGGGCAGGAAGAGGGTCTTGCCCGCCGCATCAAGCCCCACCGTGCCGCCGCCGAGACCGCAGTGAAAGCCCGTGCCTCGCGCGGCGGTCTCGACCAGTTCGAGGCCTCCCGGCTTCACCGCGTAGATGAGCAGATGGTCGAACTCCAGCCAGTTCGTGAACGCCGCGTGCTTTTCCTGCTGGTTCTGCGGCGGCGCGGTGATGTCCTGCCACACATACAAGACCGGCAGGCGCGGATGGAACAGCAGGCCAAGCGGGTAATTCACCTGCTTCGTGAGCACGGCGGGCTTGGGCAACGAAAGGCGCGCCGGCTCGCCGACGGGCTTGCCGCTCGCATCGAGCCGGAACACGGCGAGGTGCTGGTCGTTGGTTGAGCGCTGGCCGATGACGAGCAGCGACGCCGCCTCGCTCACGGCAGCACAGAGGGCGTTGGACACGACCACCGGCGTGAGATAGGCCGGCGGCTCCGCAAGCGGCGTGGGTGTGACCTCGAACTCACGGGGCAATGTCGCGGCGGGAAGGGTGAGAGCGATCAGGAGAGGGAGCGACACGCCAATTGTGACACGGAGCGCGGCTGTCCCAGCCGCAGCCAGCCACGAACGCAGGTGCCGGTCCAAAATCCTCCACGCCGTCAGTGTCTCCACGCCGCTGCGGCTGGGACAGCCGCGCTCCAAGGCATGGGGCAAGACAACGCGTTGTCCCGCCACTGACCACTTTGAATCGGGAAGAATCCGCCTCTTTGCCTCGGCGGCTGGGAGGAAGTTCATGGCGCGGCGAGGCGGCGGTAATACTCCTTCACCACCTGCTCGTAGCGCGGGAGGACCGGACCGGCGGGTTCGTCGAGGATGCGCCCGCGCACCTGCTGGTTGCGCGGCAGGCTGGGCTGGAAACCCGTGTGCGCCCGCTGGAACACGCGGGCCTCCGAGCGCAGCCGGTCCAGCAGCTCCTGCTGCGTGCGGAACGTCTCCGCCGTCGGGTTCTCGCGCAGTTTCTCCAGGTTCTGGTTGAGCTGCGCGATGAGGTCGTCGAGGTGGTCGGTGGGGAGGTAAAGATTCTTCAGCTCCTTGCGCAGCGCGTTGGCGCGCTCGATGAGCTGCTTCTGGTCGCCGTTCGCGTCGCGCAGGAGCGCGGCCACCTTCGGGTCCAGCGGCTTGCCCTGGCGCTCGACGATGTGATTCACCGCCTGCGGCTTCTGCATCCGGTCGGCGAACTTGTCCGCCCACTCGCCCTTGTTCGACAGGCTGAACTTCGTGTCGTCGGACTCGACGCGCTTGCCGCCGATGCCGGTGGACTGGTCCTTCTGCATGTCGTCGGTCTTCTTCTCCTTGAGCACGCCGTCCTGGTCCGGGGCCTCGAACTGCCCCTCCTGCACCTTGTCGCGCCCGCGCATGTTCGGCGACTCGCTGCCGGCGACCTTGCCGTAGGAGCGCGCGCCCTGCCGGCCAGTGGCGGACATGCCGCCGACGTTGGCCGTGGGCGGTTTCTTGTTGCCCGTCGTGGAGGTCGCGCCGCTGGAGTTCATCCGGCCGGCCAGCTTGCCCACCTCGCCGGGGTCGGCGGAAATCAAACCGGAGTTCACGGTCAGCGAGTCGAAGCGCTCGGTCATCTCGTCGGCCTCGTCGAGCAGCTTGCCGATGAGGTCGTCAATCTTGTCGGGCACGAGCGGCGCGACCATCGCGTTCGGGGGCAGGTTGTCCGGCGAGAGCTTCTTGGTCGCCTCGGCCTTCGTGCCCAGGGTCAGCACGGAGACATCCGTCCGCGCGTCGCTCTCCACCGTTTTCATCTTGGCCGCCAGCTCGGCGGAAATAGGCGGCAGCGCGCCCTTGTCGAGCGCCTCGCCGGCGGCCTGCTTCTTCGCGGCCGCCGTCTCGCGCATCTCCACCACCTGGCTGATGTTCGACAGGTCCTGGCGGAAGGTCTCGGTGGCCACGCCCGAGCCGGGCATCATCTTCTCCAGGGCCTTCTGCGCGGCCAGCAGCGATTCCTGCCGCTCAAGCTCCTTCATCGCGCGCGCCATCGCCTCGGCCCCGGCCTGCTTGAGCTTCGCGTGAATGTCCGCGAGCGCGAGCGCGGCCTTGGTCTGCGCCGCCGCCGCCGTGGACCAACGGCCCGGCGTGAGTTCCGCCACGGCCTGCTGCATCGCCGTCCTGGCTCCGCTGGAATCCAGCGCCACCGCCGCCGCCGTGAACGCCTGCCCGAGCAGCGCGTCCACCGGTGTCACGCGTTCGCCGACGCCGGCCAGCGCCGTCTGCGCGAGACCGGCCAGCGTGAGCACCTTCGCCTGCCGCGCGGCGGCGGACTTCGCGGCGAGCGTGGCCGCCGGCTTGCCGGCCTGCGCGGCGGACTCGTCGCGCAACGCCGCCTGCCGGTCCGCGAGCATCTTGAGAAACGGCGTCATGTTCGCCAGCTCCCAGTTCTGCCGGAACAGCACGTATTGCCCGAGCATCTCATTGAGGCTGGCGATGGTCCGCTCCGCCGTGAACCGCGCCTCGGCCAGCGCGGCGCGCCTGGCGGGCGGCGTGTCCCGCGCCGGCACGCTCTCAAGGATGCGGGTAAGCCGCGCCATTTCCGTGTCCGCCAGCATCCCGAGCGAAAAGCGCAGCGTGCCCACGGCGGGGACGAAGTTCCGCGCCGTCGCGCCGGCGGTCTGCCGCAACTGCTCCTGGGCCGCCACGCCGCCACGCATCGCGGCGGCGAGGGCGGCGAGCTGCTTCGCGTCGTCCCAGCGCACCCCGGACGCGGGGTCGAACTTTTGAATCCACCCCGCCGCGAGCGCGACGCCCTGCTGCTGCTGCGTGATGAGCTGCCTGAGGTCGGCCTCCGACTGGAGGATTTGCTCGTAGAGCACTTGGAAGACCGTGCCCTCGCCCCCGATGAGCAGCGTGCTCGTCTCGCCGGCCGTCCGCGCGCCGGCCTTGGCGGGATCGGCATCGCGCGCGCGCAAGGCGATCTCCACGCGCTCGCCCTCGACAGCGCCGAGCGCGGCGATGGCGAGGGAGAAGTCGGACTTGAACTCGCGGCCCAGGGAGGGCGCGTCGGTCCCCAGCGCGCCGCTGGACGGCTCGGACGCCGAATCGGCGCGCTGGGACAGCCGCGCCCTGCCTTCGCTGGCCTGCGGCCAAGTGGCCACCGCCTGCCAGCCCGCGTCATTCGCCGGGGCATTGGTCGCGCCCCTGGCCGGCGCGGCGGCGGTCGTGACTTTGCGGGCGAACAAGCCGACTTCAGTCAGACCATAATCATCGCTGGCTGTGAGTTTCAGCGGCAGCACGGAGCCGAGTTGCACTTCGGTCTGCTTGTCGAGGCCGCTGAGGGCGAGCTGCGGCGGCTGGTCCAGCAGCACGCGCAGGCCGTAGCGCAGGCTCGGGCCGGGCGCCTGCTTCCCGCGCTGCACGCGGACCTGGTAGGCGGCCACGTCGGCGAAGGTGAGTTCCCCGCTGAACTCCGTGGGGCTGAGACGACGCAGCACGAGCTGGCGCGGCGCGGCGGTGTTCGTCGCGTCCCTGGCCACGCCGCCTTCCAACAGGAGCGCGGCCTGGTCCGCCGGCTGGTCGAGCACGAAGGTCAGCGCGGCGCGCGTGCCGTGGAGCGCTTCGAGGTCGCCGCCGCTGGTCTCGATTTTCTGCGGGGCGAGGCGCGTGTAGTCCGGCAGATGGAGGGTGGCGCGCACGAGGTTCACCTGCGGCGGCAGCGGCACCTCGATGGTGTGGACCGGCGTGGTGAAGTCGCCGCCGGTGACGGTGTAGGTGAGCGAGCGCTGCAGGTTCGGGAACGTGTAGTCCACCGTCAGCGCGCCGGGCGGCACGGGCACTTGGATCACCGTGCTGGCCTCGCCGACGACCTGCCGCACCGCGAGCCGGGCCGGGCGCTCGCCGGTGATGCGCACGCGCACGCGCACCGTGCTGCCGGGCGCGGCCTGCACGTCGCCCGGCTCGACCGCGAGCAGCGTGCGGTAGAGCGGGGCGATCTGCGCGAACGGCTGGAAGAGCCGCGCGGCGGCGTTGGTGAAATGCTGCTGCTTGAAAACGTAGAACCCAATGCCAATGGCAATCATCAACCCCGCCACGGAGAGCCGGATCAAGGCCGGACGCAGCTTCGCGGCCTGCTGGAGGTGCAGTGCCTGGAGCGACGCGTAGTGCTCCCGCAGCACCGCCGGAGCGTAGTCCGCCGCACCGCCGCTGCCGGCCTCGCGGGAGATTTGCAGGCTGTTGATCAGCCGGTTGCTCGTGCCGGGGGACTGCTGCTCGATGGCGAGCGCGACCTGGTCCTCGGTCAGCCGGACTTCCCGCCACCGCCGCCACAGCCAGCGGCCAAGCACCACCAGCACCGCGCAGAACAGCGCGCTCGTCGCGACCCGCCCCCAGCGCGGCAGATGCACAAGGATGTCCAGCGAGAAGACGACCCAGAGGTAAGCCAGCGGCGCGGCCACGAGCACGGCGAGCATCTCGACCGCGAGCAGCCGCTTCCACCGCCGCGTGTTGCGCTGCACGAGCTGCTGGAGTTCGCGCAGCAGGTCGGCCGTGGGGACGGGTGGGTTGGTCGCGGTTTGGTTCACACAAACGGGCTGGTCGCCCGGCGGCATCCTGCCCGATGCCGGGCCAGCCGGGTGAAGGCCAGACGGGCCGCGGCGGGGCTTTGTTCAGGCCGCCAGACCGCCTGAATCAGCGCAGCGAGCCGAGGTATTCCAGCAGGCCGGCGGCCTCGGCGGCAGTCAGGCTTTGCAGCAGCCCTTCAGGCATGATGGAGGCGCGTTCCGTGCGGGTCTTGGCGATGTCCTTGGCCGCAATCTTCGCCTGCCCGCCACCGGCCACCCTCAGCGTGAGCGTGTCCGGAGTTTGCGCGAGCAGGAAGCCGCTCATCGTTTCGCCGTCCTTCAAGTCCACGGTGGTGACGTGCCATTGCGGGTCAATGACCTTGCCGGGGAAACGCACCTGTTCCAGCAGGCTGGCGCGGTCCCATTTCCTGCCCACCTGGCTGAGGTCGGGGCCGAACTCCGTGCCGGTGGCGCCGGTGCGATGGCAGGTGGCGCAGACCGTGGTGAAAATGATCTTGCCCCTGGCCGCGTCCCCCTTCAGCGCGAGCAAGGCCGCCGGCTGGAAGTCATCGCCGAGCACCTGACGGCGCTGGGCATCGGGCAGGAAGCGCTCGAACAGATCGCGCCGGAACGGGTCCACCAGCGCGCTGCCTTTTGCGATGGCCTGGGTGCGCGCCGCGCCCGCGAGCGTCCCGTCGCTGAGGGCGAGGGCGACGCTCAACGCGCCGCTGGCCGAGGCGAGCAGCGGTTCGAGTTGGGTTGCGTCGCCGGCCTTGAGCTTCGTCAAGGCGTTGGTTTCCGTTGTGCGCAGGGCGTGCGTTGCGGCTGTGGCATCCTTCGGGGACGACCTCATTCCCGCGATCCAGTCGCGGACCAGCAGCACGCCGGGTTCATCCACCGACTTGCCGCCGAGATAGGGCATGTGGCCGCGCCCGAGGGTGGCCATGCGGTAGAGCAACACGCTGCGGGCGGGATCGCCGGGGGCGATGACGCGCGCCTCCGGCAGGCCGAGGTCACCGCGCGTCGGCTGGGCGCGGAGCAGGCGGGCTTCCTTCAGCGCGGTCTCGATGTTCAGGAAGGCGGGCACCACGCCGCCGCCATTGAAGCGGTGGCAGGTGCCGCAGTTGACGTGCAGGTAGGAGCGCGCGCGGACTTCGAGGCTGCCCGCCGGGCCGAAGGGATCGGCGAACTTCGGGTCGGGGGGCGTGACGTTCAGCCGGGTGAGGGCGTCGAGCTGGTTGCCCGTGGCGCGGGCCGATGGACGGTCGAGTTGCAGCGACGAGAAGCCCGGCGCGTAGTTGTCCCACGGATTGTGGCAGCGGAGGCACTCGACGCGGCTGAAGAACCGCCACTTCTGCTGGCGCGCGCCGCCGGGCGCGGCGGCGTCCTTCACGTTGAAGACCACGTCCTCGCCGCGCGCGCCGACCAGTTCCGCGTCCGTCTGCGCGTCGTTCCAGCGATAGGTGTAGGCACCCCAGAGATTGCCGTCGTGGTGCAGCACCTGGGTTTCAATCCGGCGGCGCGAGGCGGCCTGGCCGCGCTCCATTTCCAAGGAGTAGGTCTTCGCCAGCACGGTGTCCTTCGGGAACACCCAGCGGCCGGCGGCGAGCACGCCGAGGCTTTGCCCGGCGATCGTGATGCCCTCGGTGGTGGGCAGCCCGATCCAGCGGTCGGCGGTCGCGTGGTCGGCCCAGCGCGGCGCGTTGATCTCGTAGGGCAGCACGCCCGGAGCCGGCGTTTGCCGCGCGACGTCGGCAAACAAGCCGGTCTCACTCAGCTTGCGCGGGAAGTAAGTGCGCCTGCCCGCGTCCGGGTTGCGCGCGAAGCGGAACAGCCCGCTCGAGCTGTAGTCGCAGATGAGCAGCTCGCCGGCGGGATCGAAACCAAACCCGGCGGGCATCAGCGTGCTGCGGCACAGCTCGCGGAACTCGGTCACGCGGTCGCCTTCGGCGCGCAGCGACCAGAAGGTGCCCATCTGCCAGTCGCCGTAAAGATACGCGCCGTTCAGCTCCGGCAGTTGCTTGCCGAAGTAAAACTCGCCGCCCGTGATGCTCGCCGCCTCCTCGTGGGAATGCGCGACCAGCGGCGGCAGGATGGGCGTCGGACCACGCAGCCGGTCGGGGCGCACATCCTGTTTGGTGCCCTCGGTGATGCTCCACCCGTAGTTGCCGCCGCGCTGGATGCGGTAAACCATCTCCCACAACTCCCAGCCCACGTCGCCCGCCCACAGTTCGCCGGTCCTGGGGTGGAAGCTCATCCGCCACGGGTTGCGCAGGCCGTAGGCCCACTTCTCACCGCGCGCGCCCGGCGTGGTGACGAACGGGTTGTCCTTCGGGATGCCGTAAGTCTTGCCCGGGTCCGGGCGGTCCACGTCAATGCGCAGCACGCCCGAGAGCACGGTGCTGAGATCCTGTCCCGACACCAGCCCATCCGGCGGCTCCGCCACTCCGCCATCGCCGGAGGCGACATACAACATGCCGTCCGGCCCAAAGCGCAGGTTGCCGCCGTTGTGGCCGCCGCCGAGCCAGGTGAACATCACCTTGCCGCTCGCGAGGTCAATGCGCGGCGGCTCGGACTCCGTGACGCGGAAGCGCACGATGCGCGTGCCGTTCTCGACGTTCTTCTTCCCGTGCAGGTCGCGCACGAGGAAGGTGTAGATGAAGCGGTTCTCCGCAAACCTGGGGTGAAACGTGAACGCGTAGGTGCGGTTCACCTCGGGGTCGAACTCCCGGAAGTCCACAAACGGCTCGGCCTGCGACGCGCCTTCCCCGTGTCGGAACGACCACATGCGGCCCAGCTCCTCGATCAGCACCAGCCGGTCCGTGCCGGGAAGGGTCGCCACTTCCACGGGCTTGTTGAAGGTGAGGTTCGGATAGGCGCGCTCGACGCGATAGGGCGGGGGCGGCTCCGGCGTGCCGTGAATGCGCGACGTGGTCCAGGGCACGCGCTGCTGGGCGGGCAGCAGGCTGGGGAAAATCAGCGATAGGGCGGCAAGCCAGCGGGGGCAGGACGACAGGGCTTTCATGCGAGTTGACCGGGAAGGTGCCGTCCGCCGGGAAGGTGAACGAGGATTTTTTTTGGCCCTGCTCCGGCTGCGTCCGCGCGCTTCGCCAAATGGCCGGTTGACGACGCCCGCGGGAGCCGCACTATCTCCCTCCATGCACCCGGCACACCCTGCGTCCGTCCCCCGCCTCAGCGTCCGTTCCTGTTCACTGATCTTGCTCCTGCTCGGCGCGTGGCTGGCCGTCGCGCCCCGCGCGGCGGCGGCTGATCCGGTGGTGTTCGTCTCCAGTTTCGCCGCCGGGGAGAAGGGTGCCATCAACGCGTTCACTTTGGCGACGGCCACCGGCAGCCTCAAGCCGTTGCATCGGACGACCGGCGTGGAGAACCCGTTCTTCCTCGCCGTCTCGCGCGACCGGAAGTTCCTCTACTCGATCCACGCCAAAACCTTCGGCGGCAAGGAACCCGAGCAGGTCGCCGCCTACGCCCTCGAAGGCCGCACGGGCCGGATGAAACTGCTGAACCGCCAGTCCACGCGCGGCACCGCGAGCTGCTACCTCGAGGTGGACGCCACCGGCAGGACCGTGCTGGTGGCCAACTACACCACCGGCAACGTAGGCTCCCTCCCGGTGCGCGCCGACGGCTCGCTCGGCGAAATGGCCTCGTTCTTCCAGCACGCCGGCTCCAGCGTGAATCTCCCCCGCCAGAAGGGGCCGAACGCGCACTCGTTCGTGGTCAGCCCGGACAACCGCTTCGCCCTCGCCGCCGATCTGGGCATTGACCAGATCCTCAGTTACCGCCTCGACGCCGCCACCGCGAAGCTCACGCCCAACCAGCCGCCGTTCACAAAGGCCCCGCCCGGCGCAGGCCCCCGCCACCTGACGTTCCACCCGGATGGCAAACACGTTTACGTCATCAACGAGCTGAAGAATTCCGTCACCGTCTTCGACTACGCCCCCGCCTCCGGCACGCTGACCGAGCGGCAGACCATCCCGACGCTGCCGGCGGACTTCAAAGGCCGCAGCTATTGCGCCGACCTCAAGATCACGCCCAACGGCCGCTTCCTCTACGGCACGAACCGGGGCCACGACAGCATCGCCGCCTACCGCATCGGCGACGATGGCCGGCTGACCCTGCTCGGGATCGAACCGAGTCTCGGCAAAGGGCCGCAGAACCTGCTCATCACGCCGGGCGGCGAACTGCTGCTCTGCGCCAACATGCCCGGCAACAACCTCGCGCTGTTCCGCATTGATGCGCAGTCGGGGAGTCTCAAATCCGTCGGCGAACCCCTCGCCGTCCCCAGCCCCTCCTGCCTCCGGCTGCTGCCCTGAATCTATCTGGCGGGAGACGGCGTGAGGCGTCGCTGACTGGCCTGCCGTGGCACAGGGCGACTTGACTCCGCTCCAAGCCGAAACCATGCAGCAGGAGGTTTCATGCGTTTGAGCTGCTGAAAGAGGCTCGTCTTTCCACCGCATTGCAGTTGGGCAACGGACTCCAGATTTTCTCCCACCACCCGCTGACGCTTCGGACGGATGCCCACCGTGCGGCCAATGATGGCGGCTAGCGCGAGGTTGCGCCGACGGAAGCCCGCGTGGATGGCCTCGCCCTTGTGGCCGGTGAACGTCCCGCGCTCCACGCCGCGCCACGCCGGAACTCCACTTTGCAATGGTCGGAATCGTGTCGCCGGTTCAATTCCGGCTCCAGCCACCACTGCCAAAACCGGAGCGGTCATCGGTTGATGGGAGCGAAGGCGGCGCCTGTTGCTGCCAGGACTGCCGCCACCCCGGATCAGTGCTCCGCGTTCGCCGTCCCACCCGCCCCCCACCTGCTTCGCCAACTTCCGTGAGTTTTTGAAAACCACACGACGGCTGCCGGAAACGGGCTTGCCTTTTTTTCGCCCACCGAAATGATGCGCGCCATGCTCAAGCAACTCCTCGTTCCCAAGCTTATTGTCCCCGTTGTCATTGTCGGAGCCGCCGTCGTGCTGACCGCCGCCGATGCTCCGGGCAAGAAGGGCGTCGGCTACACCTCCACTCCGCTCATCCCCGGCACCAAGTGGCACGTCCACGACGGCGACCGCCCCGCACCGCGCGTGGTCACGCCGGGCACGACCTTCAGCCACCTCGCGCCGCCGCCCTCAGACGCCACGGTGCTTTTCGACGGCAAGGATTTGTCCAAGTGGGCCGGGCCAAAGGGCGAGGCCGGCTGGAAGATCGAGGGCGGCTACATGGAGGTCGCGCCCAAGTCCGGCAGCATCCAGACCAAGGGCAAGTTCGCCGACTTCCAATTGCACCTGGAGTTCGCCACCCCTGCCGAGGTCAAGGGCGACAGCCAGGGGCGCGGCAACAGCGGCGTGCTCTTCAACGGCATCTATGAGGTGCAGGTGCTCGACTCCCACCAGAACCCGACCTACCCCGACGGCCAGTGCGCCGCGCTTTACGGCCAGTCGCCGCCGCTGGTCAACGCCAGCAAGAAACCCGGCGAGTGGCAGAGCTACGACATCGTCTTCGAGTCGCCGCGCTGGGACGCCGGCGGCAAGCTAGTCAAGAAGGCGGCGGTGACGGTCATCCACAACGGCGTGGTGGTGCATCATCGCAAGGAATACCAGGGCAACACCCCCCACCAGCGCAACGGCGACTACAGCAAGCCGCATCCGCCCGAGGTCTTCATCCAGCTCCAGGACCACAGCAACCCGATGCGTTTCCGCAACATCTGGCTGCGCAAGGTCGGGGACTACGACCAGCCGTGAGCTGGGTGGCAGGCCCCGCGCGCACCCGCCCCAGGAGACTGCGGCGGGTTTTTCGTTGCGAGGGGAGCGCGGATTCCCCTTTTGCCTTTCGCCGTTTTCCTTTCTCCTTGGCGCAATGATTACGCGCTACTCCCGCCCCGAGATGCGGGCCATCTGGACCGACGAGAACAAGCTCAGGCTCTGGCTGCAGATCGAACTCCTCGCCAGCGAGGCCTTGGTGAAGGAGCGCATCGTGCCCAAGCGCGACTTCGCCAAAATCAAGGCCGGCTGTGACGCGTGGTTCGCCGACCTGCCCGGCCTCGTCGCGCGGCAGAAGGAGCTGGAGAAGACGCTCAACCACGACGTCATTGGCTTCACGACCGCCGTCGCCGAGAAGATCAACGACCCCGCCAGCCGGTGGTTCCACTTCGGCCTCACGAGCAGCGACGTGGGCGACACCTGCTACGCCGTGCAGATGGTCCAGAGCGCGGACATCCTCATCGGCGACGTGAAGCAGGTTCGCGCCAGCATCGCCAGGCGCGCGAAGGAACATCAGCTCACCCCCTGCATCGGTCGCAGCCACGGCATCCATGCGGAGCCAACCACCTTCGGTCTGAAGCTCGCGCTGATGCATGACGAGTTTGGCCGGGCGTTGGAACGCCTGGAGCGCGTGCGGGAAGTCGTCGCCGTGGGCAAAATCTCCGGCGCGGTTGGCACGAGTGCGCACCTCTCACCGCGCGTGGAGGCTTACGTTTGCAGGCAGCTCGGCATCCGGCCCGCGCCCATCGCCACGCAAGTCGTCCAGCGCGACATCCACGCCGAGTTCCAGCTCACGCTGGCGCTCGTCGGCGCGAGCATCGAGCGCTGGGCCGTGGAGTTCCGCCACTTGCAACGCACCGAAGTGCTCGAAGCCGAAGAACCGTTCACCAAAGGCCAGAAAGGCAGCAGCGCCATGCCGCACAAGCGCAATCCCATCACCTGGGAACGCCTCACCGGCCTTGCGCGCGTGTTGCGCGGCAACGCGATGGCATCGCTGGAAAACGTCGCCCTCTGGCACGAGCGCGACATCAGCCACAGCAGCGTCGAGCGCATCATCTTCCCTGACTCCTGCACGCTGCTCGATTACATGTTCGGCCTGCTCACGCGCCTGATGGACGGCCTCGTCGTCTATCCCGCGAACATGAAGAAGAACCTCGGCCTCTCGCTCGGCATGTGGAACAGCCAGACCGTCCTGCTCGCCCTCATCCGCAAGGGCCTGACCCGCGAAGCCGCCTACAAGCTCTGCCAGGACGCCGCGATGAAAACCTGGGAAGTCAAACACGCCGGTCGCGACGACGCGGATTTTGTGGAAGCGCTCAAAGCCACTCCTGACGTTGCCCGGCATTTCAAAAAGGGTGAGCTGGAGGCGCTCTGCTCCCTCGACTTCCACTTCAAGGAAGTGAAGTCGCGCTTCAAGAAGCTGGGGCTGTGAACGGCCTCGTGCGGCAGCTCAATCCACGAACGCCAGTTCGTTGGAGATGAGCAGGGCGTGGGCGAGCTTTTCCCAAGGGGTCAGCGCCGTGGACGCGGCCTCCTTTGGCTTGCTGAAGTCGGCCTTCGCGTCCCATTCGCCTTGGAAGCCCGGTTGAAGTTTGGAGCCACGCGCGGAACCGCCGGTGAACTTCACCTTCGGCGCCCAACTGAAGCTGTCGCTGTTCGAGTTCGCACGGCAGTCGGCGATGAAATCCACCGTGTCACCGGCCTGCACGGCGAGGTCGCCCACCTTCAACTCCGCCGAGCCTTTTTGCGCCACCGCCTCTCCCACAACGCCCGCGCGACTGCTGACGATGCGGGCGCGGACGCCGTCACCCTGCGTGTTTGCGTGTGAGAGCGTGCCGGTCACGGTCACCGTGCCATCACGCGGCGCGACCCAGCGGCGGATGACGGCGCGCGATTGGTTTTGGCCCGGATGGCCGCCCTCGGCGCGGAGGAGGAGATGGCCAAATTCCTTGTCCGGAAAGTCGCGCCCCACCTGCCACTGGCCGCCGGTGAAGAAGGCGAAGGGCGCGAAGCGCTTCACCCGCTTCGCGGTTTCGTCGAACTCGCCGTAGCCGTAGTGCCACCCGGCGTTTGGCGCGGACTCGGCAGCCTCTTCGCCGGGCGCGGCGAGAAAGGCCCTCGCCATCGTCACCTCGTCCGTCGCGGGGCGGCGCTGGTAAATCGTCTCGTAGAGGAAGCCGATGCGCGCGTCGTCGGTCGTGAACTTCTTGAAGTCCTCGCGGGCGGCGAGCGCCTGCGCCTGTTGCAGGACGAACGGCGCGTTCATCAGGTAGAGCGCCTGCTGCGGCACGGTGGTCTGGAAGCGCTGCGACGCGCTCACGTCGGGACTCGCGAAGTCGAAGGTGCGGAACATCGCCGGCAGGTTCTGCCGGTCAATGTAGCCGTAGGCCGTGCGGCGCGTGGCGAAGGGCTGCGCGGTCAAATCCACCGGCAGGCCGCCGGGCGTGAGGTCGAGCTTGCCGGCCGCGAGCAGGAGCGAGTCGCGGAGCTGCTCGAAGTCGAGACGCTGGCGGTTGAACTTCCAGAGCAGCGTGTTCGCGGGGTCGGCCTTCACGCACTCGGCGCGGTCGTCGCTGGCCTGCTGGTAGGTCGCGGAGAGCATGATGACCTTGTGCAGCTTCTTGAGGCTCCAGCCGTCGGCGACGAAGCGCGTCGCCAGCCAGTCGAGCAGCTCCGGGTGCGACGGCGGATCGCTGCGGACGCCGAAGTCACTGGGCGTGCGGACGAGGCCCGCGCCGAAGTGCCAGCCCCAGACGCGGTTCACGAGCACGCGCGCGGTGAGCGGATTGTCCTTGCTCGCGATGGCGCGGGCGAGTTCGAGGCGCCCGCTGGACTTCGCCGGGAACGGCACGGCGTGCCCGAGCGACGCGACTTTCGGGAAGCCGCGCTCGACTTCGGGGCCGCGATTGCCGGGATTACCGCGCACGAAGACGTAGGGGCGGGTGGGCGAATCGCGGTCCACGAGCGCCATCGCACGCGGTGGCGCGCCGGGATGCGTGGCGTCCACCTCGTCCACCTTGGCCTTCAACTGGCGCAGGCGCGGGCGGGCGTCTTCGAGCAAGGTGTCGTTCTCGGGCGCAGGCAGGTTCGGCGGAGCGTCGGCGGAGCGGAGCGCGAGGCGGAGGGCTTCCTTGTCCTTGTCCGTATGCGGCGTGGGGGCGTCGGCGGCGGTGAGCAGCTTGCCGTAACGCTCGGTGACTTCCCTCATCGTCTTCGGCGGCGTGGCGAAGGCGGCGGCAACGAGCGGGCTGACGGTTCCGCGTTCCGGGTTCTGCGTTCCGAGTTTCGCCGCTTCGGCCTCAAACTTGTCATCCGGCAACTTCGCGTAGATGTGCCAGAGGGACCAGACCGGGTCGGGCGTCTTCGCGCTCGCGGACTTGGCGAGGTAATCCTGCCAGCGGCGCACGACGGCGGGAACCAGCTTGCGCTCCTGGAAATACTTGTCGCGGTCGCGGCGCTGGGCGGTCGCGGAGGCGCGGGCGACCTTGGGGTCCACCTCGTCGGCGGCGAGCAGGTAGTCAGCGGTGCGCTTGCGGAGCGTGGCGAGCTGCTTGTCGAGCTGCTCGACGCGATATTTCTCCAGCTCGTCCTCGCGCTTCTTTTTCTCGGCGAGGTAGGCGGCGTGCGAAGCCGCGTCGGGCTGGATGCCCAGCAAGGGTTTCTCCGCCGGCTCCTGGCTGGAAGCGAAGACGCCGTAAAGGCTGTAATACTCCGCCGTCGAGACCGGGTCGTATTTGTGGTCGTGGCACCGGCCACACTGGACGGTCAGCGCCATTGTGCCGCGCGTCACCACGTCAATGCGGTCGTCAATGATGTCGTGGACGTTGTTCAGGAAGCGGCGGCCCAGCGTGAGGAAACCGAGACCGGCGAGCGCGCGCTTGTCCTCGCCGAGCTGGAGCTGGTCGGCGGCAATCTGCTCCGTGAGGAAGCGGTCGTAGGGCGTGTCCTCGTTGAAGCTGCGGATGACGTAGTCGCGGTAGGTGTAGCTGAAGGCGAAACGCCGCTGCTCGTCACCGGCAAGGTAGCCCTTCGTGTCCGCGTAGCGCGCGACATCAAGCCAGTGGCGACCCCAGCGCTCGCCGTAGCGCGGCGAGGCAAGGAGCCTGTCCACCAGCTTCGCGAAGGCATCGGGCGACTTGTCCGCGACGAACGCCTCGACCTCGGCCAGCGAGGGCGGCAGGCCGTGCAGGTCGAAGCAGGCGCGGCGGATGAGGGTGCGCTTGTCGGCGGGCGGGGAGAGCGGCCAGTGCTTCGGCGCGAGCTTGGCGAGGACGAAGGCGTCTATCGGGGAAGAGTAATTAGTAATTAGTGATTGAGTGCTGAGTGCAGCCTTGGGCTTCCCCGGCCGATTACTAATTATTCCTTTACTAATTACTTCCCGGGGCAACGCCGGCACCTTCGGCTGCCTCACCGGCTGAAACGCCCAATGATTCTTCACCACGTTCGGGTCGGACAGCGGCGGGCCGGAGGGCTTGCCGGTGCGCGGGTCGGGCGCGCCCAGGCGGACCCATTCCTCGAAGAGCGCGATTTGCTGCGCTGTGAGCTGCTTCCCCTTCGGGGGCATCTGCAGCTCCTTGTCCGTGTAACGAATCGAGCGGATGAACAGCGACTTGTCCGGCTGGCCGGGGATGATGGCGGGGCCGTTCTCGCCGCCCTTTTCCCAGCCGGCGCGCGTGTCGAGCGCGAGGCCGCCCTTGGGCTTGTCCGTCGCCGTGCCGTCGTGGCACTTGAGGCAGTGCTCGATGAGCAGCGGGCGGATCTTGTTCTCGAAGAAGTCGTGGCCGGCGGCGGAGTCGGCCGCGCGGGCGGGAAGCGCGATGGTGGCGGCGAGGAGGGCGAGTTGGATGGGGCGCGGCGCGGGCATGGGGGGAAAGTGATTAGTAATTAGTGATTAGTCGGTGCGGCGGGTTCAGGGCGTGAGGTCGAGGGTGAGCAGTTCGCGCTCCTGGAATTGGAAATACGGATCTGCCAAGCCTTCTGGTTTGATTCGGCGCGCGAGCAGCCGGTGCTGGCCCTCATCGCCGGACCAACAGGAGTAGATTGATTCCACATGATGCTCGCGGAGGTAGGAAACCAGCTTGGCGAAGGAGGTTTTGGCCTCATCACTCCTGCCCCAAACCTCCTGCACTTCGTCCCCCGTGTTGCGCCACTCATTGAATCCACAGCCGCATTCTGTGTGGCTTCCAGCCTGTCGGACATTCGCCACGGTGAAATGCGTCCGAACGGGCTCCTCGTGTTCCGTCAACTCGGTGACGTTGAAAGCCCGTTCCGACTCCCGCCAAGGAACGAGCGGCAGCGGCAAACGCGAACCAACGTAAACGACCATGCACATGCTTTGAGAATACCCGCGACCCACTAATTACTAATCACTAATTACTGACCACTCCCCTCGCCAAAGATTCGCCCTCATCTTCCACCTCCGCCTCCACTTCACCACTGACCAGCACGACGAATTCTCCTTTCAGCGAGCGCTTCGCCACCAGCGCCAGCAGCTCCGCCGGCGTGCCGCGCAGGAACTCCTCGAACTTCTTCGTCAGCTCGCGCGCGAGGACGATGGTGCGGTCGGGAAAGACCTCAGTCAGTTCGCCGAGCAGCTTTTCGATGCGATAGGGCGATTCGTAAAGCGCGAGCGTGCCGGCGAACTGCTTCAATGCCTCAAGCTGCCTGCGGCGCTGGCCGGACTTGTGTGGCAGGAAGCCGATGAAGTGGAACTCGTCCGTCGGCAGCCCGCTCGCCGTCAGCGCCGCCACCAGCGCGCACGGGCCGGGCACCGCCTCGACGCGCAGCCCCGCCGCCACCGCCGCGCGCACCACGCGTTCGCCCGGGTCGCTGATGCCTGGTGTGCCGGCGTCCGTGACGAGCGCGACCTTCTCGCCGCGCTGGAGGCGTTCGAGGATTTCCTCGGAGCGCTTCGCCTCGTTGAACTGGAAGTAGCTGAGGAGCGGCTTGGAAATCTCGAAGTGCTTCAGCAACTGCCCCGTGCGCCGCGTGTCCTCCGCCGCCACCACGTCGCACTCGCGCAGCACGCGGAGAGCGCGCAGCGTGATGTCCTCCAGGCTGCCGATGGGCGTGGCGACGAGGTAGAGCGTGCCGGGCGTGAGCGGCGGAAGAGTCCTCGCGCTGGGCAGCTCCGCGCTCACAGCAGATGGCCGAGCTTTTCCCGCTTGGTCTTCAGGTAGCGCTCGTTGTGCGGGTTGGGCTTCACGCGGATGGGAAGCTGCTCGACAATCTTCAATCCGTAGCCTTCGAGGCCGACGATCTTCTTCGGGTTGTTCGTGAGGAGGCGGATGGTCCTGAGGCCGAGATCGCAGAGGATTTGCGCGCCGAGGCCGTATTCGCGCAGGTCCATGCCGAAGCCGAGCTTCTGGTTCGCCTCCACGGTGTCGAGGCCCTTCTCCTGCAGCTTGTAAGCCTGAATCTTCGGCCCCAGCCCGATGCCGCGGCCCTCCTGCCGCATGTAGAGAATCACGCCGCAGCCCGCGGCGCTGACCTGCCGCATCGCCTGCTGGAGCTGCGGCCCGCAATCGCACCGGCGCGAGCCAAAGACGTCGCCGGTGAGGCATTCGCTGTGGACGCGCACGAGCACGTTTTTGTGGCTGGCCACGTCGCCCTTCACGAGCGCCACATGGTGCTGGCCGTCGGTGTGCGAGCGGTAGAGGTGCAGGTCGAAGTCGCCGTAATCAGTCGGCATCCTCACGACTTCGATCCGCTCGACGAGCTTCTCGCGCGACCGGCGGTGGCTGATGAGGTCGGCGATGGAGCAAATCTTCAGCTTGTGCTTGCGCGCAAACTTCCGCAGTTGCGGCAGCCGCGCCATCGTGCCGTCATCGGACATGATCTCGCAGATGACGCCGATGGGCCGCGCGCCCGCGAGCCGCACCAAATCCACCGCCGCCTCCGTGTGGCCGGCCCGCTGGAGCACGCCGCCGGGCTTGGCGCGCAGCGGGAAGACATGGCCCGGCTGCACGAGATCCTCGGCCAGCGCGGTCGGCTCGGCCATGATTTGAATGGTCCTGGCGCGGTCGGCGGCGCTGATGCCGGTGCTGATGCCGCGCGCGGCGTCCACGCTGACCTGGAAGTCCGTTTTGAACGTCTCGCGGTTCTGCACGACCATGCGCTCGACCCCGAGCTGCTTGAGGCGCTCGCCGGTCGTGGGCACGCAGATGAGGCCGCGGCCGAACCGCGCCATGAAGTTCACCGCCGCCGCCGTGGCGTGCTCGGCGGCCATGACGAGGTCGCCCTCGTTCTCGCGGTCGGCGTCGTCCACGACGATGACCATGCGCCCGCGCCGCAGGTCGGCCAGCGCGGCCTCGATGGAATCAAACTCCGCTTTCATCGCGCGCGGACTCTACGGGCGCACCGCGCCGTTGCAAATGCGGAAACCAAGCTGGGCCGCCTGGTCCTCACTTCGGCCACGCGCCGTCGGGCATGGGCTTCAGCTCCAGCTTCGCGGGGTCGAGGACGACGTGGCGCAGGCGCTGCCGCTTCCAAGTGTAGGTCGCGTGGACGAGGCCGTCGGCCGTCTGGATCACGGCGGGGTAGCTGTATTCGCCCGGCTCAGTCTCCAGCACCAGCGCGGCCTGCCAGTCTCTGCCATCCCGCGACACGGCGACGTTCAACGGGCTGCGGCCCTTCGTCGTGTGGTTATAGACCAGCAGATGCCGGCCGTCCTTGAGCGTCACGGCGTCGGTGCCGGAGTTGGGGTTCGGCAAGGCCGTCGCGCCGAGCCTGCCCCAGGACCGGCCGCCGTCCTCGGACCAGACTTGGAAGACCTTGCCCTGCCGGGTGCGGCCCACGGCTCCGAGCCGGTCGGCTCCGGAGAATAAGATGCTCGGCTGGATCGCGCCGAACTCCTTGCCATCGTTCACCGGGGCGGTCTTCTCCCACGTCTTGCCGAGGTCACGCGAGCGCTCGAAGTGGACGCGCCAGCCGTCGTGCTCGCTGCTCGTGGGGCTGAGGAGGTCGCCGTTGGCGAGCTGCACGGGCTTGTTCTTGATGGGGCCGAGGATGCCATCGGGCAGGCGCGTGGCGCGGCTCCAGGTTTTGCCTGCGTCAGCGGAAGTGCGCAGCATCCCCCACCATGTGCTCGGACTGGGGCCGACCTTGTAGAAGAGCAGCAACGGTCCGGTCCGGGGCTGAAAGAGCACGGGGTTCCAGCACGGATGGCGCGAGCCGTCGGTTTGCACGCCGTTGGCCGCCTCGACGGGCGCGGTCCACTTCCCGCCCTCGCGCCGCGCGACCCAGATGCCCACGTCGGGATGCTTCTCGCGCGTGCCGCCGAACCACGCGGCCACGAGGCCGGCCTTGGTTTCGGCGAGGGTCGAGGCGTGGCATTGCGGGAATGGCGCGGTCTCGTAGATGAACTCGGTGGTGACCACTCCCGGCGCGGCGGCGGATGTGAACATGGGCAGGGCCAGCAAGGCCAGCAATCCGGCCAGGCGAAGAAGTCGGCGTGTCATGCGCCCCATCGTGCGATGCCGGCGGTTGCGGCGCAAGCGGACAGGCGCGGGCAGGGCAGCCCACGCTACATCAAGCTCACCGGGTCAATGTCCACCGTCAGCGTGACATCCTCGGGCAGCTCGATCTGTTCGAGCAACTTCGCCAGCACCTTGCTCACGCGGGGCATCTGGCGCGTGCGCAACATGAGCTGGTAACGGTAGAAGGTCTCCGCGCGCAGCAAGGGCGCGGGTGCGGGGCCGGCGAGGACCAAATCACGCAACGGTGTCGCCGCTGCGGGAGCCGGTGAGAAAGTGGGCGGGTGAGAAAGTGGGATTAACTCCAGCGTGTCCGCCGCCGCCTGCTCACTTTCCCGCTTTCCCGCTTTCTCACCTGCTCCGCCGCCTCCGCTGGCCAGCGCTTCGAGCTCCCGCGTCACATGCTCCGCCATGAGCTTCACCTTCTCCTCGTTGCGGCCCTTGAAGGTGAGCAGCGCGAGCCGCGAGGCGGGCGGGTAGTTGAGCTGCTCGCGAAACTCGACCTCCTGCTCGTAGAAGCCGGTGAAGTCGTGGCGGCGGGCGTATTGGATGGCGGGATGAAAGGGCGTGAAGCTCTGCACAAAGACCTCGCCCTCCACGTCGCCGCGGCCCGCGCGCCCGGCGACCTGCGTGAGAAGCTGGAAGGTGCGCTCGCCCGCGCGGAAGTCCGGGATGTGCAGGCTGAGGTCCGCGTGGATGACGCCGACGAGCGTGACGTTCTCGAAGTGCAGGCCCTTCGCGATCATCTGCGTGCCCACGAGGATGTCGGTCTTGCCGGCCTTGAAGTCGCCGAGGACGCGGCGGTAGTCCTCCTTGCGCTTCATCAGGTCGCTGTCCATGCGCGCGATGCGGGCGTGGGGGAAGAGCTTGCCCAGCGTCTCCTCCACGCGCTCGGTGCCCAGGCCGGCGTAACGGATGGCGGCGCTGCGGCACTTCGGCTCCGGGCAGGCGGTCGGCGCGGGAGCCTCGTGGCCGCAGATGTGGCAGCAAATCTTCTGCGCGCGGCGATGGTAGGTGAGGGCGACGCTGCAATTCGGGCACTCGGCCACGAAGCCGCACTGCGGGCATTGCAGCGAGCTGGAGTAGCCGCGCCGGTTCAGGAACAGCATCGTCTGCTCCTTGCGTTCAAGGCGCTGGGTGATGGCTTCCTTGAGTTCCTCGGAGAAGATCGGCGTGCCCTTGTCCTTCCGCGCGGCCTGCCGC